>OGEQ01002347.1_pt1 | contig 12879 bp, 10 predicted proteins | sample 1570731 | NCBI WGS metagenome assembly OGEQ01 (sample SAMEA2582132, study PRJEB24529) | metagenome | biome: Human gut stool | place: China | collected 2011
ATGTAGCAGCGGTTTTTGCTGGGATTATTCAGTTGAATTTTTAGCACGACAAACTGGAATTTGTCAAAGAGGATTATTCCAATATTCCACAGTATTTCTATTTACATCATAAAAAGTAATATTACCCGCATTTATAGGCAAGACAATCGCAAAAGGTTTATTGCGGTCAATATCAACCACTTGAATTGTGTTGCCATCATCTATTTCAAGTTGTTGCACCTGCTGTTGATTCATAGAAATAAATGCTCGTTCATTATATCCCTCTACAGTAAACTCCACAATTCCTCTTTGAATCCCCGAAAGAGTTCCACCTCCACGGAAAAAATATCCGAAGGAAAGTCCTGGACGATTGACATAGACGGAAAAAGAATGGTCACTCAAATCCTGAGGGTAAGAAATATATGCAGCCATCGTGCTGGAAACGCTTCCATCGACCGTCCAATCATCCTTAATCTTCTGCGACGAACGAATATCTGCCTCCAGCTTAGATGAAGTCACGCCGATCTCATTGTTCGTATAAAGAAAACAAACAAATAAAATACAAGCAAGAACAACCCCTATCACAATTTTAAGAAATATTTTTTTCACGCTATCAAAACTCCTTGTCAACTTCCGATTTGTCGTTCTGTTTAGTCCCCAAAGAACCTACTAAACCAGCTACGCTTTTGAACCGGTTCTGTCTCATGCTCCGGCTGATCGGCTCCGGCCTTGCCGGAAAGAAGCTGCTGATGCATCGTCCCAGCATGGAGAGCCTGGGCCGCTGCCGCAGTCTGCTGTGCCGTCACCAACGCCGAGCTGACCTCCGCCAACCTTGCGTTCAGTTCCTCGATCTGCTTGTCCTTTACAGCAAGTTGCTCGCTTTTCCGGTCTAATTCTCCCTGCAACATGGCGATTAAAGCGGTTTCGCAAGTTTCGCAACTTGCTTTCGCAGGTTGCGAAACTTGCTTTCGTTCAACGCCCAAATAATGCTGATATATAGCGGATTTTTGACTTTCGCTGATTGCGAAACTTCCTTTCGCATCTTTCGCAACATGGTTTCGCCTACACCATGCACGAACTGCCTGTTCAGATACACCACATTCTGCTGCAATTTCAGTTATCACACCCGCCATATATCATCACCACTCTTTCATCTGGAACGATTCTCAAAACAAATCGCTATGAGAACCCGTCCTAATCAATTTCAAAATCAATGTCTCTCTGACAACCTTGTAAACAAGCAACCAATCCGGCTCAATGTGGCACTCTCTCATATCCTTATAGTTTCTGGAATTAGTGAGAGCGTGATCTCGATACGCCTCCGGCAACGGTTGCTCATTGCATAGCAGCGTAATGACTTCTTCCAGTTTCTTCGGATTGCAACCCCGTTTTACCGCAAGCTTATAATCTCGTTTGAACTGCCCCGTAAACTCCGGCTTAAGCATTAAGTGCCTCCATCAGATCGCCAACGCTGTCAAACGGTCCAAACATATCCTCGCCCTTTTCTGCCGCTTCCATCGCCGCATAGGTAACAGCGTTCGGCTCGTCTACCTTGACCTCAAAGGGAAGTCCATGACACCTAAGTGCCTGTCGATAAAAAATGCCCGTTGCCGTACTCAAATCCATTCCGAGGGACTTAAAGAGAGCTGCCGCCTGTGCTTTCAGCTCCGGCTCCATTCTTATCGTCATATTTCCTTTAGCCATAATAGCACTCCTTTCCTCGTCATTTTTAGCTTGCACTAATATTATACTCAATATTCGTGACATTTGCAAGTGCATTGCAAATGTTTTTTGCAACTTTTCTGTGAACAGTGCTTTCTATATGGTAACACCGCAGCGTGTACATTTAGGGGTTAAAAAAGCCTTATTTCATGCGGTTTTCAAGCCTCGTTTTCGATGGGGGTAATATAAAACCCTTACCCGCCCCGAAAACGCCTTACAGGGCGTTTCTGGGGCGTTTACAGCCCTTTCTTAAATTCCTCCACCAACAGATCGCTCAAAGCCTGTGACGGGCGTATTTTGACCGTTATATGCCCCTCCGGTACAGTGTCCCACCATTTGCGGATCGTTTTCGGATCAAGTCCGGTGTCCCTATGACAATCGGCCTTGCGTCCCTCTGGATGCTCCTGCCGCCACGCATAGACTTGCGCTTTCTTTTCTTCTGCCCCTTTTCTTCTCCATGTGCCGCCAGGATAATCCACTTCCTGCACCGCCCTTGCTCTTTTCAAATGCTCTTTCTGTGATCTACCATTCCTCTTGTTGCGCTCGATGCGAACATCGGTCAGAGCTTCAATATCGGAAATCGTGAAATTGTAATACTCCTTGTCGTAGGCTTCCAGCGCACTCCGTATATCTTCCTCGGTCAATGCGTTCTCATGCTTCACCATCTGCAGATCATCAAAAGCCTCTTTCATATCCTGCCGGAGCTGCTGCTTCGACACACCGCATTTGTAAGCATAGATAGCAAGGCACATCAAAAAGAAATACCGATGCCCGCCCTTTATCTCTCCGATCTGCCGCAGCCACCAATGGTAGAGCGCATACGGATCATCACCATGCACCTTTCCGGCAATATCCCACTTCTTGCGTCCTTTCTCGCCTCTCACAACAACACGCTCATACCACTCCGGATATGCCTCCCTCGCCTCAGCTCGTGTCATTTTGGATGGGCTGAAAGGCTTATTGACATCCACCCTGTTTTCTGGCTTTGCGTAGGCGTTCAGATAATCCAGCGTTACCCGTTCTCCGGTACGGAAAGCGACCAGCTCCGTCCCATGCTTGTCATTGATGCTGCCCACCATGCGGAAGCTCTGATTGATGGATTGATACTGGATCGCCTTGACCTGCGAAGTGCTGCCATACTCCCATAGCCGGAAAGTGAGGTCATATTTCAGACTTTTAAGCTGAATTTTTATATTCGGGTATAGGTCAATCGGCTGCTGGAAAACATAGTAGATATGCAGCCCTGTCCCCGACAGAACAAGGAAAGTCGGCATCGGCAACCGGCGCACTCGCTCCGGATCGCCGCCAAAGCGCAGAAAGAGGTTGCGCAGCTCGGCAAGACCTACGCCATCCAGATCGAAGATCAGAGCATACATCCGCTGGGCGTTCTCCAGCCTGTTCTCCTTTCTGCGATATGCAAGACCGCTGCACAAAGTAAGGCTGTTCCCCTCGACAAACTCCATGTAATCCTGTTCCCATGTGTCGTTATACATCTTCCTGCGCCGGAGCTTCTTATCCTCGCTCTGTTCGTCCCGATACAGATACACAGCGTTCGGATGGGAAAAATCCGTGTGCCGTTCTCCGGAGTTCTCATTGTCCGGAAACAGATCTTTATAAAACTCATAGCCTCCGACCTCCGGATATTGTGCGCTCAAATACTCGTAGCAGCCTCGATAATTCTCGGTCATATTACCACCTCACAAAAGAAAAAGTACCAAAAAGAAAATCCGCTGCGGCGGGGATCGCCTGCGGGCGGGAAGGGGGAAAAGGGGGAGCAAAAGAGCGGCGGCTACGCCGCCTTAAAGAGAAAGTCTCCTCCCCCTTTTCCCCCTCGCTGCGGGGCATTGAAAGTGCCGCCACTATGGAAAACCCGATGGGTTTACCACAGTGGCTTGGAAAACCTCTGACGAGGTTTACCACACTTCCAACACCCCTCCGCTCACCCCCTTTTTCCCCTCCGACTTTCTCCCTTTCAGAGAGAGAAAATATAGGTTGGGAGTACCCTTACAGGGGGCTTAGATTATCAATACAGCAATTCCCTATTTTCAGTTGTTATTATAGCCTGTCCGAAAGAGATTTTCAAGCCCTCCGGACAGGCTTCTTTTACAGCTCCATGCCGCCCATTCCTCGCTGGTGCTGCTGTTGCTCCTGCTGCTGTCCGATCTCCGGATCGGGCAGCAGCTCCCTCGCCTTTTCAAGCAGAGGACGCAGACGCTCCGGCAAGTGTTCTTCCAAGAAGTCCAGCATCCGACCGATGCCGTCCGTCAGACGCTCGGTGAAGCTGCGTTCCTCCTGCAGCTCGGATTGCAGATAATAGTTTTCATCACGCAGCCTCCGGTTTTCCTGTTCAAGCCTCTGCTGCCGCTGCGCTTCTTCCAGCCGCTTCTTCATGGACGGCACCTGTGACCGTAGACGGGTGTTTTCCTCCGTCAGCTCTTGTATCTTGTGCCGATCCGTCACGCTGCGCAGTGCCATTTTCTTTAACTGCTCGACCTGATCCACCGTCACGCCCTTTACTGCCCCTGTGAACGTCTTTTCCGGCTGAATATCATGCAGGGATACATTTACCCTGTCTGCCTCCTTTAAGAGCCGCACAGTGCCTTTCAGAGCGTCCCGCTGCCGTTCCAGCTCAACAACCTCCCGCTCTACTGCCGCTGTCTGCTGCTGCACCGCTTCCAGCCTCGCTGCCGCTTCCTTGAACTGCGGCAAGTCCATGTGCGGTCTGTTCGTGCCGAGAGAGATAATTTCAAAATCGTGCCGCTGGGCGATCTCCGTCAGAGCTTCTTTCTCCCGTTCCATCCACGCCGCCCATTCGGTCTGCTTTCTGCCGACACCGACAAACCCCTGCTGCTTCAATGCCTGTTTCATAGATACCCTTGTAGAAAGTCCTCTTGACTGCTCCGTTGCCACAGGGATAAAATCGACATGGAGATGGGGCGTTGCCTCGTCCATGTGCAGCACCATATTGAACACCCGCAGATGGGGGTTGCGTTCTGCAAAAGACTCCGCAAAATCTTTCAGAGCTGCCGCCGCCCGTTCTCCGTCCGGCGTACCGCACCCACAGTCGCTCATGTTGCCGATCTGGAAGATCGCTTCATGGAACAGCTTTTCCTGTTTACTCTGCCGGATATGCTCATAGTAGTCCGGTATCTTATCTCTCGTTTTGGTTTTCTTTGCGTTGTAGGCTACGAGAGCTTCATCAAAGACCATATGATAGACCTGCTTCAGATCCTCGTTGCAGAAAACAATGTTCTGCTCCGTCCGGCTCCGGTCTACATTCGCCGCTGAGAAGCTGCGGTTGTTGTGCCGGATGCTCCCTGCACCTGTCATACCCGAAATCGTAACTCCCATAAAATCGCCCCCTTTCCGCTTATTCTTCCGTCCTCTATTTTATCATAAATTTCCGCTAAAAACAACCTCTTTGTTACTTTCTGGTGAGAAAGTAACGCAAAAGCACTTTCACACCGCCGCCCCATCGGTGCAGCGGTGTGAAAGTGCTTTGCGCCCCTAAAGGGGAGGGGTTGCCGGAGCTGCTTCACTGCCGGCTCGTGCCTGCTGCTCTGCCAGCTCCGGAGGGGCGCTGCCCCTGCCGTCTGCGGACGGCTCCCCGAACTTCATCCCACCGATAAACTGGAATTGTCTAAAATAGTAAGGCCGTACCGCTTACTATTTTTTCTTTTACTGCTGAAACAGTATCTTTGATTGAATGCGTAGTTGTATCTATAACATTTAATTCATAGATTCCTAAATTGGAAAATTGATTCCACATTGTTTCAACTAATTCAATATTTGTTTCTCTGTCTAACTTTGAGCGTTCGATAGCTCGCTTCATGGTTTCTTCTTTACTTGCCCTTAAAACGATATAGTGTACTTCATAATGCTCTTGAACAATGTTGAGCCACGGCTCTAAAAACCACGGTCCTACAATGCCATCTACAATTACATCATATCCACCACGAGCATATCGCTTCGCAGCTTCTAAAAACGCTTCAATGACAATCAAATTTTGCTCATTTGATTCTGGCAAATGCGGTGGTATTGCCCCTTTACTCAAATAATGATAAAAGTCATCTGTGTGCATATGCACAGACTTTTCCAAATCTGATTCTTTTGCAACAGCAGATGCCGTTGTAGTTTTTCCTGTCCCCGGCGCACCTGTGATTACAATAATTCTACCTTGATTCATCTATATTTTACCTCCACAACTTCGGATTTATCTCGCTGATTTAGACGTATTGTACCATATTTTTGTGAATTTTTCAACTTAGCCACTTCGATTATACTCACGACTTAATAACTTCTTAAATACTTCCCGAAAAAGAAAAACTGCCATCCGTTAAGACAGCAGTTCCTTTTCGGCTGGTATGCTATTAAGAATACACAATATCGTTCAATACAATCTCATCTGCACAGGCTCGGATATTGTTCATCAATCCTATCCATTTCATCATATCCTTTCCTTTCAGTTCTTCCGTCACACCCTGCTTTCTTGCCATTTCCTTTATCAGATACTCCGCCATATCACACGCCGAAGTATCAATATCGGCAAGGTGTTCATATAACTTTCCGCTTGTAAGCAGATTGATATACAAGATTTTCCTGTGTTCCCTTAAATATCTTTCCCTCATTCTTCCGTATTTTGTGAGAGTGGGCGGTTCTTCGTTTTCTATCGTCAAGCAGGGATAGTAATAATCTCCGATGAGTTCGTACTGGATACCGGTTCTTTCGTCTGTAATAAATCTTTGCATTTTGATTTCTCCTTTTGCTTCTTATGGTAAAATTCCAAAGATTTTTCGTTGTGATTTTGTTTTTGACATTCTTCGGAACAGAATTTCTGCTGACTGTGTGTAGGCCAGTAGGTACTGCCACACACAGCACAGACACGCTGACGATAATAATGATTTCCTTTTTCTGCTTCTCTGTCGGCTTTCTTTTGGTCTTGCCTTGCCTGATAGCAACAATCCTTTGAACAGAATATCTGTCGGTTGCTTGTAGGTACAAACTCCTTTTGACAATGGGGGCATACCTTTGCTTTTACGATTTCTCCACCGTTTTCAGCGAGTTTTTTCGCCTTTCGCTTCTCTCGGTAAACTTTTTCACGCTCACGCTGTTTTGCCAGTCGTTCCATTTCAATCTGTTCTTCCTGTGCCTTGATTTCAGCAAGTTCTTCTTCCGTATAGGCAATATCGACCTGCCCGACATAGTTGAAATAAATATCAACCTTTTGTGTCCTTGCTTTTCCCACACCCTCTGCTTCATAAACCACAATCTTGTCAATGAGTTCGGCAAACATCAAATCGGAAATTTCTGTCGGCTCTTTGCACTTGCGTATCAAAGAAATGAAATGCTTAATATCCACCGTATTTGCCTTTTCTTCGGTCAGTTCCTGTTGCATTGCTTCAATCTTCGTTTCCAGTTCAGCCTGTTCATCATCGTACTGCTTCATCAGTTGCTTATACTGTCTTTCGGGCAGTAATCCCGAAACAAGATTTTCATACAACCCACGAATAAGTTTTGACAGTTCATCGTATCGCTTCTGAAAACGCTGCAACTCCGATTTATTGTGCTTTGGCTTTTCTGTCTGCTTTTCGTTCCACAATACTTGAAGTTCCTTTGCAAAGGCTTCTTCGTCATTCAGAACAAATCTTGATAATCGTTTTACAGTCGATAATATCAAGGCTTCAACATTATCAGCACTAATCGAATGGGCAGTGCAGGAGTTTACTCTGCTGGCATACCCACCGCAACGGTAAGAATACTGTAACGAACGGTCTTTTTTACTGTAATGCGTTTGCAAGGTCATTCTTCTGCCACAGTCAGCACAGAACAGATAACCGCTTAAACGATTGCTGTGCGTTCCTCTTGCCGCTGTTCTGTTGGCTCGTTTCTTTCGCTTCTGAACGCTGTCCCAAAGTTCCTGCGAGATGATAGGCTCGTGCGTATTATAAAATACATACTGTTCATCTTCATCGGTATTTTTCCTTTTGTGCAGTTTGAAATTGGTGCTGACCGACTTACGCAAAACAGTATGACCAAGATATTCCTGTCTGCTCAAAATCGCTCTTATGGTTGACATTCCCCAAGTATATGGGTCTGAAAACTTCGTTCCATTATACTGTTCGGGGTGATATTCCTTTGCGTGTGCTGCCGGAATTAAAACCTTTTCTTCGGTAAGCAATTCAGCGATTGCTCTCGGACTTTTGCCCTCGTTGGCAAGCAGAAAGATACGCTTTACCACCTCAGAAGCCACAGGGTCAACGACAAGCGTTTGTTTGTCGGTTGCTAATCGGTTATATCCATAGGGAATAGAACCGCTACATCGCTTTCCGTCTTTCATACGGGCATCAAACACAGCCTTGATTTTATTGCTTGTGTCTTTGGCATACCACTCGTTCATTATATTCAAAAACGGGGCAAAGTCATTATCCGAAGCATTGTTGCTGTCAATACTGTTGTTTATTGCAAGAAAACGGACATCTTTCTGTGGGAACAGAACTTCCGTATAAAAGCCGACTTGCAGATAGTTTCGTCCTAATCGGCTCATATCCTTAACAATAATCGTTGCGACATTTCCTGCTTCTACTTCCTTAATCAGTTCTTGAAAACTCGGACGATTGAAATTCACACCCGAAAAACCATCGTCAGTAAAATGGCGAATATTCGTGAACCCATTTCTGCGAGCATAATCTTCCAAGTATTTCTTTTGGTTGGTGATTGAATTTGACTCACCATTGAGGTCATCATCTCTTGATAAACGCTCATAGAGTGCTGTAATCTTTGAAGTCCTTGACATTCTCTTATCCTCCTTTCTTTATGTAATCTGTTTTGGTATTAAAAGTATTACTCCCTCTACCAATAGGAGAAAATAGGGATACAAAGCGGAACTGTTTTTCAAAGAATCAAAAAAATATTTTTTGAAATTCTGCAACCGACTTTGATAACCTATTTTCAATTTAGGAACGCATTATTTATCGTCCTACTAAAGTATAGCCCTCCGGTGCCAGCTCCAATGCTGTGACGGTCTCCCCAAATCGGGAAGCCCAGCAGTCGAAGTGGGTCATGTTCAGTTCTTGCAGGCGTTCATACTGAAGATAACGCTGCATGGTGTAAAGCTCGGTCATGGAGTTGCTGACCGGTGTGCCGGTGGCAAAGATCACGCCACGGTTTCCAGTGATCTCATCCATATAGCGGCACTTGGCAAACATATCGGAGGATTTCTGCGCGTCCGATGTGGAAAGACCAGCCACATTCCGCATTTTTGTGTATAGAAACAATGACGATAGGTAATCCTTTGAACGTGATGTGCGGCGAAGCCGCACATTCGTTTCCTCCGGATTTTCCCCCGTCTCACGCCGGGCGTGCACCTTTCAGCGCACCCGGCCTACCATCAGATTGACTTACTTTCTACTGATTTCATTGCATCTGTACCCTCACGAATACAGCGCACTTGTAAATTTCACTTTTTTTTTTTTGAGTTTTTCACGATATTTCTTGATTTTGCGTACCGCCTTGGCATCCAACTCTGGCGGTATAGGACTGTTGTGTACCATGCGGTGACACGGTATACATAGCCATGCTAAATTTGGAACTTTGTTGATTCTTTCAATCGGAAGTCGTGGATTTACATGATGACAATGTTTCGGAATCAGTTCAGAGAAATATCTACCACAGCATTTGCATTTTCCCTTATCTCGGTTGTAGGCATATTCCCGATTCATAAAATACTCGAAATTGGCTTTCCATCCCTTGCCGCTAGCGTAGATGGATAAGGCTATATCTTCGGGTGTATTGATGGAGGGGCGGTCACAGGGCAACGGTTTATGCTTGGTACGATAATTTACATACCGCCTGCGTCCATCCTCCGTATAAGGGGTCATTTTCTGGTCAAATGGTTTGCTTTCATAACGACTGTGTGTAATAAACGCATAGGTTATTCCGAACCATTTCCCATCAATTTGAATTGCGAAGGTTTTACTGTCATAACCTTCGTGCCGATGTGGCAGATTACTTAATTCCTTTAACGGCACCTGCATTTGGTTGTACTGCTTGGGAAACAGGTTTTTCCATACTGCCAACGCCGTATTATTCACTCTACGGTCAATGGCATGGTAGGCATGAGAACAGATAGAGGGTTGCAAATACTGGGCCAGTCCCATAATCACGGAGTTCACATACTGGATTTGAGCCGCCTGCGTGTTGGATTGCGTGTATAATCCAATTTTCCTAACTTCTTTTTGCAAGGTATGGATTTTCTTCGTCAATCGTTCCATATCAGGGAATGGCTTTCCTACCAGATTATCTGACCATGTGGCTGGGTCTGGTGTTTTCCTCTTTCGTTCTGCCTTGACTATGTAACCGAGGAAATGAATACCATTCTTTCTCAAATCGGTTACATAGGTCTTTTCCTGTGACAGTTCCAACTTCATGCGATGCTTAAAATACTTTGTCAGTTCATGCTTCATACGGAACGCTTCCTGTTCCGTAGAGGTCAGGATCACCCAATCATCCGCATAGCGAAAATTGTATTTCGGGGTGATTCCAGACCATTTCAGCCTTCGAGTATCGTTGCATTTGTGCTTGCATTGACGGTGCGGCTCCATATAGCAGCGCCCCACATACCAGTCAAAGTCATTGAGATACACATTGGACAGCAACGGAGATAATATACCGCCCTGTGGTGTTCCCATTTCTGTTGCATGGTATAAGTCCTGATCGATATATCCGGCTTTTAGCATTTGGCTGATGATTTTCAGAACCCTCTTATCGTGGATTCCGATTCGCCATAGCTTTTTCAGCAACAATCTATGATTGATGTTGTCAAAACAGCCCTTTATATCTCCCTCGACTGCCCATACCGGCTGGTCTTTGGATTTCACACTTGCATTGATGACATTGACAATATCCCGGATAGCGTGCTTCTGCGCCCGGTAAGGACGGAAACCATAGCTGTGCGGATAGAATCTCGCTTCGCATATCGGTTCCAGAATCAGTCGCATACATTCCTGTATAATCCTATCCAATACAGTGGGAATACCCAGAGGTCGCTTTTTGCCGTTTGCCTTTTCGATATACTTCCGTTTGGCTGGCTTCGGCTTGTAATTGGAGATATTTGATTGAATCAACTGAAATAGTTCTTCTTTTGGCATTTGCAGATACTTGTCCATTTTCATCCTGTCCACACCGGCAGTTTTGCTGCCCTTGTTGGACTTGATGTTATGAACAGCGGTTACAATAGTCACTTCGCTGACCATTGCTTCCAACAGTCCCGTGAATGAAACGCCTTGCCCCGATTTTTCATAGAGCAGGTCTTGAAACTGTTTCAATTCTTTTTCTGTTGAAAATCTGACGCTTAAATGCACAAGGTTTTCACCTCGCAGTTCGTCACCCGTCTTTCAGGGAGTTATTGGATTTTCTTTCGTGAAATTTACAAATCAATCTGACTCGTGCCCTTCGCCGTGGGGCATTTCAGCCCCGTGTAATTGGCATTACCCAATTGCAGACTACTATGGCACGGCTGACTTCCTGTATTCTTCATTGTGCTGTAACACTCCAAATACAGGCTCTCAAACGTTCCCAAATCTCTATCCTTGTGGTCAATAGACCGTTGAAACCCTTAGGCCGCTACCTTACACCGGGAGAACCTAACCACACTTTGAATCACAGTTGTTGTGTGATTCCGCATGAATATTTCATTTCATGGGGCATATACGGAAAAACCAGCCGTATCTGCTTTCTCCAATCTTCATCCTTTCGGATGCCAAGCACTCTTACGATGCTGCATAGCTTTCACTACTGGATAGCCATAGGTTTCGGAAGCCCGCACCATTATTATCCATGCCTTTCGGTTTAGGTTTTCAGGTTACGACTTCACCACGCTTTGTACCCTGTCTATTTACAGATAGACAACGCACAGTGGAGTATTAGCTCTCGTACTGCCTGCGGTTTGACAGACCGCTGTGGGATTTCTCCTTTCCGGCATTGATTCTGTACGGCAGAGGAATTTCGCCTCTGAATTTGAGATTTGAGTTCTCTACGATATTTTCTTGATATATCAAGTGCTATCGCATGGTGCTTTTCGTCATAGCTGTCTGCTACGACTTATGCACAACGTTTCGCACGGTTCTTAAAATAGTGTGACTCGTCAATGAAGATGCGGTCAACGCCCAATTCCTCAAAGGTGACCACATCGTCCTTGCGGCTCTGGTCATTCAGCTTGTCGATCTTGGCTTGCAGGCCCTTTTGGGTTTTCATCATCTGTTTGATGGTGAAGTTCTCGGCTTTTTCTCGCTTGGCTTCGGAAATGCCCATCATGATCTCGTCGATCTGCTGTTCCAGAATGGCCCGCTGGCGCTCTACGCTCATAGGGATCTTCTCAAACTGCGAATGCCCGATAATAACGGCATCGTAGTCACCGGTGGCGATCCTACCACAGAATTTCTTGCGGTTTTTGGTTTCAAAGTCCTTCTTGGTAGCAACGAGGATGTTGGCGGCAGGATAGAGCTGCAAAAACTCGCTGGCCCACTGCTCCGTCAGGTGGTTGGGGACGACGAACAGGGATTTCTGACAAAGGCCCAGCCGCTTACTCTCCATGGCAGCGGCCACCATTTCAAAGGTCTTGCCCGCACCCACCACATGGGCCAGCAGGGTGTTCCCGCCGTAGAGAATATGGGCAATGGCATTCACCTGATGCTTCCGCAGGGTGATCTCCGGGTTCATGCCGGAGAAATTGATGTGACTGCCGTCATACTCACGGGGACGGTTGGAGTTGAACAGGATGTTATAGGCTTTGCAGATGGTCTCCCGGCGCTCCGGGTCTTTCCAAATCCACTCCGTAAAGGCTTCTTTGAGTAACTCCTGCTTGCTCTGGGCGATGGCTGTTTCCTTTTTGTTGAGGACAGCGACCCTCCGCCCATCCGGGTCATATTGATAATCAAAAACACGGACATCCTTCAGGTTCAGGCTGTCCTCGATGATCTCATAGGCATTGACCCGTTTGGTGCCGTATGTGGTCAGAGCCTTCACGTTGCCGCGATCCTTGCTTTTACCTTCGATACGCCATTCGCCGGTGATTTTAGAATAGTGGACCTCCATGCCCCATTGCGCGCTGCGGGGTGTCCCCAGCGTTTCAAAGATGAACCGGCGGACATATTCGGTGTCCAGCCATGTAGCGCCCAGCCG
>OGEQ01002353.1_pt1 | contig 12857 bp, 9 predicted proteins | sample 1570731 | NCBI WGS metagenome assembly OGEQ01 (sample SAMEA2582132, study PRJEB24529) | metagenome | biome: Human gut stool | place: China | collected 2011
CTACCACCTCCCCCTACGGGTACTCCTCCTTCCCGAAGGAGGAGAATGGAGATACTACCGACTTTTAATCAATTTGGGTGATATCATTAATCTGATAAAATAGAACATGGCTGGACTGAAATCATTAGCAAAAGATACTGCGATTTATGGATTGAGTAGTATTGTCGGTCGATTCCTCAATTATATGCTGGTACCGTTGTACACAGCAGTTTTACCGGCTTCTTCCGGAGGCTATGGAGTAGTATCAAATGTCTATGCATTTACAGCTTTGATGCTCGTACTGCTCACGTTCGGTATGGAAACGGGTTTCTTCCGCTTTGCCAATAAATCAGGGGAAGATCCGATGAAAGTGTATGCAAACTCTTTGCTTTCAGTAGGCGGGGTATCCTTGATTTTCGTCCTTCTCTGTCTACTGTTCCTGCAACCGATCGCCAATCTGCTGGATTATGGCAATCATCCCGAGTTTATAGCGATGATGGCTATGGTGGTGGCTTTGGATTCTTTCCAGTGCATTCCTTTCGCCTACTTACGTTATAAGAAAAGACCGATTAAGTTTGCGGCTATTAAACTGCTTTCCATTATCGGTGGAATCGGCTTGAATCTGTTCTTTCTGTTGCTCTGTCCGTGGCTGAATGTTCATTTTCCGGCAACGGTTTCCTGGTTTTATGATCCGGATTATCTGGTAGGTTATATTTTCATCAGTAATCTGATTATTTCGGCAGTGCAGATGTTCTTCTTTATTCCTGAATTGAGAGGCTTTGCTTATAAGTTGGACAAGGCACTGCTAAAACGAATGATAGTATATTCTTTCCCGGTGTTGATTCTGGGGCTGGTCGGTATTCTGAATCAGACGGTGGATAAGATGATTTATCCGTTTCTTTTCGAGGATCGTCAGGAAGGACTGGTCCAGTTGGGCATTTATGCGGCTACCAGTAAGATTGCTATGGTAATGGCTATGTTTACGCAGGCTTTCCGTTATGCATACGAACCCTTTGTTTTTGGAAAAGACAGAGAAGGGGACAATCGTAAAATGTATGCGGCTGCAATGAAATATTTCCTCATCTTCTCATTGTTGGCTTTCCTTGCCGTGATGTTCTATTTGGATTTGTTGCGCTATCTGGTGGCAAGAGGATATTGGGAAGGGCTGGGAGTAGTGGCTGTTGTGATGCTTGCAGAAATATGTAAGGGAATCTATTTCAATCTTTCCTTTTGGTATAAACTGACGGATGAAACACGTTGGGGGGCTTATTTCTCACTGATAGGATGTGCCATTATTGTGGTGATGAACATTGTGTTTGTGCCTGTGTATGGTTATATCGCTTCTGCGTGGGCTTCTGTTGCCGGATATGGGGTGATTATGCTGTTGTCCTATTGGATGGGACAGAAGAAGTATCCGATTCAGTATGACTTGAAAAGTCTGGGGCTTTATATCCTGCTTGCTGCGGTACTGTATGTGATCGGCGAACAAGTGCCGATTTCTGATCTTGTGCTCCGTCTGGCTTTCCGTACTGTGCTTTTATTGTTGTTTGTAGCATACATCGTCAAGAAAGATTTGCCGTTAAGTCAGCTACCTGTTATTAATCGATTTATAAAGAAGAAATAACTTATGAAGACAGATGAACGTAATAAATTCGCCATAAAGTCCTTTTTAGGCGAATATCTGGATTTGAGAAAGGATAAGGATAATGAACTGGCAACAGTTGATTCTATCCGTAAAGGTGTGGAGTTCAAGGGGGCGAACCTGTGGATTCTTATCTTTGCCATTTTCATGGCGTCACTTGGCTTGAATGTGAACTCTACCGCCGTGATCATCGGTGCCATGTTGATTTCTCCGTTGATGGGGCCTATCATGGGAGTAGGGCTTTCTGTCGGCTTGAACGACTTCGAACTGATGAAACGTTCTTTAAAGAGTTTTCTTATTACGACCGCTTTCAGTGTGACGACGGCGACAATCTTCTTCCTTCTGGCGCCTATTGCCGGTTCGCAGTCAGAGTTGCTGGCCCGCACATCGCCGACAATTTATGACGTATTCATCGCACTTTTCGGTGGTCTGGCAGGTGTGGTGGCTCTTTCTACGAAAGAAAAAGGGAACGTGATTCCGGGTGTCGCTATCGCTACGGCATTGATGCCGCCGCTTTGTACGGCAGGTTACGGGCTGGCTTCCGGTAATCTGATCTATTTTCTGGGAGCCTTTTACCTCTACTTCATAAACTCCGTATTCATTAGCCTCGCAACTTTTATCGGTGTGCGTGTGATGCATTTCCAGCGGAAAGAGTTCGTTGATAAAAACCGTGAAAAGACGGTGCGTAAATATATCATCCTGATTGTGATTCTGACGATGTGCCCGGCTGTTTATCTGACATTCGGCATTATCAAAAGTACTTTCTATGAAGCGGCGGCCAACCGGTTTATCAACGAACAGTTGGGATTCGAGAATACGCAAGTGCTTGATAAAAAGGTCAGCTATGAACATAAGGAAGTCCGTGTTGTCCTGATCGGCTCGGAAGTGCCGGACGCTTCGATCTCCATAGCCCGCAGTAAACTGAAAGAGTATAAACTTGAAGATACCAAGCTGATAGTATTGCAGGGTATGAACAACGAAGCGGTGGATGTGTCTTCTATCCGTGCCATGGTAATGGAAGACTTCTACAAGAACAGCGAACAACGGCTTCAGGAACAGAAAGTCAAAATAACTCAACTGGAGACAACTCTCCAACAATATAAATCGTATGATGAAATGAGTCGTACACTGGTGCCGGAACTGAAGGTGCTTTATCCTTCTATCACTACGCTTTCCATTGCTCACTCGCTCGAAGTACGGGTAGATTCGATGAAAACGGATACGGTGACGCTGGCTGTCATGAAGTTTGCCAAACATCCGACGAATACGGAGAAAGAGAAAATCAGCGAGTGGCTGAAAGCCCGGGTAGGGGCGAAAAAGTTGAGGTTGATTACCGAATAAAGAATCTAAAAATAATAGCATGAAATTCAGACTGACCGCAGTTATTGTCCTTGCTCTTTGCTTGTCGAATGCTTTTGCCGATGAGGGAATGTGGCTATTGGGAAATCTTAAGAAGAATAAGCAAACAGACCGGGTAATGAGAGAACTTGGTTTGCAGATGCCTGTAAATAAATTATATAATCCGAAGAAGCCGTGTCTGGCGGATGCCGTTGTCAGTTTCGGCGGCTTTTGTTCGGGAGTAGTCGTATCGGAAGACGGGTTGGTGTTCACCAATCATCATTGCGGTTTCAGTAGTATCCAGCAGCATTCTTCGGTAGAACATGATTATCTGAAAGACGGTTTTGTGGCCCGTAGCCTCGAAGAAGAACTGCCGAATCCCGAGTTATATGTCCGTTTCCTGCTTCGTACGGAAAATGTGACCAAGCGGGTATTGTCTGCCGCCAAACACGCCAAGACGGAATCCGAGCGGCGGGTGGCAGTCGATTCTGTGATGAATGTAATCGGGATGGAAGTATCGGAAAAGGACTCCACGTTGACGGGTATTGTTGACGCCTACTATGCGGGAAATGAGTTCTGGCTGTCTGTTTACCGTGATTATAATGATGTCCGTCTGGTATTTGCTCCCCCTTCCTCTGTCGGTAAGTTCGGGTGGGATACGGACAACTGGATGTGGCCGCGTCATACGGGCGATTTCAGCGTATTCCGTATCTATGCGAACACTCAGAACGGTCCGGCGGATTATTCTCCGGACAATGTGCCCTATCATCCCGAATATGTAGCTCCTGTCTCTTTGGAAGGATATAAGGAAGGCTCTTTCTGTATGACGCTCGGTTATCCGGGGAGTACGGAGCGTTATCTCTCTTCGTATGGTATCGAGGAGATGATGAACGGCATCAATCAGGCTATGATTGACGTGCGTGGAGTGAAACAGGCTATCTGGAAGCGGGAAATGGACCGTCGTCCGGACATCCGTATCAAGTATGCCTCAAAGTACGATGAAAGCTCTAATTACTGGAAGAATAGTATCGGAACCAATAAAGCGATCCAACACCTGAAAGTGCTGGAAAAGAAACGTGCTGCTGAGGCTGCACTGCGCGAATGGATTCAGGCGCATCCCGAAGAAAGGGAGAAACTTATTCGTTTATTCTCTTCCCTGGAGCTGAATTATGGCAATCGTCGTGAGATAAACCGTGCCTTGGCTTATTTCGGTGAAGCATTTATCAATGGTCCTGAATTGGTTCAGCTTGCGCTTGAAATTCTGAACTTCGACTTTGAGGCGGAAGAAAAGCAAGTGGTAAGCCGTATGAAGAAGCTGTTGGAAAAGTATGACAACCTGGATACTGCCATTGACAAGGAAGTCTTTGCCGCCATGCTGAAAGAGTATCAAACGAAAGTGGACAAGAAGTATCTTCCCGCTATGTACGATAAGATCGACACGCTCTATAACGGGAATATCCAAGCCTATGTAGACTCCTTGTATGCAACATCCAATATAACCTCGCCTAAAGGTTTGAAACGCTTCCTGGAACGGGATACGACGTATAATCTGATTGAAGACCCTGCCGTATCTTTGAGTCTTGACCTGATTGTGAAATATTATGAGATGAACCAGAGTATTTCCGAAGCTTCCGAGCAGATCGAACAGGGAGAGCGCTTATTCAATGATGCCATGCGCCGTATGTATGCCGACCGTAATTTCTATCCCGACGCCAATTCGACCATGCGGCTTAGTTTCGGGACGGTCAGTGGTTATTCTCCTTTCGACGGGGCTACTTACGGCTATTATACAACAGTGAAAGGTATCTTTGAGAAGGTAAAAGAGCATGCCGGAGACATTGACTTTGCCGTGCAGCCGGAACTCTTGTCTTTATTATCTTCCCGCGACTTCGGCAGGTATGCCAACGAACAGGGAGATATGAATGTCTGCTTTATCTCCAACAATGATATAACAGGAGGAAACTCCGGCAGTGCCATGTTCAACGGTAAGGGAGAGTTGCTCGGTCTGGCGTTTGACGGCAATTGGGAAGCCATGAGCAGTGATATTGTATTTGAACCCGATTTACAACGATGTATCGGTGTGGATGTGCGTTATATGCTCTTTATTATCGAGAAATACGGGAAAGCGGGAAATCTGATAAAAGAATTAAAAATAAGGTGAGTTTGATATAACTTCATTCTCATGCTTCTCCTTCCTTTCCAAAGGAAGGGAAGCATAATCTTAAGTTTATATTGAACTCACCTTATAAAAGGTTATGTAAACGTTTTTGGTACAACTTTTTTAAAGAAGGAACCATTCCCTCAAAAGGGGAATTCTATGGTTTTTGCTTTGAAAGTTTTTATTTCTTTGGTTTTCTGCGTGCCCACCCTTCTTCACTGAAGTCTGGTTCTTTGTCTTTAAAGAATTCCTGCCAGTCGTCTTTCTTTTTTGGACCGCGAGCATCCGAATAGCCTCGTTCTGCACGACTCGGTTTTTCTTTTTTGCCGGATTTTGGACCTTTGGTAGAAGCATCTTTTGTTTTTCTATCTTTATTGTCGTAGCGTGGAGTACGATCTTCTCCTTTGCCGAATCGTTTTCCGCCTTTGCGTTCACTTGAACCGTTTTCATGTCCTTTTCCGCCTTCTTCACTAGATACTTCTACTACGACTTTCCGTCCGTTCCATTTCGCACGGCTTAGGGCTTTTACGACATTGATAGCCTCTTTTTCGGGAACTTCAAAGAAAGAGAAGTTCTGCATTAAGTCGATACGTCCTAATTCAATGCGTCCACGTGTATTGCTATTCAGCAAGCCGATGAGGTCACTGGGGAAGAAACTGTCCGTTTTGCCCAAGTTAATGAATAAACGGTTGAAGCCCGGAGCAGCTTTCCGGCTTCTTTTTTCGAAACCACCTTCTTTTCGGTCACCTCTTCCGGTACGTTCGCCACGGCTATCGGTCGGTACTTCTATCTCTGCGCGGTTGCGGTAATATTCGGCAAAGCGGTTAAATTCGTGAGAAACCATTCGTTTAATCAAGTCTTCCTTACTTAACCATTCTAGCTTACGGTAAATATCGGGCATGAATTCAGAAATCTCCTCTTCGTTTACTTTTACTTTCTCGAGGTCGTCAATTACTTTAAGTAACTGTTTCTGGCAAATTCCTGCTGCCGTCGGCATTTCTCCGGGAATAAACTTCTTGCCGATGATACGTTCAATTTCACGCATTTTCCCTTTCTCACGCAGGTTGATAATGGCGATAGAAGTACCTGTCTTGCCGGCACGTCCTGTACGTCCGCTACGGTGAGTATAGCTTTCCGTATCATCCGGCAATCCGTAATTGATGACGTGTGTCAGGTCGTCCACGTCCAGCCCGCGGGCAGCTACGTCCGTAGCAACGAGCAGTTGCAGGTTACGGATACGGAATTTCTGCATCACGGCGTCACGTTGTGCCTGTGACAATTCACCGTGCAATGAGTCGGCATTATAACCTTCCTGCATCAGTTTATCTGCAATTTCCTGTGTTTCCTTACGTGTGCGGCAGAAAATGATACCGTAAATTTGCGGATAATAGTCTACGATACGCTTCAGTGCTTCATACTTATCTTTAGCATGAACGGTATAGGCAACGTGCTTTACGTTGCTGGTACTTTCATTCTTGCGGCCGATAGTGATTTCTTTAGCGTTGCGCAGATAGTTCTTTGAGATACGCGCAATTTCCGGGCTCATTGTTGCAGAGAAAAGCAACGTATTACGTTCTTGGGGAACATCGGCAAGAATAGCATTGATACTATCCGTAAATCCCATATTCAGCATTTCGTCCGCTTCGTCCATTACCACGTTGCGAATAGTGGACAAGGATACGGTCTTGCGCTCCATTAAGTCCAATAAACGTCCGGGAGTGGCCACGATGATATGTACACCGCGTTTCAGGCTGCGTATCTGACTGTCAATAGAAGAACCACCGTATACCGGGAGTACTTTCAGCCCGTCAATGTATTTGGAATAATCGTTCAAATCTCCTGCTATCTGGAGACAAAGCTCACGAGTAGGGCAGAGGATAAGCGATTGTGGAATTCTGTTCTTTACGTCAATCTGTTGGAGCAAGGGCAGGCCGAATGCGGCTGTTTTACCTGTTCCTGTCTGTGCAAGAGCTACTACATCATTATTTTCTCCTAAAAGGTACGGAATCACTTCCTCTTGTACCGGCATGGGATTCTCGTATCCCATTTCTTCAATTGCTCTACGTATCTCCGGAGAAACGCCAAGCTCTTCAAATGTCTTCATTAAATCTCTGTATATCTTTTATTTCGGGTGCAAAGATAGTCAATATAGTTGAATCAACTATCATTTATCAGTTAATAAAATATTGTACCGCTATTCTATTTCGCGGGTATTATTTATAGCTTTCCGCAAATTCTACGGATACGGAGTTGCTGAAACTCCGGCAGACTTCTGCGGCAAAGTCTTTTCCGCACTGGATAACCTTATCCCAGGTTGCTTCGTTCAGGTTGTTCAAATCACGATATCTGACGTCGTATTTAAGTAATCCGTAGATCAGCCCGGCATTGAAGTTGTCACCTGCTCCAATGGTACTGACAGCTTCCAATGGTTCTATCGGATAATCTTTATTAACTAAATTTGTACGGAGTGATACTTTTTCCCCTCCCGCAGTACAGATAAACCGAGGACAGTAAAATTTGATTTTATCCTTGTATATCTTGTCCGCGTCCTGCATGCCGTACATATAGAAAAAGTCCTCCAATGAGCCTCGTACAATATCCGCATATTCCAAATTCTCGATAATGGTGGGAGCGAGTTTCATCGCTTCGTTTTTGTGTGAAGAACGGAAGTTGGGGTCATAGTAGATAATAGCTTTTTTCTCGCGCGCCTGGTCGAGCAGTTCGAGAATCTTTTCCCGCAATACCGGATTCAAGGCGTAGTAGGAGCCTATCATGACAATGTCGTCTTCTTCCAGTTTGGGGAACAGGACATCGAGATGTTGTTTGGGGTAATCCTTGTAGAAGATATATTCGGCATCACTTTGCTCATTGAGAAAAGCCAGAGATACCGGTGATTTCCCGTCAGGGAATACATTCACATGGTCGGTCGGGATATTGTTGTCACGCATGAATTGCAGGATAATGTTTCCCACGCGGTCGTCACCGGTTTCGCTGATGAAACCGACGTTTGCTCCCATCCGGCCTAAGGATACGATGCCGTTGAATACAGAGCCTCCCGGTACGGCTGCGGAAGGCTGGTCGCCTCGAAAGATGATGTCGAGGATTGTTTCTCCGATACCGATTACTTTTCGCATAGTGATCTTGATTTTTCTCCCAGATAACCTCCGTGGTGGCGTTTCGAATATTCGGCAATGGTGAATCCGGTTTCCTTCATGGTCTGTACTACCAGAATATCGCCGATAACAGTCATGGCAGTAGTCGAAGTAGTAGGAGTCATACCCAGCGTACAAACTTCGGCAGGTTTACCGGTACTTAGGCAAACATCCGATTCGTGCGCCAACGGACTATCTGGATTTCCCGTGATAACGATAAACTTCAGTTCCGGGTCCAGATTGTGAGCAAGTTGGGTAAGTTCGACGATTTCACGCGTCTTGCCGGAGTTGGAGATAAGCAGGAGCAAATCATTTTTCTGCAGGATACCCAAGTCACCATGTTGTGCTTCGCTAGGGTGCAGAAATACAGAGGGAATACCCGTAGAACAGAAAGTGGTAGCAATGTTCATCGCAATTTGTCCGGCTTTCCCCATACCGGAAGTTACTAGTTTTCCCTTCTTCTGATGTATCTGTTCAACAATAAGTTGTACTGCTTTCTCATAAGCGTCTGTTACAGGGATATTGAGCACAGCCTGTGCTTCCTGTTGCAAAAGTTGTTTAATGGAGTCTATCATATGATCAGTTTATTTTTTCTTTTAGTTCATCCGGAGTGTTTGCTATTTCGTAATAGGTTGAGAAAGGTTGGCGGGCAAAGCCTTTTTCTTCCAAGGTTTTGAGTGCTTTCAGCAGCTCGTTGTAGAAACCATATTCGTTATAGAAGATAACTTTCTTGTGGTGGTAGCCAATAGAAGCGGCAGCTATAACGTGGAAAACTTCGTCGAGTGTGCCTACGCCTCCAGGCAGTGCCACCAATACATCCGACTTTTCCGTCATTATATCTTTGCGGTCGCTCAGGTTGCGGGTATGAATCACCTCGTCCAGTAGAGAGCTTACTCTACCATTTTCTTCCAGTTTGGTCGGGACTACTCCAATGACCTTACCCCCGTTTTCTTTTACGGTGCGTGCTACGCATTCCATAAGTCCGAGGTTGGCTCCTCCGTAAATCAACGTTTTGCCTGTCTGTCCTATCCATTCGCCTATTCGGCGAGCACTTTCGAAGTACATTTTGTCAATGTTTTCAGAGGCAGAACAGAAAATTCCTATCTTTTCCATATACGTTGTAACTGTTATAGTCCACAAATATCTGCAATTTTCTATAAACAGCAATAAGTTTTATTGTATTTTTGTGGCATTAATTCAATAAGGAAGTAGAAAACAATGCATTGCAACGAATATACATTACCTAATGGCCTGCGTATTATCCATGAACCGACGCTTTCAAAAGTAGCTTATTGTGGTTTTGCGATTGATGCCGGCACCCGTGATGAAGCGGCAAATGAACAGGGAATGGCTCATTTTGTAGAACATCTTATTTTTAAGGGAACGGTGAAACGGAAAGCTTGGCATATTCTCAACCGAATGGAGAATGTAGGCGGTGACCTCAATGCTTATACGAATAAAGAAGAAACGGTTGTCTATTCCGCCTTCCTGACAGAACATCTGGAACGTGCGCTTGAGCTACTGGGGGATATTGTATTCCATTCTACTTTTCCGCAACATGAGATTGAAAAGGAAACAGAAGTGATTATTGACGAAATCCAATCCTATGAAGACAATCCTTCCGAATTGATCTTCGATGATTTTGAAGATATGATATTCCGTAATCATCCGCTGGGAAGAAACATTCTGGGGAAACCGGAACTTCTGAGGAGTTTTCGCACGGAGGATGTCCTGTCCTTTACCCGTCGGTTCTATCAGCCGGGGAATATGGTATTTTTCGTTCAAGGACAATATGATTTCAAGAAAATTATCCGTCTGGCAGAAAAATATATGTCGGATATTCCTGCTGTGGAAATTGAGAACCGCCGTACGCCTCCGCCTCTTTATATTCCTGAACATTTAACGGTAACTAAAGACACACATCAGGCACATGTAATGATTGGTAGCCGTGGATATAATGCATACGACGACAAACGTACCGCACTCTATCTGCTGAATAATATCCTCGGCGGTCCTGGAATGAACAGCAAACTGAATGTTTCTCTTCGTGAACGCAGGGGATTGGTTTATAATGTCGAATCCAATCTGACTTCTTATACCGATACAGGTGCTTTCTGCATCTACTTCGGGACGGATATTGAAGATATGGATACTTGTTTGAAATTGACCTATAAGGAACTGAAACGAATGCGGGATGTGAAAATGACTTCTTCTCAGTTGGCGGCAGCCAAGAAGCAGTTGATCGGACAAATCGGGGTGGCCTCCGATAATTTTGAGAATAATGCGTTGGGCATGGCGAAAACTTTCCTGCATTACCATAAGTACGAATCATCCGAGCTTGTCTTTAAACGTATAGAGGCTTTGACTGCAGAGACTTTGTTGGAAGTTGCCAATGAGATGTTTGCTGAGGAATATTTGTCAACGCTGATTTACAGGTAGTATTGTGAGATTGCTATGCAGTAAAAGATAGTGGTATACGGATTAAACCATTTGGATCCATCCCCTTGTATTAACTCTATACCGTTATACTAGAGGATAATACAGGAGGATGGTAGTTGGTTATTTAATCACAACATTTTTATTGTTTATATACAAATTTTCATGCCTTGCTAAGTTATAAAGGTTGGTTTCTGGACCATTTGATAACCCTGTTTTAGTATTCCACTTTGTAATCTTTGTGTAGATGTCCTCCTTTCCAAGCTTTTTTGCTAGTCCAATCTGCGTATGCATCTGTCCAAAACGGATCATCAGCGGGAAGACCGAGAGGTAGAAAACTTAAGGTTGCCATATAAAGGCTGCCAGTGGAGGTATAACCATCAGCACATTCTGGCTGATGACCGTTGAAGCCGAGCACTAACCAACCATCCTTATCGAAGTTCTGATTTCCCTCATACATATTTCGGTGTACGGCAGTCAGGGCGCAACGTACTTGGGCGGGAGAAACGTGTGAGGGCAATTTTTTGCGTAGAGCTACGTCTGCTAACGATTGGAATGCAGCGGTACGATAAGTAACCGAACGTCCGAAAGCGGGATATGTGCCATCGGGAGCTATCATACGTTCACAAAATTCAGAGTGGCGTATCATGCGGTTCATAGCTTCGTCTAGCTCCTTCTGACTTGCCCAACGTTTAGGTAAAAGATTTTCCAGCATAGCTACCATCATAGAATGCATCACGTAGGCGTTATAATTATCCATACTGAATGATGGACCATCACTATACCAGCCATCGCCTACATACCATTCTTTTACCTTGTTTTTACTTACACGAATACGGAACTGGTCGTATTGTACACCTTTTCCCAACAGAAATGATTCTGTTAGTCCGGTGAAGAGTAACCAGTTGTTGTAAGCACCAGTACGATCACGTAAGGATTGGAAGGATTTAATATAGCGTTCTTTTGTAACTTCATCCAATGGTTCCCATAAAGCTTTGGGGGCGCGGAGGAAGGCATGTACCAGATAGGCGGCATCTACGATAGGTTGAGCGTGTTTGGTGAAGTTCAGTAAGTCGGGTGATGCAGGATCTACTGCATTTTTTAATCCTTTCAGTACTTCTTCACGCATCTGCTTGCGTAGTTTGCCTTCTTCTGTATCATCATCGGGGAGTGCTAGCCAAGGGGCAACCCCGGCGAGTGTGCGGCCTACAGCTTCCAGATGTGTCATGTCTTTGTAGCCTGCTGTTTCACCGCTACGGGTCTCAATGGGCATATTCTGGTGTAGTGTTCCTTCTGCGAGGTTATGGATGACAGGATATGATATTTTCCAAAGTAGCTTTACCCATATGGCGCGATCTTGGGTGCCAGTGGTTTGAATTTCCGTCATGGGAATATTCTTCTTTCCTTTTTTCTTGTCTTTGGCTTGTACTCCTATTGGCAGTAGTATTATAGCCGTTAGTAAACAGATTAGATAATTCTTTCTTTTCATGTTTTTTCCTTTTATTTATAGTGGACTTTTTCCGTCCAGCATTCGGTTATAACGATGTAAAGCTTCGATGAAACACGGCAAGACATAAAGGATTTCCTTTCTTGCTAAAATTCAATAGCTTACAAAATATCTCGGCTTAATAGGTAACGATTTAGAAACCAGCGAAATTCTGTGTTTTACCTCGTTTTGCAGTAATTCAAAAGAACGCTTTTCCTAAATGCAAAGGTAATATTATTTTTTGAATAACAAACCTTTGCAGATAGTCAAATTCAACAAAATCGGCTATGGTTGCCTGAATTTATATTTCAATCCATATTCTTCAAGTTTGCCATATAGAGTTGTTCTGCTTATTCCAAGCAGTTCGGCAGCGGCACTCCGGTTGCCGTTTGTCTGTTTTAACGCACGCAATATCCGCTCCTTATCCTCCGCGTCATTGCGCAGGGCGAAGCTGACAGGTGAGGTCAGTTTCGTCACGGCAAGTTCCAGATGCTCTTTCGTGACCACACCTTCCTGCGCCTGTAATACGGCTCCCATTATCTTCTGCCGAAGCTCACGCACGTTGCCCGGCCATGTGTATATCAGTAATGCTCTCCGGAGTCTCCTGAACCTTAAAATTGACGCAAACCTCCATGACATCATCCGCATCCGGTTTTATGTTGCTCA
>OGEQ01002357.1_pt1 | contig 12835 bp, 6 predicted proteins | sample 1570731 | NCBI WGS metagenome assembly OGEQ01 (sample SAMEA2582132, study PRJEB24529) | metagenome | biome: Human gut stool | place: China | collected 2011
ATCGTCTGGAAAAGATCAAAAAGCTGACCGGTCTGGATCTGCGTGAGTTCGACGACGCTATCGTGTTCAAGGTAGCGCTCATGGTCAAGAAGTACCTGTCCAACAACCCGGCCAAATATTGATATTTCGTCTCAGCCGCTCCGGCTGCGGACGCCGAAACCGGCCGCTCGACCCCGATGCTGGCCGGTTTCTTTTGTAATGGTCTGGAACTTCTGTGCCAAATAAATTTTTCAGGAGCAAGATACTCATGATAGATTTTGAACATGTCACCAAGATATACAAACGGAGCGATACGCCCGCTCTGGAGGACATCGACTTCCACGTAGACGACGGCGAGTTCGTCTTTCTGGTGGGCCACTCCGGCGCCGGCAAGTCCACTCTGCTCAAGCTCATCCTCCGCGAAGAGCTGCCCACCGAGGGCCGCGTCATGGTGGACGGCAAGGACGTCGCCCGGCTGCGCCGGGGCAAAGTGCCTTTCCTTCGCCGCCAGATGGGCATCATCTTCCAGGATTTCCGCCTCATCCCCACCATGACGGTCTACGAGAATGTGGCGTTTGCCATGCATGTCACCAACATCGGCAAAAAAGACATCAAAGAGCGCGTCAACTACATGCTGGAGCTGGTGCATCTGGAAGATAAGGCAAAGGTCTACCCCGAGTTCCTCTCCGGTGGTGAGCAGCAGCGCGTGGCCGTGGCCCGCGCTCTGGCCCACAGCCCCCGCCTCGTCATTGCGGACGAGCCCACCGGCAACATCGACCCCGAGATGAGCCTTGAGATGATGGAACTGCTGGAACGCGTCAGCGAGATGGGCATCACGGTGCTTGTCGTCACCCACGAGCATGAACTGGTGCGCCGCTTCAACCGCCGCACCATCACCCTGAAGCAGGGCCGCATCATCTCCGATGTTCCGGCCAGCTTCGGCGAGGAGGTGCACGTATGAAAATCTCTACGTTTGGGTTCCTCACCCGGCGCGGCGTGCGCAACCTCGGCAAGCACTGGGCCATGACCATCGCCTGCATCGCCTCCCTCAGCGTCTGCATGACCCTGAACATCTTCGCCAGCCTCATTGAAGTCAATGTGGACAGCATGGTGAGTTATCTGGGCAGCCAGAACGAGATGGTGGTCTACGTGGACCCCGAGGCCGATGACGCCACCATCCAGTCTGTGGGCAATGCCCTCAGCGGCACCGCAGGTGTGAGCCGGGTGCAGTATATGTCCAAAGAAGACGTCCTCAACCAGTACAAGGGCTATATGTCCGACTATGCCGCCCTGCTGAACGAGTTCGAGAACGACAACCCCTTTAAGGCCAATTACCGCGTCTCCCTGTCTGATCTGAGCCAGATGGAGACCATCAGCAAGCAGTTCGAGAACATCAGCGGCGTCTACAGCGTCACGGCTCCCATCGAGATGACCAGGACCTTTGTGGAGGTCCAGCAGGCTGTCACCAAGGTCGGGCGCGGTCTGGTGCTGGTGCTGATGGCTGTCAGCATCATCACGGTGGGTACCACCATCCGGCTGAGCGTCTTTGCCCGCCGCCGTGAGATCGAGATCATGAAGTATGTCGGCGCTACCAACGCCCTCGTCACCCTGCCTTTCGTCATCGAGGGCCTGACTATGGGCCTGCTCTCCGGCATCCTGACGGCAGCTGCCACCATCGGAGGCTATGCCTACATCGTTCAGCTGTCGCCCACGCTGGGCGGCCTGTGGCAGATGCTCATGGGTACGGCTCTGGTGCCGCTGGAAAATGTCTGGCCCACCATCCTGACCTACAGCCTCGCGGGCGGCGCTCTGGTGGGCGGTCTGGGCAGTATGTTCTCCATCCGAAAGCACCTGAACGTGTAAGGAGGGCCTACTGTGTACCACGACAAGCATTCCGCAGGCTTTGTCCTGCACCATCCGCCCCGCCACGCAAAGCCGTCGGGCCATTCGGCCATGATGCGCGCCGCCTGCGCCTTTCTGGCCGCCGCATGCCTCGTGCTGAGCGTGACGGTCTACCCGGCCAGTGCGGCCACCAGCATGAGCTCGCTGCAGAACAAGCTGGACAAGATCTCTGCGTCCATCAAGCAGCATAAGACGGAGCTGAACGACGCCAAAAAGAAGGAAGCTGCTGCCAAGGCCCTCGAGTCTGAGCTGAAAGAAAAAGTCTCGGTGCTCCAGAGCCAGATCAGCGTCCTCAAGAGCCAGATCTCCGAGGTGCAGAACAGCATCGGCGTCAAAGAGCAGGAGATCACCGCCAAGCAGAATGAGATCGCCCGGAAAGAGCAGGAGATCGCCGACCAGTGGGACGATTTCAAGAGCCACATGGCCGCCATGCAGGAGCTGCGGGACGGCGGCAGCGTCGCCATGCTCCAGTCTGTGAACGATCTGTACGAGCTTCTGACCTTCAATGAGGTCATGCAGGACATCTCGGTGAAGGACACCGAGATACTCGACAACATGAAGGCTGCGAAGGAAGCCCTTGTGGCCGACCGCACCCAGCTCGTGGAGGAGCGCACCCAGCTGCAGAACAAAAAGGCTGAGCTGGACGCCCAGAACAAGCAGATGCAGTCCAAGCAGAGCGAGCTCAACAACAGCGTCAAGGAGGCCCGTCTGAGCGCCGCTGAGGCCCAGCAGGCCCAGAAGAACGCCCAGGCGGCCATCGAGTCGGACGAGATGAACTACGAGGCCGTCAAGAAGGAGATCCAGAAGCTCATCGCAGCGGCAGCGGCCAGCAAGCCCCAGCTGAGCTTCAGCGGCTTTATCTGCCCGCTCAAGAGCTATACCCGCATCTCCAGCGAGTACGGCTGGCGTAAAAACCCGGTCTCCGGCGTCAACAAGCTCCACGCCGGCATCGACTTTGCCGCCCCCGCAGGCACTCCCATCTACGCAGCCGCCAGCGGCTATGTGCAGGTGGCCGGCTGGTCCAGCGGCGGCTATGGCAACTATGTCATCATCTATCACGGCAAAATGACAGACGGCAACGCCTACTCCACCCTCTACGGCCATATGCGCTCGGTGGCAACGTCGGCGGGCAAGTATGTCAACCAGGGCGACCTCATCGGCTATGTGGGCTCCACCGGCAACTCTACCGGCAACCACCTCCATCTCGAGGTGTGGAAGGGCGGCTCCAAGGCCAATGCAGTCAACCCCCGCGGTTATATTCCGATAAGATAATACAACTGTAATTGAAGTCGAGGGGTCAAAGGAGGCCACAAGGCGAAATGAACGAGCAAAAACGCAAGCGTATCCTTCGGGTGGGCTGTCTGATTCTGGCAGGAGTGTTCCTGCTGTCGGTACTGGGCAGCGTCATCCTGATGTTTTTGGTCTGAACTGGGGAGGACATTGAATGAACCGCAAAATTTCCGTAGGGATGACCGTGACCATCGTCATTCTGGCAATGACGGTCACTTTTTCCATCACGATGCTGATGGCGATGCGGCTGTTTGACCACACCGTCACCAGCGTGAAGGAAAAGGAGAGCATGTACAACAAGGTGGCCGAGGTAGACCGCTATGTGCGCGCCAACGACTACTACGACATCGACGAGACCGTGCTGTACGACCGTCTGACTGCCGGTTATCTGCTGGGTACCGGCGACAAGTACGCCCGCTACTACACCGCCTCGGCCTATACCGACCTGCTCAACGCCCAGAGCGGCAAGCTGATGGGCATTGGCGTGGAGCTGGCCATCGACCAGTCCGGCTACGCCAAGGTCATCAAAGTGTATGACGAGTCTCCTGCCAAGGAGGCCGGCCTCCAGCGGGGCGATTACATCACCACCATCGACGGCGCAGACATCAAAAGTCTGGGCAGCGTGGAGGCTGTCCAGAACAAACTCCGGGGCGAGAGCGGCACGAGCGTCAATGTAAGCTGGCTGGACAGCGAGAACGCCCAGCACACCGCCGACCTGACCCACTCCGGCTTTACGGCCAACAGCGTCGATTCCGCGCTGGTGCAGGGCAATGTGGGCTATATCAAGATCTGGCAGTTCGACAACTCCACCCCCAGTGAGCTGGACTTTGCGCTCCGCAGCCTGACCGCCAGCGGCGCCCAGAGCTTCATCTTCGACCTGCGCGACAACGGCGGCGGCATCCTTGACGACGCCATCAGCTGCATCGAACTCGTCGCGCCGGAAGGCGTGCTGGCCTACGCGGAGGATAAGGCAGGCAACCGCACCCTGCTGGGCAGCAGCACCGGCGACTCGGTCATCAGCCAGCCCACCGTCTGCCTCGTGAACGAGAACACCGCCAGTGCGGCAGAACTCTTTGCGTCCAGCCTGCGCACCCTGTGCGGCACCCGCCTCGTGGGCAGCACCACGATGGGCAAAGGCACCATCCAGAGCAGCCCCCAGCGCCTCTCGGACGGCAGTGCCGTCGTGGTCACGGTGGCAAAGCTCATCTGCGGTGACGGCTCCTGTTTCGACGGCACCGGCCTGACCGTGGACGTGGAGCGCCCGCTGACTGCCGACGAGCAGGCCAGCTACTATGACTACACCCTCGACACGGACCCGCAGATACAGCGCGCCGTCAGCTGCGCACAGCAGCTCACCGGTGTCACCACCGTGGGCGGCGTGAACGACGCTGACATCGCCGCCGACTCCGCCGCAGCCTCTTCGGAGGCCGCAGCCGAGAGCACCGCTTCCAGCGAGGCCGCAGGGGAGGCAGAGGCTTCCTCCGAGGCCGGCGCAGAAGGGGAGCAGGAGGCTTCCAGCACGGAAAGCGCATCTTAAAAAAGGCTCTCCCTTTGGGAGAGCTGGCGCGTGAGCGCCTGAGAGGGCAAGGATGCTGAAATGGAACAGGGCAAGGCTATGATGGTCTTGCTCTGACAAAGGCCGCTGCCTATCGCTGTGCAGCGGCCATTTTTCTGCCCTCTCCGTCATCGCAAGCGATGCCACCTCTCCCAAAGGGAGAGGCTTTGGCATGTACGTTACCAAATGACAACCGAAAAACAGAAAGGAAAACCACTATGCCGGAGCTGACCGACCTCTCCGTTATCCGCACCCTGTGCGAAAAATACGATTTCGCGCTCTCCAAGGGCTTTGGACAGAACTTCATCATCAATCCCGGCCTGCCGCCCAAGATCGTGGACGCCAGCGGCGTCGATAAGAGCTGGGGCGTGCTGGAGATCGGCCCCGGCATCGGCGTGCTGACCAAAGAGCTGGCCCAGCGCGCCGCCAAGGTGGTGTCCATCGAGGTGGACGAGCGCCTTCCGCCCCTGCTGGCCGAGACCATGGCGGGCGTGGAGAACTTCAAGCTGGTATTGCAGGACGTTCTGAAGGTAGACCTCCGCGCCCTCATCGAGGAGGAGTTCCCCGGGATGCCGGTGGCTGTCTGCGCCAACCTGCCCTACTACATCACCAGCCCCATCGTCATGAAGCTGCTGGGCGACCGCCTGCCCATCCAGAACCTCACCGTCATGGTGCAGAAGGAGGCCGCCGACCGTCTGGCCGCCGCCCCCGGCACCCGGGCGTCCAGCGCCATCAGCTGCGCCGTGAGCTACTACGCCACCTCGAAGCTGATGTTCACCGCCGCGCCGGGCAGCTTCTACCCAGCCCCGAAGGTCACCAGCGCTGTGGTGCGGATGGACATCCGCACCACTCCCGCCGTACAGGTGGAGGACGAGGACGGCTACTTTGCCCTCATCCGTGCCGCTTTCGGCCAGCGCCGTAAGACCGCCGCCAACGCCATCGCCAGCGGCCTCGGCCTGCCGAAAGATAAGGTCATCGCGGCCATCGAGGCGGCGGGCTTCGATGCCCGCATCCGCCCCGAGGCCCTGACCCTCGAGGACTTCGCTGCCGTACAGCGGGAGCTGAAGTAAAATTTTATCATAATAAAACGCCAAGGCCCCCGCAGTTTGGAACAGAACTGCGGGGGCCTTGGTCGTTATGTGGAAGGAATAGAGAATGGCAATGTGCTTACCTCAGCAGTGCGGTGTGGTCTGCGCCGCCCACGATGAAGCTGGCGGTGGAGCCGCTGTGGCTGAGGGTGAAAGGCGTATCGCCCGCACCGAGGGCTGCAACATCGGAGAGGGAGAGGGTGGAAGTGCAGCGTTCGGTGGAGAAGACAACGGTCTCGATGCGCTCAGAGCGGAGGTCGGTCAAATCGGAAAGGACGCCATGCAGGGATGCCGTCTCATGGGTGACATCAATGTAGAGAACATCGCTGATCTGGTTCAGCTGGACCAGCTGGACGTTCTGGAGGATGTTGGCCTGAGCCGGGTCAAGGACACGCAGGCCGGTGGAGATGGTGCTGTTGTCGCTGCTGTGGGAGACATCGCGGTACTCCACCTCATTGCAGACCTCGCAGATGCGGTACTCGCGGCTGCTGTCGCCTTCGACAGGCGTCCAGCTGCTCCACTGATGGCCGAGGGCGGGCAGCTCCTGCGTCTCAGTGACGACACAGCCGCTGACCGTGCAGCTGCGCTGTTTCTCGCCCTTCTCGGTGCAGGTAGGCTCTTTGGTGATGACCCACTCGCCGAAGGTGTGGGTCTTGCTGACGGGGATGGCCTCGGTCTGGGTATCGTCGCCACGGATGCAGTCACGGTGCTTGGAGCCTTGCTCGACACAGGTAGCGTCCCTGTCGATGACCCACTCGCCGTACTCGTGGCCGAGGGCCTCAATGGCCTCAGTCCGGGTATCGCCGCAGGCAGAACAGGTGAAGGTGCGCACGCCGTTGGCAGTGCAGGTGGCCTCCTTCGTGACGACGCCTGCATCCCACTTGTGGGCGGTCTTATCCACCGGGATGCTCTCGGTGTAGCTGTCGCCGCAGACGACGCAGGTATAGGTCATGATGCCCGTCTCGGTGCAGGTCGCGGCCTTGGTCACGACGCCCGCGCCGTAGCTGTGCTGGCCGGTGGCGTTGAGCGTTTCGGTCTTCGTATCGCCGCAGACCTCGCACTGGTAGGTGACGGTGCCGTCCTGGCCGCAGGTAGCCGCTGTCGTGGAGAGGACTTTCCACTGATGCTGGCCGGTGGCGGGGATGCTCTCGGTCTGGGTAGCGTCGCTGCGGATGCAATCACGGTGTTTGGAGCCTTCCTCGATACAGGTAGCGTCCCGGTCAATGACCCACTCGCCGTACTCGTGGCCGGGGGCCTCAATGGCCTCAGTCCGGGTATTGTGGCAGACGGTACAGGTGAAGGTGCGCACGCCCAGCTCAGTGCAGGTGGGCTTCTTCGTGACGACACCCTCGTTCCAGGTGTGCTGGCCGGTGGCGGGGAGAGTGTGGCGGAACGTGGTGCCGCAGTGGTCCACCATGCAGATGTAATCGATGTAGCCGTCCTTGCCGCAGGTCGGCTCCTGATGGTCGCTGACTTTCCAGTTGTGGACAGAAGCGATGTCGCCGTACTTGGCCTTTTCTGCCTCACTCATCTCGGGCGTTACGCGGTCGGGGGAGTGAGAAGTGGAATGGCTGTCCGCGTAGACACCGTTGTGGAAGAGCCGCGAGATGCTGGTGGTGCCGCTCTTTACGAGCTTCACGAGGCCCTTCTTGCCGTTTTCCGCGAGCTGGATGACTTTGTCCAGCTTCTTGCCGTCGCTGCTTTGGATAGCATTGTCGGCGTCGGGGGCGGTTGCGGTGATGTCCAGCGCGGAGTCGGTATTGCTGATGGAGACGCTGCCGCCGCCGATGGCAGGGGCGTCGCTGGTGCCGGTGGCGGTGATGGTGCCGCCGGTTATCGTGATACTGCTGGAGTTGTTGTTGTCGCTGCCGCCGATGCCGGCGCCGGTGTCATAGCCGGTGGCTGTGATGGTGCCGCCACTGATGGTGACATCGGCGTAGTTGCCGCCGATGCCCGAAGAACCGAAGTTGTTGCTATGCTGGTTGCCTTTGGCGTTGACCGTGCCGCTCTTGATGGTCACGCTGCTGCGGCTATTAAGGCCCGAGCCGATGCCGGCAGCGGAATCGCCGCCCGTTGCGTTGATGGTGCCGCCGTCGATCACGACGTCCACCTTGTCGGAGTCATAGCCTGAGCCGATGCCGGCAGCGAGATTGCCGCCCCTGACGTCTTTGAGTTCGGCGTTACCGGAGATGTTGACCGTGGAAGAGCGACCGTAATAGCCCGAACCGATGCCGGCGCCGCCGTTCTTGCCCTCGGCCTTTTCAATGGTGCCGTCGGTGATGTTGATGGTGACAGCGCCCTTCTTGCTGTCGTCTTTGGTGTCACTGCTGCCGCTGCCGATGCCTGCGCCGCCGTATTTGCCGCCAGTGACCTTGGTGATGGTGCCACCCTTGATATTGATCTCGGTCTCGCCGGAGACGTTGGAGCCGGAGCCGATGCCTGCGCCGCTGAGCCGCTCGTCGGAGTGATTGCGAGAGTCAAGGCTGACTCCGCCCGTGGCCGTGATTTCGCCGCCCTCAATGTTGATGGTGGTCTTATTAAGGGTGTTGCCGCCGGAGCCGATGCCGGCACCGGAAGCCCAGCAGGATCCGTTCTCATTGCTGCCGCCCTTGGCCTCAATGATGGGGATGACGCGGCCGTCGTCGCTGTTGCGGATGGTGATGGTGGTGCTGCCCACAGAGGGATCGTTGATGTCACCGACATAGTGGCCGGAGCCGATGCCCGCAGCGGTGGAGCCGCCGGTAGCGGTAACTTTTGCTGCACCCTCGATGAGGATGGTGGTGTTGCCATTGGCGTCGCTGCCGCTGCCGATGCCTGCGCCGCCGCCGCCGCCAAGGGAGGAATTACCGCCGCCGGTGGCCGTAACGGTCACGCCGTCGCGGAGAGTGATGCTGGTGTCGCCGGTGGAGTCGCTGCCTGAACCGATGCCCGCGCTGCCATTGTAGCCGTCGCCGCTGCCCATGGCCTTAACAGTGCCGCCGGAAATATCAATGGTAGTCTTTCCGGAAGAATTGATACCGGAACCGATGCCTGTGCCGTGGCTTACATACCTGACGTCGATAAAGCCCTTGGCTGTGACATCGCTGTTGGTGATGTGGATGTCGGTGTCGCCCTTGGCGCTATCGCCGCTGCCGATGCCGGAACCATCATAACTCGAAGCATTGATGGTGCCGCCGGTGATCTCGATGTCCGTGGCGTTGGTAGAATAGCTGCCGCTGCCGATGGCTGCACTGGAGTCGCTGGAGGCTGTGACGTTGCTGTCAGTGATATGGATAATGGTCTTGAGGGCGTTCGGCGTACCCGTAGGAGGACTGTAGAAGTCTCCTTCACTGCCGCTGCCGATGGCTGCGCCGTTGCCGCCGACGGCCTTTACCGTGCTGCCTTCTATCGTGATGGCGGTGTTGCCCTTGGCGCCTTTGCCGCTGCCAATGCCAGCGCCCGGGTTATTAGTGGAATCAGCGGAGGACTCCAGAGAGCTCACAGACGCGTTGCGGATGGTGATGTAAGTTTGGCCGGAGGCGTAATGACCGCTGCCGATGCCTGCACCGTCGTAGGCAAAAGCATGTTTGACACCCTTTCCGGCAGTTGTATCGTGGATGTTGACGGTCGTCTTGCCGGTGGAGGATTCGCCCGAACCGATGGCTGCGCCGCCGCTGCCATACGCGTACACGAGCGCATCCTGGGTGATGTCGATTTTGGTCTCGCCGGTAGAGCCTTTGCCACTGCCGATGCCTGCACCACCGCCGACGCCGCCCGTGGCCTTTTCAATGGTGCCGCCGGAGATGTTGATGGTGGTATCCTGGAAGGAGTTCGCGCCGCCGCCGATGCCTGCGCCGCCGCCCGTACCCTCGGCATTTTTAATGATACCGCCCGAAATATTCACAACGTAATCGCCGCGGATGCCGCTGCCGCCGCTGCCTCCGCTGCCTCCGTTGCCGCCGGTAGCGTTCTGTATCTCGCCGCCGGAGATGAAGAGCCTACCGGCGCTGTAGATGCCAGTGCCGCCGGTGCCGTCGTCCGCCGTGCCGTCGCCGCCCTTCGCGGTTCCGATGGTGGCGTTGTCGGAGATGGTGAGCATACCGCCGCTGCGGATGCCCATGCCGCCGGAGGCATTGCCGTCGCCGCCCTGCGCGGTTTCGATGGTGCCGCTGGAGATGGTGAGATTACTGCCGCTGAAGATGCCGCTGCCGCCGTTGCCATCGGTAGAAGCGCCGCCGGTGGCCTTCTGTATCTTGCCGCCGGAGATGGTGAGGTCGCCGTAACTGTAGATGCCGCTGCCGCCGCTCTTGCCTTTGCCGTCGCCGCCCTGCGCGGTTCTGATGGTGGCGCTGTCGGAGATGGTGAGCTTACTGCTGCTGTAGATGCCGCTGCCGCCGTACTTCTCGGAATCGCCGCCGGTGGCCTGCTCTATCTTGCCGCCCTTGATGGTGAGTGTACCGTTACCGTTGCTGCGGATGCCGCTGCCGCCGCTGCCGTTGGTAGAAGCGCCGCCGGTGGCCTGCTGTATCTCGCCGCCGGAGATGGTGAACTTACTGGCGCTGATGCCGTCGCCGCCGGTGTCGTTCTCGCCGGTGCCGGTGGAGTTGCCGCCGATGGCTTTTTGAATGGTACCGGCAAGGATCTCCATGGTCTTGCCAAGGATGCCGCTGCCGCCGGAGGCATTGCCGACGCCGCCCTGCGCAGTTCCGATGGTGCCGCCGGAGATGGTGAGCTTGCCGTCGCTGTGGATGCCGTCGCCGGCGTAGCCATCGGTAGAAGCGCCGCCGGTAGCGTTCGTGATGGTGGCGTTGTCGGAGATGTTGAGGTCGCCTTTGCTGTAGATGCCGTGGCCGGCGGTAGTTTTGCCTTTGCCGCCCTGCGCAGTCCCGATGTCGCCCTTGATGGTGAGCTTGCCGCCGCTGTAGATGCCGTGGCCGGCGTTACTGCTGCTGTTTCTGCTGTCGCCGTTGCCGCCGATGGCGCTGACAATGGTGGCTTTGTCAGGAATGGTGAGCTCGCCGTCGCTGTGGATGCCGTCGCCGGCGTCGTGGGAACCATAGCCGTCGCCGCCCTTCGCTTTTTCGATGGTGCCGCCCTCGATCTTGACGGTAATATTCTTGCTATCGCAACCGCCGCCGATGCCGTCGCCGGTGTTGCCACCGGTGGCGTTCTTGATGGTGCCGCTCTTGATGGTGACTGTGGTCTGGCCGGTGCTTCCGTCACCGCTGCCGATGCCGGCACCACCGGAGCCGCCCTGCGCGTTTTCGATGGTGCCGCCGGAGATGGTGATATTGGTGTTGCCAGTAGCTCCTGAACCACTGCCGATGCCGGCGCCGCCCTGCTCGGTCTGCGCCTTGATTTTGGCAGTGCCGGAGATGGTGATATTGGTTTCGCCGGTAGCATTGCAACCGCTGCCAATGCCGGCAGCACTGGAGGCGCCGATGGCGGTGATGTCGCCGCCTGTTATCTCAATGTCGCCGGCGCCACTGTCGCTATAGTTGCCGGAGTTCCAGACGCTGCCGATGCCAGCAGAGGCACCGCTGCCTGTGGCGGTCAGGCTGCCGGTGTTGCGGCCATTTTCATTTCCGGATGTGATGGTCAGTTTGCCGGTGTCTTCTCTGCCATAATAGTCCTTTTCGTTGTGCTCGAGGCCGGCATGTTGGCCGTCGCTGGTGAGGGTATTGTCGCCCTTGAGCGTGATCGTCGTGTTGCCCGCGCCCTCGACGCTGAGGGCGGCGTCATTTTTGGTCTTAATGTTGACATTGTCCAGCGTCACGTTGAGGGTGTTGTCATTGCCTTTGGCCTTGTTGATGATGCGGATGACATAGTTGGTGACGTTTTCGGCTGTGCTCCTGAAGTTTTCCGCCGCGCGTTCCAAGACCGTAGTCGATTTGTTCCGGGTCTCTTCGTCGTCATTGGCGTCGGCGACCTTGAGGGATGCACCGGTGTACGTGAACTGGCTTTTGGGTGTAGAGAGGCTGCTCTCCGTGCTTTCCGTGCCTTCCGTGCCTTCGGCAGGGGTCTCGCTGCCGGTGGTGGGAGTGCCGCCCGCCGAGCCGGAGGTGCCGCTCTCAGAGCCTTTGCTCTCAGGGTCAGAGCTTCCCGCGCCGGTGTTCTTGCCGCCGGTCTGGTCCTTTTTCGTGGGATCAGTCTCGTTTTCCTCGCCGCCGGTAGTGTCGTCAGGCTGGTTCTTGCTTTCTTCGCCGCCGGTAGTGTCGTCAGGCTGGTTCTTGTTTTCCTCGCCGCCGGTGGTGTCGCCGGTCTGGTTTTCGTTTTCCTCGTTGCCGTCGTCAGAAGACACGTTGCCCTTGGGGGCGCCGAGGTAGACCATGTCTTCGTTTTCGCTGTCGCTGTCTTCTGATGGGGGCGTGGCCAACTTGGGTTGGGCGGGAGAGGCTGCGGAGGTGCCGCCTTCAGAAGAGCCGCCGCCGGAGGCGGTGGTATCCTCTGAGCGCTTGCCGCCCTTGATGATGATATTGCCGTCGCTGTCCTTTGTAGCAGTAGGATTTCCCGAGTGCTTGACATAGGTGCCGCTTTTGTCTTTGGTGACTGTGATGTCACCATCGCCTATGTAATAGGTATCCGCATACGCCGGTGCGGCCATGCCGGCCACCATTGCGGCTGTCAGCGCCAGCGCCGTCACTCGGTGGGACGCAGGCCGGGGGAACGGCACCCGCAGCGGATGCCCCAGAACGCGCATTGCAAGCTTGCGATAAGAGATCATAGAAACCTCCTCTGAAAAATGTAAGTTTTGCACAGAAGTTCAAGACGAAGCGGCAGGAACTTGTGAAAGAAGCATAAATATTAAGCTTGTTTTATTCTATCACATTCCGGCCATAATGTGGCCGTATCTGCGTGAATCGCCTCGCGGATGTCTCGAAACGCCCTGAAACAGCGCTGCATGGGCCGACAGCGGGCCGGACAAAGATATTGACAAGCGGGGAGGTTTCTGGTATTCTACTAAAGTACCCTGTGCAAATGATACTCGCTGGTGTGGCGCAATGGCAGCGCAACTGATTTGTAATCAGTGGGTTGCAGGTTC
>OGEQ01002362.1_pt1 | contig 12810 bp, 14 predicted proteins | sample 1570731 | NCBI WGS metagenome assembly OGEQ01 (sample SAMEA2582132, study PRJEB24529) | metagenome | biome: Human gut stool | place: China | collected 2011
GAAAATTATATCTGCTTCAAACATACGTTGCCATGGAAATCTTATTTGCGCATCAGCCACATAGGATTGACCTTCAAATTTTTCTAAGCCATAATCAGCTATTATTTTCTGTAAAGCTTCTGTAGCTAATTTTTCTGCTGGTAAAGTTCTAGTTTTTGTATTACCATAATCGCCTTCACCAGGCATGGAATTTAATCTATTCGCTACAGCTTGTCTGATATTTGCTTGATAGAGCCAATCATCTAAATAGCGGACTTCAAGCATTTTTAAAATGCCCACTCTATCTGTATAATTTGCTCCCATGCCCATAGCCAAAGCATAACCTGTACTATTTGTAGGTGTATTCCAACCTGAATAAGCATTTAATTTATCTAATAAATTTTTGAATTCTTTTTTACAAGCATATCAAAAAATTATATGTTTTTTATATAAAAATCATATTTTATTTATGTGTAAACACAAATTCATTGGCGTGATAATCATAACGATCTACTTCAATCACATCATCAATCAAGACATAGTTTAAGTCAGAGTGGTCTTTTGCTGCCTCTTCAACTGCATTGTGAAGTGCAAAACCAACACCAAAGATAAGATTATAATTTTGGTCTACAGCTGATGACATGTTTGTTGCAAAATCAGATTCTGAGTTTGATTGGAAATATGTGAAACCTGAATCTTTTTTAAGTTTGTTAGCTTTACCCCATGCTTGGAGTCCTTCCCATGCTGATTGGTTAAATGATTTATCATCTACCCCACCAGTATCTGTAACGATAGCAGCTTTAACTTTTGAATCAGCTGATGATCCGCCGCGTCCGCCACGTGCACATGCTGCAAGACCAAGTGCCGCAACAGCAACAAGGCCAAGCCCGATAATTTTCTTGTTCAATTTCATCTTGAACACTCCTCCTATAACTTGCAAGAAAACTTGCTTAATAAAGAATAAAACAACTAGACTATTGTAAGTCCGTAAAAGAGTATGGTAACAACTCTCCGACTGTCATCTCGACTGTCGATTTATCTTCAGCGATAAGAATCACTTTAGAATCAGATTTTAAAAATTCGACCATCACTTGGCGACAAGCACCACACGGTGAGATAGGCTCTTTGGTATCTCCGTATACTGCGAGACATTCAAACTCTCTATATCCTTCGGATACCGCCTTAAAAATGGCTGTTCTCTCTGCACAATTGGTCAATCCGAATGAGGCATTCTCAATGTTACATCCTTGAAAAATGCGCCCATTCTTTGTAAGCAATGCAGCTCCGACTCTAAACTGAGAATAAGGAACATAGGCATTTTCAGCTGCCTCTTGTGCTGCTTTTATTACTTTCTCTTTTTTAGTAGCTATCATGACTTTCTTGCCCTTTCATAATGGCCACTCCTGACGAAGTACCAATACGGGTTGCACCAGCTTTGATAAAGGCTTTAGCCGCCTCAAGTGTACGTGCTCCACCAGATGCCTTGACTCCCATAATAGGACCAACAGCTTCTCGCATAAGTTCAATATCTTCAATGGTAGCACCACCAGTAGAAAACCCTGTAGATGTCTTCACAAAATCTGCACCTGCCAGTTTTGCTAATTGGCAAGCTTCGACCTTTTCTTCATCAGTCAATAGACAAGTTTCAATGATAACCTTTACAAGTTTACTTCCACTAGCTTCAACAACAGCTTTAATATCGTCTTCAACTAATTTAAGATTTCTAGATTTAAGAGCACCGATATTGATTACCATATCAATTTCATCCGCTCCATTGGCAATAGCATCCTTGGCTTCAAAAGCCTTAACTGCGGAGGTCGATTCTCCCAAAGGGAAACCAATAACCGTACAAACTTTGACAGAACTATCCTTAAGCAATTCAGCTGCCGTTTTGACCCAAGTTGGATTAACACAGACACTGGCAAACTCATACTTCTTAGCCTCATCAATTAGGGAAAGAATCTGTTCTTTATTAGCATCAGCTTTTAGTAAGGTATGGTCAATATAGCTATTAACAGACATAAATAAACTCCTTGATTAGAATTAAATTAAGGATTAGCGAATTATCTTTAATATTTCTGTCGTTTCTTTACATTCACTACCCATAATAACATTTTTTTCGAATTCAGTCAGCATTTTTTCAGATAAAATTTCTTGGCTATAGACCTTGGCAATAAGGTCTCCCTGAGTCACAGAATCGCCAACTTTCTTTTCAAATACAATCCCTGTTTCATAATTAAGACTATCTGACTTCGTAGCTCGACCTGCTCCTAATTGCATGGCAAATTTTCCAAATGCCATAGCAGGTAACTCTTTAATGTAACCTGTTTCATGAGCATGAATATCTGTCACGACAGGCGCACTGCTATGACGATAAAGATCGGTCAAATCACCACCTTGAGCTTGAATGAGTTCTTCAAACTTAGCAAGGGCTTTTCCACCCACTAAGTGCTGACGAATCTCTTCCTGACTAGCTTCAACCTGAGCCAAATCTAATAGAATCTCAGCCAACTCACAGATAAAGTCAGTGATATCTTCACGTCCCTTACCTTGCATAATTTCAATAGCCTCTGTGATTTCTAAACGGTTACCAATAGCCTTACCTAGTGGCTGGCTCATATCTGTAATAACTGCAATCGTTTCACGATTGACCTCATGCCCTAGTGCAACCATGGTCTCTGACAATTTTTCAGCATCTGACATATTTTTCATGAAAGCGCCTTGACCAACAGTAACATCCAGTAAAATCTTATCAGCCCCTGCTGCAATCTTTTTGGACATAACAGAGCTTGCAATTAGAGGAATGGAATCTACTGTTGCAGTGACATCACGCAAGGCATAAAGAAGTTTATCAGCCTTAACCAAATGCTCAGACTGACCAATAAGAGAAATTCCAATGTCTTTAACTTGCTGTATGAACGCTTCCTTGCTACGCTCAACCTGATAGCCTTTGATAGACTCTAATTTGTCAATCGTTCCACCTGTGTGTCCGAGACCACGACCGCTCATCTTAGCCACTGGAACACCAAAGCTAGCTACAAGCGGCATAAGAATGATAGTTACCTTATCACCAACGCCTCCGGTCGAATGTTTATCTACCTTAACACCTGGAATTTCTGACAAATCATATTGTTCACCTGAAGCAACCATATCAGTGGTCAAATCATGGATTTCACGAATAGACATACCTTGATAATAAATCGCCATCGCCAAAGCAGCTATCTGATAGTCTGGTATTTCCCCAGACACATAGCCATTAATGAGATATGAAATTTCCTCTGTGCTTAACTCGCCACCATCTCTTTTCTTTTCAATTAAATCAACTGTTCTCATATTTTCTCACTTCTAAGGATATAATATCCTTTATCCTTTTTAACGACTTCAGCATTACCAAACACATCCTCCATCTTAGCTTTTGCCGACGGAGCACCTTGTTTTTTCTGAATAACAATAGTTAGGTTACCACCTTGATTGAGATAATCATATGCCTCCTCGATAACTTGATGAACCACCTTCTTGCCCGCACGAATAGGTGGATTGGAAATGATATAGTCAAAACTTCCTGTAACATTTTCATAGATATTCGATTGGAAGATAGTAGCTTCAACCTTGTTTCGTTGAGCATTTTGTTTAGCTAAATCAATTGCCCTACTATTGATGTCAATCATAGTGACTCTGACGCCTTGAACCTTGGCTAAACTGATACCGAGAGGACCATAGCCACAGCCCACATCTAAAAGCGTTTTGCCAGCTTCCAAATCTAATGCACTTAAAAGCACTTGACTCCCAAAATCAATCATTTTTTTAGAGAAAACCCCAGCATCCGTATAAAACTGAAAACTTTCTCCTAATAAATTAACCTTTAAATCATGAATATCATGAGCCGCATCTGGCGTCTCAGCATAATACATTTTTGACATTATTTTTTCCTTCTAGATAGTACTTTTTCTTTATCGTATCATAAATACTAAAGTAAGGCTAGTGAAATGACAAGGCTTACATTCGACCTTTTTTTCTGCTATTTTTTCTGCTATAATGTTATTTATGTTAAATGAATTTATCAATTTCGAAACGATATCACGCAAGGAATGGCAACGCCTTCATAAAGAGGACAATGCCCCATTGACTGCAGAAGAACTGGATTCCATTCGAAGCCTTAATGATAAGATCGATGTGCAAGAAGTTAGTGACATTTATCTACCTCTTATCAACCTCATTCGAATCTATCAGAAAACTGCCAACGACCTGACCTTCTCTAAGAGTATCTTTTTACAAAAATCACAGACTAACCGTCCATTTATTATTGGGGTATCTGGTTCAGTTGCTGTTGGCAAATCCACTACCAGTCGTTTGCTTCAACTCTTGTTGCAACGTACCTTCCCCCAATCTAAAGTTGAACTTGTGACAACTGATGGCTTTCTCTATCCCAACCAAGTCTTGAAAGAAAAAGACATTCTTAACCGTAAGGGATTCCCTGAGTCCTACGATATGCCACTTCTTCTCAATTTTTTAGATACTATAAAAAATGGTGGTGATGTCAATATTCCTGTTTACTCTCATGAAATTTATGATATTGTACCAGGACTTACCCAAGAAATCAGACAGCCCAATTTTCTAATTGTCGAAGGGATTAATGTTTTCCAGAACCCTATTAACCAACGACTTTACATGAGTGACTATTTTGATTTTTCTCTCTACATTGACGCTGAAGTTAATAATATCGAATCCTGGTATCTCGAACGTTTTCAAACTCTTCTTGAGCTCGCCAAAAAAGATGAAAACAACTACTACCATCGTTTCACTAAATTTAGTAAGGATGAAGCTTTATCTTTAGCACAAAAAACCTGGCGTGATATCAATTTGGTTAACCTGGAAAATTATATCGAACCTACACGAAGTCGAGCTGAACTGATTCTTCACAAGGGAGACAATCATAAAATCGACTTCATCCACTTAAAAAAATAGAAAAAGCTTGCCAAGGGGCCTAAAATAACGTATAATGACATAGTTAGATAAATTTTGGAGGTGAAAACATTGGCAAATATTAAATCAGCTATCAAACGCGCTGAACTTAACGTTAAACAAAACGAAAAAAACTCAGCTCAAAAATCAGCTTTGCGTACTGCTATTAAAGCATTCAACGCTAACCCAACTGAAGAAGCTTACCGCGCTGCATCAGCTAGCATCGATAAAGCCGCTTCTAAAGGTTTGATTCATAAAAACAAAGCAAGCCGCGATAAATCACGTCTTGCAGCTAAATTGGCTAACTAATTGAAAGCTCCATTTAGGAGTTTTTTTATTACCTAAAAAACCTGCTAGCGTATCGTCTAGCAGGTTTTCTTTGTTAATTAAACTCCGGTGATTTTAACTTCAAAAATCGTTCCCTTTGGTTGATTATCTTTAACAACAATTGTTCCTTTAAGGGCTAAAACAATTTGTTGCGCTAGAGATAAGCCAAGTCCAAACCCACCTTTTTGTCTGGTTCTAGCCTTATCTACGCGATAAAAGCGATCAAAGATTTTTTTCTTATCACTATCTGATATTCCAGGACCATTATCAGCTACAGAAATATAAAGATGGCGGTCATTAGTGCGAACAGTAAAGGTAACATGTCCGTCATCTTCCGTATATTTAATAGCATTATCAAATAAGATGGTCATTAACTGTTTCAATAACGTTTTATCAGTCTGGATTGGACGACCAACTTGATTTTGACCCGTGAAACCTTTCTCGTTTTCTTCTGCAATCATGGCATAGTTGGTAAATACTGTATCAAAGAAAGCAGGTTCTAAGGTTTCGATTTCTGGTTTAATACCATCGTCACGACGAGCCAAGTTCAAAAGATTAGTAGTCAACAGACGCATATTACGAACTTCATCAAGACTTGATGCAATATTCTCTGAATTATCTAAAATAGTACTCTCAGGCTTGCGGAAAAGAACTTCTAACCTGTTTTGAATCACAGCAAGCGGTGTCCGTAACTCATGACTAGCATTTTCAACAAAAGCCTTCTGCTTCTCCAAGCTTTCCTGGATAGGACGTCTTGACCACTTAGCCAAATACATACTAGCCGCAACAGATAAGAGCCAGAAGAAACTCATCATGATGACAATGAGCTTAACATAACGTTCAGTAGCTTCTTCCAATTGAGTTGTATTAATCGCAATAACAAGGTACTTAGCATCAGGATAGAGGCTATTGTCTACTTTCTCAGTAATCAGACGGTACTTTTCCGTTTGATCGAAATAATTCTGAGCACTTCCCTTGCTGATAACATCAATGTTATTTTTATCTATTGGTAAATTGGATAAGCTTGAAAATTTATCAACGACATTGAGGACTTTTCCATTCTTATCAAGCACTAAGACACTGGTGTTTGCCGCAACAGATAAATCGTGAGGGGCATCTTCAATTTTTGATTTCTTCTTAGGTTCTTTTTTAGAGCCACTCGAGTCAGGTGTTTCAGCTGTCGACTCTTTAGTATCATAGGCTTGGTAAATGGTTGTCGTATTATTTTGATCTACCTCAGAAGTCAGAAAAAGTTCCCGTTTTAGCATTTCCATTTCTAAATAAGAATTGGTCTTAGTGGCTGCCATTTTCAGACTAGAGTCCACATTGGAATAAACGCCATAACTCAGAATCTGCAAAATCATGACAGTCATGATAAGGAAAATACCAGAAAAAGTAGCAAAGAAATGAATGAACGACTTAAATCCGTCTGACTTGATTCTCCTAAAGAGATAATTGAAAAATTTAGTCAGCATTCTTCAAAATATACCCCACACTTCTCAAGGTTTGTAGGTTGGCAGCAAAGTCTGTTCCTTTAAGTTTCTTACGAATTTTAGAAACATAAACCTCAACAACTGATACCGTGGTATCACTATCAAATCCCCAAAGACGGTCAAAAATTTGTGACTTTGGCAAGATGACATTTTGATTTTGTAAGAAGTAAACTAATAAATCAAACTCTTTACCAAGAAGTTCTACTTCTTTATCCCCCACAAAGGTTGAATTTGTAGCAAGATTGACACGAACATCACCAAAAGAAAGTGTGTTTTGATCAAATTTACCAGAGCGTTTCAAGAGTGCTTGAATACGCATCTTCAACTCTTCTAAATAGAAAGGCTTAGTTAGGTAGTCATCTGCACCAAGTTCAAAGCCGTGGCCCTTATCATCTAGACTTTCCTTAGCCGTCATGATAAGTACAGGGGTTGTTACACCTTTTTCACGTAATTCTCTAAGAACAGTGAAACCATCTTTTTCGGGCAACATTAAGTCTAAAAGAATCAAATCATAGACGCCACTTTCAGCTTCGTAAAGGCCTTCATCACCATCAAAGACTTGCATCACATCAGCAAAGTCATCTAAAAAATCAAAAACTGAGTTCGACAAACTCAAATCATCTTCTACTAGTAGTATTTTAATCATTGTTATCCCCCTTGTTAGGTGTCAAAGATACAAATAACACTTTGACTAAGTTTTATCATTATATCTAAAATAGACGTAATCATCTAGTGCTTTGATCTTCTTTTATTTAGATTTAGTCTACTAAACTTTCCTTAAGCTTTTCATAACTGAAACGAAAAAACAGCACCAATAGGTACTGTTTTATATCGATATTTCTTCTTAGAACAAACCAACAGCTGTTCCGTCTTCAGCTACGTCCATCTTGAGGGCTGCTGGTGCTTTTGGAAGACCAGGCATAGTCATGACGTCACCTGTAAGAGCTACGATAAATCCAGCACCTGTTTTAGGAACAAATTCACGGATAGTGATATCAAAACCTTCTGGTGCTCCAAGTAAGAATTGGTTATCTGAGAAGCTATATTGTGTTTTGGCCATACATACTGGCAATTTATCCCAACCGAATTCTGCAAATTGTTTGAGTTGGTTCTTAGCTTTTTTCTCGAAGACAACTGATTTACCACCATAGATTTCAGTAACAATCTTAGTGATTTTTGCTTCCAAGCTATCATCATCAGAATAAAGACGTTTATAGTCAGCATTACCATTTTCAACAGCATCAACTACTGCGTTGGCAAGGTCAATACCACCATCAGCACCATTAGCCCAAACGCTAGCCAATTCAACAGGAACATCGATTTCTGCACAAAGTTCTTTAAGGGCTGCAATTTCATCTTCTGTATCAGCAATAAACTCGTTAATAGCAACGACTGCTGGAAGACCAAATTTACGAACGTTTTCCACATGACGCTTCAAGTTTGCAAAGCCATCACGAACAGCCTGAACATTTTCTTCAGAGAGATCAGTTTTGGCTACCCCACCGTGCATTTTAAGGGCACGAAGTGTCGCAACAATAACAACAGCATCAGGAGTTGTTGGGAGGTTTGGAGTCTTGATATCAAGGAATTTTTCAGCACCAAGGTCAGCACCGAAACCTGCTTCAGTAATCGTATAATCAGCCAAACGAAGAGCTGTAGCTGTAGCTAGAACTGAGTTACATCCGTGAGCGATGTTGGCAAATGGACCACCGTGTACCAAGGCTGGTGTCCCATAAATTGTCTGTACCAAGTTAGGTTTGATGGCATCTTTAAGAATAAGTGTAAGCGCACCTTCAATTTCAAGATCACGTACATAAACAGGTGTACGGTCATAACGGTAGGCAACTACAATGTTAGCCAAACGTTCTTTAAGGTCATTAATATCAGTAGCCAAGCAAAGAATCGCCATAATTTCAGACGCAACAGTAATATCAAAACCATCTTCACGTGGAATACCATTAAGTGGTCCGCCAAGACCAACGTTTACATGACGAAGCGCACGGTCATTAAGGTCAACCACACGTTTCCAAATGATACGACGTTGGTCAATGCCGAGAGCATTTCCTTGGTGAATATGATTGTCAAGAAGGGCTGACAAAGCATTATTTGCTGTAGTAATAGCGTGCATATCCCCTGTGAAGTGGAGGTTGATATCTTCCATCGGAAGCACTTGAGCGTAACCACCACCTGCAGCACCACCTTTGATTCCCATAACCGGACCAAGTGATGGTTCACGAAGGGCAATCATTGTTTTCTTACCAATTTTGTTAAGAGCGTCTGCAAGACCAATTGACATGGTTGATTTCCCTTCACCAGCTGGTGTTGGGTTGATAGCTGTCACCAAAATCAATTTCCCTGGCTTATTGTCTTTGACTGCATTGATTTTATCAAATGACAATTTTGCCTTATATTTTCCGTAGAGTTCCAAATCGTCAAAGCCGATTCCAACTTTTTCAACTACTTCTGTGATTGGTTTTAATTCTACACTTTGAGCAATTTCGATATCTGTTTTCATGAGACACTCCTCTATATTTTTCTAAAATCTATTATATCAGAGTTTGATAAAAAACGCATTATTTTTGGTTAATTACTTTTCAATGTTCGGTTTTTGTTTTGTTATAAATCGTTATAACTTTAATTTATAGGGGTACACCCCAAAAATACCTACTATTATTTACTAAAGACCCAATTTTTAGTACAATACTACTATGAAAATTTTGATTACATCGGGTGGTACCACTGAAAAGATTGATGCTGTACGTGGAATCACAAACCATTCAACAGGTTATCTAGGAAAGGAAATCGCTGAACTTTTCTTGTCTAAGGGTCACCAAGTAACCTTAGTAACAACCAAGACAGCGGTTAAACCAGAACCGAAAGAAAATCTAAAGATTACAGAAATTACGAACGTAGAAAGTCTTCTCAAAAAGATGGAGCCACTCGTCAAAGAGCACGATGTTCTTATACATAGTATGGCAGTCTCTGATTATACTCCTATTTATATGACGGATTTTGCTGAACTGGAGGACACCGAAGATCTCGCTCAATTCTTGCATAAATCTAACACTGAAAGCAAGATATCATCGGCTTCTGATTATCAGGTTCTTTTTCTTAAAAAAACACCGAAGGTCATTAGCCTCGTCAAACAATGGAATCCTGATATTCAATTGATTGGCTTCAAACTTTTGGTTAATGTAAGAAAAGAAGAGCTTTTTGAGGTTGCTCGTGCAAGTCTAAAACGCAATAAAGCTGATATTATTGTTGCCAACGACTTGAGTGATATCACTCAAGATCAACATATTGCCTATCTCGTTGATGAAAAAAACGAGGAGAAAGTTACGACTAAATCTGCGATTGCTCGAGCCTTATTTGAAAGGATATGCCATGACTAAACGTATCATCCTTGCTGTTTCAGGATCAATATCTGCCTATAAAGCAGCTGATCTAACAAGTAGGTTAAAGAAAAAAGGTTATGACGTTCACGTCATTATGACTGAAGCTGCTCAAGCCTTTATCACCCCTCTGACACTTCAAGTCCTTTCGAAGAATCCTGTTCACACTGATGTCATGGAAGAAAAATTGGCTGAACGTATTAATCATATTGACTTAGGTAAAGAAGCTGACCTCTTTGTTGTAGCTCCAGCTTCAGCAAATACCATTGCCAAATTAGCATATGGTCTAGCCGATAATATGCTTACTGCTACTGCTTTAGCTTTACCTAGCACCACACCTAAACTAATTGCCCCTGCAATGAATACGAAAATGTATGAAAATCCACTGACTAAGAAGAATTTAGATACTTTGCATGACCTTGGCTACCAAGAAATTCTTCCAAAATCAGGTTTACTGGCTTGTGGGGATACAGGACGTGGTGCCTTAGCTGATATTGATGACATTATTGAATCCATTGACAATGCTTTAACAAAATAGCCTTGCAGAGAATAAAAAGGAGTTTATGATGAATAAGAAAAATAAAGCAAACCAAACGGCTCAGTTATCCCTCTTGATAGCAACAATGGTTGTAATTGAAGTGCTCAGTCAAACCATCTTTGCTGCTTTTGTACTTCCAATCAAACCAACCCTAACCCATATCCCAGTTATTATCGCTAGCATCGTCTACGGTCCTAAAATTGGAGCTTATTTGGGTGGCTTCATGGGAATTATGAGTATTATTCGAAACACTGTTATCTATACGGTTAGTAGCTATCTCTTTAGTCCTTTTGTTGAAGGGGGAACGATGGCATCTGCAGTCATTGCCATCGTTCCTCGTATCCTAATCGGTATTTTCCCTTACTTTATCTACAAATTACTTCAAAACCGTCTAGGTCTGACTTTATCTGGGGTTTTAGGTGCTTTCACAAATACATTTTTCGTACTTCTTGGCATCTACTTCCTAATCCCTAACTTCTACACAGCAGGTGGCAAAACACTGATGGCAACCATTTTCACAACAAATTCGATTGCTGAAATGATTATTGCTGGACTTTTGACAGTAAGTATCACTCCTATGCTTTTACGATTGAAAAAGTAAATCATTTAATCTATGGATAGTGCCGAAAATCAGATACTATTCTATAAACTGTTAAGGAGAATTTTTATGAAAAAATCAACCGCTATTGCAAGAATTGCCATCTTTTTTGCAGTAATGCTCACCATTCATTTTGTAACTTCCTTCATTCTCGAATTTGTTCCGTCTGGTATTCAACCGACCTTAGTTCATATTCCTGTTGTTATCGCTTCCGTCATTTATGGACCTAGAATCGGAGCTATTTTGGGACTCCTCATGGGCCTCTTTAGTGTGACCATGAATACATTGGTTTTGACGCCAGCAAGTTTCCTCTTTAGTCCCTTTGTCTCACATGGAAATCTCTATTCTCTCATTATTGCACTGTTTCCACGTATTTTAATCGGAGTGACTCCTTACTTCGTCTATCGATGGCTACACAATCGTACTGGTTTAGTGACAGCTGCTATTGTCGGGTCTATGACCAATACCATTTTTGTTCTATTGGGAATTTATATCTTCTTCGGTAACATCTATGGTGGTAGTTTTCAACATTTTCTTGCTTTAATTTTGACAACAAACTCTCTTATTGAAGTTATTGCTACAGTTCTTGTCACAACTGCAGCCGTTCCGACACTTGAAAGATTAAAATAATTAGTTAGGTCGAGACTGATATGTCTTGGCTCTTTTATTTTCATTTACATTTTAGATACCATTTTCTTTTTAAAAAGATTTACAATTATCGCTAGAATTTTCTGAAAAAATTTGTTATAATGTAAGCGGTTAAAAATATAAAGGAGATTGCTATGTCTTACACTGAAAATTATCAAAAATGGCTCGACTTCGCTGAATTGCCTGCTTACCTTCGTGATGAGTTGGTTGCAATGGATGAAAAAACGAAAGAAGATGCCTTCTATACCAACCTTGAATTCGGTACAGCTGGTATGCGTGGATTAATCGGTGCTGGTACTAACCGCATTAACATTTACGTTGTTCGCCAAGCAACTGAAGGTTTGGCCCAATTGATTGACTCAAAAGGGGAAGAAGCTAAAAAACGTGGTGTTGCTATTGCCTATGACAGCCGTCACTTCTCTCCAGAATTTGCATTTGAATCTGCACAAGTTTTGGCAGCTCACGGTATTAAATCTTACGTATTTGAAAGCCTTCGTCCAACACCTGAATTGTCATTTGCAGTACGTCATCTTCACACATTTGCTGGTATCATGGTAACAGCCAGCCACAACCCTGCACCATTTAATGGTTACAAGGTTTACGGAGAAGATGGTGGACAAATGCCACCAGCAGATGCAGATGCATTGACAGACTACATCCGTGCTATCGAAAATCCTTTCACTGTGCAATTGGCTGACCTTGAAGAAAGCAAAGCTAGCGGCTTGATTGAAGTTATCGGTGAAAACGTCGACGCTGAATACTTGAAAGAAGTTAAAGGCGTTAACATCAACCAAGACTTAATCAATGAATACGGTCGTGACATGAAGATTGTCTACACTCCACTTCATGGTACTGGTGAAATGTTGGCTCGTC
>OGEQ01002370.1_pt1 | contig 12791 bp, 13 predicted proteins | sample 1570731 | NCBI WGS metagenome assembly OGEQ01 (sample SAMEA2582132, study PRJEB24529) | metagenome | biome: Human gut stool | place: China | collected 2011
TTTATAGCTGGATTAGTTACAGCGATATTAGTTTTATATTAACTATGAGGAATGTAAATATAAGTGACGCAGGCGAATGTCGGAATGGGCAACAAGTTTTATATTAACTATGAGGAATGTAAATTTAATTTTGCCAGAGTAATTGATTTGATTTTTACAAGTTTTATATTAACTATGAGGAATGTAAATAACACATAAGTTTAAAAGCTATGTGAGGGGCAGAGACGTTTTATATTAACTATGAGGAATGTAAATATTTTATTTTACCTGCTAGCATATTCATTTTAGATGGTTTTATATTAACTATGAGGAATGTAAATAACGATAACGCAGATTACATGAGTGTTGTAATAAATGTTTTATATTAACTATGAGGAATGTAAATCCCTACATATTACTTACATAAATCAAAATAACTACTGTTTTATATTAACTATGAGGAATGTAAATAAAGTTTTTCTAGTAGCTTCTGCTACTCCTATATATTGTTTTATATTAACTATGAGGAATGTAAATTTATTCCCTAAAGCGTTCTTATTCCCTTTAGGAGCGTTTTATATTAACTATGAGGAATGTAAATTTATGTAACTAAGATTACAACTTTTATGAAATGGTGTTTTATATTAACTATGAGGAATGTAAATGCTATAGATTCATTTTCTACTATAGCTTGGGTAACTGTTTTATATTAACTATGAGGAATGTAAATTTTATAATGCTCTCGTTGATCATCTGTTAGTTCAAACGTTTTATATTAACTATGAGGAATGTAAATTATGTTAGGTTAATGGGATAATGGTTTTATTCCCAAGTTTTATATTAACTATGAGGAATGTAAATGTTAAATCAATTAAAGTTCCCAAACTAATTTACCTCGTTTTATATTAACTATGAGGAATGTAAATTAATTATTCCCCTGTTGTTTTATTTATTAAGCTTGGTTCTATATTAACTATGAGGAATGTAAATTTTTGATTTAACTCTACAAGCTTTAAGCAACTCTCTGTTTTATATTAACTATGAGGAATGTAAATTTGCTTTTTAAGACACATTCTAAATATGTGCCTTCATGTTTTATATTAACTATGGAAAATGCAATATATATATAAAGCATCTTCAAACTTAAAATCATACTTTTAAACTTATAATTTTTTGTTTCAATAGCAAGTGAACCTAATGAAGATATATTTCCAACAATGTTTTGGCTTGCTTTATATACAACATTGCCATTTCAAAGTGTAATAAATCTTTTAGTAGGCTATAACATAGAGAGTTTGTCATATTTAATATTTCCAACATATATGGTAACATTAAGCTTATTAAGTTATAAGGTACTTAAATTTAAACCTCAAAAAAATAAACAAGATAAGTAATTTTAGTTTTATAATAAGAATTAAAAAGTAAAATGGACATGATATCTGTCCATTTTTACTTAATTATTGATATATACTTATTAAATTTAGAACTTTGAATCTAATAATCTATATATTTAGCAGTTTACATCTAATATCTCCCTTGAAATTTCCTCGAATCTTTCATCAGATATACCAAGTTTTTTCTTAAATATATCATCATCAATTCTAGCAACAATAACCTCATTAGGGCAGATTGTTTTTATAACTTCCTTCAGTTTATTAACTGATTCAGGATCATCATTATATCCCTTAACTATGGTTATTTCAAATATGAATTTTCCATTATATTGTTTATTAAAGGAAGCCATATTTGATATGTATTCATGAAGGGTATATCCTTCAATTGGTCTTTGAACCTTCTTAAAATCTTCCTCTGTTATTACCTTTATTTCTCCAATAACTTCATCACATTTGTTAGCAACCTTTATATATTCATCCTTTCCTAGGATATACCCATTAGAAAGCAGTCTTACAGGAACTCCCTTTGATTTTATAAAATCTATAATATTCTCAATTTTATCATTTATTAAGGCTTCTCCCTTTGAATTAATAAAGATTAGATCAGGTTTTGTATCATTAATCATATTTTCTAGTTCAATTAATGACTCATCCACATTATCAAAGGATTTTTGAGTATCTATTTTATTCTTTGATCTTCCTATAGGACAAAATATACAATCAAAATTACAGTACTTTTCTGGAAGCACATTAATCTCTAAAACTCTCTTTCCATCCTCAATATAAACCTCTTTATAGGTAAAATTATTCATAAACTTATCCTCCGTAAATAATTAAATTATAGCTTCCTTATTATTAATATGAAGTATTGAAACCTCAGATTTTCCACCTAAGTTTTTCTCTACTAATTGAGATAACTCTTTTAAGGCATTTTCAAATTCTTTTTCTCTATTTTCATCAACTAACTCAATGCATAAGAAAGCATTTTTTGTGTCTTCTGTTAACATAGTTCTTACTGACTCACGACAATTCCAGCATCTGCAAATAGCTCCTTCATCATCTTTTTCACAACAATATACATCCTTTAAAATAAAAAAGCCAAAGAAATATTATAAAAATATCTCCCAGGCTTTTATCCTTCCGTGTTCACAGTCTTTCTGTGCGTTTTCTCTTGGACCAGACTAACTAAAAAGCTACGGAACCCTAGAAAACTTTATATTATTAAGTTTTAATTAACAAATTCAAAATTATAAGTTAATTTTAGCATAGTATAAGGGCTAAATCAAATTAACTGAATTATTATACATATTTCAATTACAATTAAAAACCCTATATGAAAAATTTCAAATATAAAAGGTTATATTAATTTTTACAAGAATAAAATATTAAGAATTACTAAAAATAGATATAGTGTTAAAAGTTATTATAGAGGAGTTGGAATAATGAAAAAGAGAATAGAACGTTTAATAATTTTTTGTATGCTTATAACTATAACTATTCCCAATATAGTATATGCAAAAACTAATATGAGATATGAACAAGAAAAAACAAATATTGTAGAACCTTATGGCCCTAAAATAGAAGATTTAAAAAGTAAGGATGTTATTATAAATAACTTAAAGGAAATAAAGAGAATAAGAAGAAATTTAACTGCTGTTAATATAAGTGAAAGTTCTACACCTAATGAGTTAAAAGATATATATAATCGTTTAGACTTTTATATTCAAGAGTTCATTGAGATTAAAAAAAATTTAGATAATAATATAAAGACATATACAAATTCATTTTCAGATAAATTTTTTTCTGAGCAAGTTTTATTTATAGCTGAAAGTTATATTGTTAGTTTAAGACAACAACAAAACTTAATAATTGCATTACAAGAAGAAAAAGTAGAGGCAAAAAAACTGGTTTATTCAAGTTATTTAATACCTATATATCATTATATTACTTTAGGAGACCAAATGACGGCATATGTTGATACTTATTTTGTAGTAATATAAGTGCATTAAAGAATTTATTTATAGCTAATAATAAATATTTAAAACTAGATAACATTTAACATAAACTTAATTTTATTATTCATTTTTAGAAGCAATATATTACTAAAATAGTATTAACTAATATATAATTAAATAAAAAATAATATATAAAATTAAAAAATTCTCAATTACATTAAGCTGATAATTGAGAATTTTTTTATATACTATTTATATAGTATATAATTCAACTAATAGTTAATTTAGATAACGAAACCAGTTACTTTCCTTTACAAAACCACAATCATATTCCATAATATTAAACCTCTTAAAATTATATTTCAAGATTATTTTATTCCTTATAAAAAAACATTTCTAGTATTTTTTACATTTTATTCAATTTATAATCCATAAGGAATGTATAATAAAAATATAAATACTTGTACCAAATCTTATAAAGATAGATGCAAAGTTACAAGCGCAGTGAATTTAATAAAGATTATTATCATAGTATTTTATCTATGATTGCTATAGAAACTTAAGAAAAATATAAAGCAAAATTTAATTAAATGGTGGTGGTGAAGCTATTTTAGGAACACCTTTTAAAATCTTTGTAAAATGGAAAATGAAAAAGTTATCAAAGGCTATTTATAATAACACTCCTGAAAGCCTAAGTGTTACCATGCCTATATCAAAAAATATGTATCTTAAGGCCTCTACAAATTATTGGATTAACTATGGAAAAAGAAATGGCATTACAAAATCACAGATGGAAACTATGAGTATTGAATAGTTAATTATTTTATTTGTATGATATTAAAAACATTTATTAAATATAATCCTTATAAATGTGAATATTATTATATTTTAAGACATTATATTTATAGAATAGTATGTTTTATAAATTTAAAATAAATATATAAATAAATATATTTATTAATAAAAGGGGGAGTACAAGCATGGTCAATAGGATTGTATTAAATGAAACTTCTTATCATGGAGCAGGCGCTATTAAAGAAATTGTTACAGAAGTAAAAGGAAGAGGTTTTAAGAAAGCCTTCTTATGCTCTGATCCAGATTTAGTTAAGTTTGGAGTTACAGGAAAGGTTACTTCTATATTAGATGAGGCTAATCTTAGTTATGAATTATATACAAATATTAAAGCAAATCCAACTATAGAGAATGTAAAAAGTGGTGTAGAGGCTTATAAAAAATCAGGTGCAGATTATATCATTGCAGTTGGTGGTGGATCATCAATGGATACTGCAAAAGCCATAGGAATTATAATAAATAATAAAGAATTTGAAGATGTAGTAAGCTTAGAAGGGGTTGCACCAACTAAGAATAAATCTGTTCCTATTATTGCTATTCCAACAACAGCAGGTACGGCAGCAGAGGTAACTATAAATTATGTTATTACTGATGTTGAAAAGAATAGAAAATTTGTATGTGTAGATACTCATGACATTCCAGTAGTAGCAATTATAGATCCTGAAATGATGCAAAGTATGCCAAAGGGACTTACTGCCGCAACTGGTATGGATGCATTAACTCATGCCATAGAAGGTTATATAACAGGGGCTGCATGGGAAATGACAGATATGTTCCACTTAAAAGCTATTGAATTAATTTCAAAACATTTAAGAGGCGCGGTAGAAAATACACCAGAAGGAAGAGAAGGAATGGCATTAGGACAATACATTGCAGGAATGGGATTCTCAAATGTAGGACTTGGTATAGTTCACTCTATGGCACATTCTTTAGGGGCTGTTTATGACACACCTCATGGGGTTGCAAATGCAATTATTCTTCCAACTGTTATGGAATATAATGCAGAGGAAACTGGAGATAAATATAAATATATTGCAGCTGCCATGGGCGTTGAAAACACAGAAAATATGACAGTTGAAGAATATAGAAAGGCAGCAGTAGATGCAGTTAAAAAGCTTTCAGAAGATGTGGGAATACCAGCTAATCTTAAAGACATAGTTAAAAAAGAAGATATAAGATTCTTAGCTGAGTCTGCTTATAATGATGCTTGTAGACCAGGTAATCCAAAGGAAACATCTGTTGAAGATATAATAGCTTTATATGAATCTTTAATGTAAAAATAAAAATACCCTCTTAGTGAATAAATTTCGCTTAAGAGGGTATTTTTTATTTACTAAGCTTTTAAGGATTTTAAATATTGTTTTGGTGTTAATCCTTTATGTTTTTTAAAGGTTTTAATAAAGTAACTTACATCATTAAATCCACAATTTAAAGCAATCTCAGTAATGGAAAGCTCTGTTGCAATAAGTTTTTCACAAGAAATTTCAATGCGGTAGTAATTTAAATATTCTATGGGAGTTTTATTAATCATTTCATGAAAAAATCTACAAAAATATTTTGGAGACATACCAGAAGCTTTGGATAAATCTTCAAGAGTTAAAGGGTTTTGATATTCATTTTCTATTAAGGTTATAACATTTTTTAATTGAAGAAATCTTTCTTTAGTCTTTTTAGTATATTTATTATTTTTTACATATAATTGATTCTCTAATATAGTTCCTATTAAATAATATAAAGCCCCTTGAGCTATAAACTCATAGCCTGTACTTTTAACTCTCATTGCTTCGAACAATGATGTACAACAATTATTTAAAGCTTGTACATTAGAAGGAAGTTTATAGGCTATAACTTTATTATGATTTACAATATCATATATTTGCTTTGTACAAGCATTATTGTCCTTTAAAAGTAATTTCATATCAAAAACTATACATTCATAAATACAATCATTAGGTAACCCACCATGAAATATTCCACTATGAACAAAAATAATATCATTCTTTTTGGCTAGTGTCTTTTCTTTATCTATAAATAGTATAAATTCTCCTTCTAAAATTCTAATTATTTCACATTCAGTATGCCAATGATAAGGCATGTTGTATCTAGAATGATTAGGGGTAACGTGATAAAACTCTATTGGAAAATCGAAAGTTCCATGTTGTTTATTCTCTTTATAATCAAAATATTTCATAAACTCCCTCCTATATAAAAAAAGTGAATATTATTATATTTTTTGACTATTATAACACAAGAAAACGTTTATATAAATATATATAATAAAAATATAGTAACAATCAAACAAAAAAGTTATAAATTTGAATTTGGTTTGGGAGGTAATCATTATGGCAAAAAGTAGATTAGTAGGAAAATATCCTGTAATAGGAATAAGACCAACTATTGATGGAAGAAGAGGAATAATAGATGTAAGAGGTTCTCTTGAAGAACAAACAATGAATATGGCAAAGTCAGCAGCAAAGCTTTTAGAGGAAAATTTAAAATATTCAAATGGAGAAAAAGTAAAGGTTATAATAGCTGACACTACAATTGGAAGAGTTCCAGAAGCTGCAGCTTGTGCAGATAAATTTAGAAGAGAAGGTGTAGATATAACACTTACAGTTACTCCATGTTGGTGCTATGGTGCAGAAACAATGGATATGGATCCAATGACTATAAAAGGGGTATGGGGATTTAATGGAACTGAAAGACCAGGAGCTGTTTATTTAGCATCAGTTTTAGCAACTCATGCTCAAAAGGGACTTCCTGCCTTTGGAATATATGGACATGATATTCAAAATGCAGATGATACTGAAATACCAGAAGATGTAAAAGAAAAGATATTAAGATTTGGAAGAAGTGCAATTGCAGCAGCATCTATGAGGGGAAAATCTTATCTTCAAATTGGTTCAATATGTATGGGAATAGGTGGATCTATTATAGATTCAAACTTTATAGAAGAATATTTAGGTATGAGAGTAGAATCTGTTGATGAAGTAGAAATTATAAGAAGAATGACAGAAGAAATATATGATAAAGATGAATTTGAAAGAGCTTTAAAATGGACTAAGGAAAAATGTAAGGAAGGTTTTGATAAAAATCCTGAGAATGTTCAAAAAACAAGAGAAGAAAAGGATAAGGATTGGGAATTTGTAGTTAAAATGATGTGCATTATAAAGGATTTAATGAATGGAAATGAAAATTTACCAGATGGATTTGAGGAAGAAAAATTAGGACATAATGCAATAGCGGCAGGTTTCCAAGGACAAAGACAATGGACTGATTTTTATCCAAATTGTGATTTCCCAGAAGCACTACTTAATACTTCATTTGATTGGAATGGAGCTAGAGAGCCTTATATATTAGCTACTGAAAATGATGTTTTAAATGGATTAGGTATGCTTTTTGGAAAGCTACTTACAAATAAAGCACAAATATTTGCAGATGTTAGAACTTATTGGAGTCCTGATGCCGTTAAGAAAGCTACAGGATATGAATTAGAAGGGGTAGCAAAGGAATCAGATGGATTTATACATTTAATAAATTCAGGCGCAGCTTGTCTTGATGCATGTGGACAAGCTAAAGATGAAAATGGAAATGGAACAATGAAAGCTTGGTATGATGTTACAGAAGAAGACCAAGAAGCAATACTTGCTGCAACTACATGGAATGCTGCCGATAATGGATATTTTAGAGGTGGTGGATATTCATCAAGATTCTTAACAGAAGCTGAAATGCCAGTAACAATGATACGTTTAAATCTTGTGAAAGGCCTTGGTCCAGTTGTTCAATTAGTTGAAGGATATTCAGTAAAACTTCCAGATGAAGTATCAGATAAATTATGGAAAAGAACAGATTATACTTGGCCTTGTACTTGGTTTGCACCAAGACTTACAGGAAAAGGAGCATTTAAATCTGCTTATGATGTAATGAATAATTGGGGTGCTAATCATGGAGCTATAAGTCATGGACATATAGGAGCAGATATAATTACTTTATGTTCTATCTTAAGAATACCTGTAAGTATGCATAATGTTCCAGAGGAAAAAATATTTAGACCAGCAGCTTGGAATGCCTTTGGAATGGATAAAGAGGGACAAGATTACAGAGCTTGTAAGGCTTATGGACCAATGTATAAATAAAAAACTTAGTAGGTGATACTATGAAAGATATAAATTTAAAAAGTAAAGTATTAGCTTTTGATTTTGGTGGATCAAGTGGTAGAGCCATTCTTGGGAGCTTTGATGGAGAAAAAATTAATATAAAAGAAATTCATAGATTTTCTAATGATCCTGTATTTATAAATGGAACCATGTATTGGGATGTTTTAAGATTGTTTTTTGAAATAAAGCAAAGTCTTATAAAAGCAAAACAATTTGGTGAAATAGATAGTATTGGAATAGATACCTGGGGAGTTGATTTTGCCCTTTTAGATAAGGATGGACAATTAATTGAAAATCCAGTTCATTATAGGGATGAAAGAACTCTTGGAATGGTAGAGAAGAGTTTTGAAAAAATATCAAAGAATGAATTTTATAGTATAACCGGTAATCAATTTATGGAAATAAATACTGTATTTCAACTATTAGCATTAAAAGAAAAGAGATCACATCTGCTTGAAAGAGCAGATGTGATGCTCCTAATGCCAGATTTATTTAATTATTTACTAACAGGAAAAATGGTTACCGAAAATTCTATAGCATCAACAACACAGCTATTTGATGCAAAAGAGAGAACTTGGTCAGATAAAGTAATAAATGCTTTAGGTCTTCCAAGAAAGATATTTACTAAAATAGTTTCAAGTGGAACAATAATAGGAGATATATCTGAAAAAATATGTGATGAACTTAAAATAGAAAAGTGTAAAGTGATCGCAGTTGCAGGACATGATACTCAAAGTGCATTAGTATCTGTTCCAACTACAGAAAAAGATTTTGTATTTTTAAGTTGTGGAACATGGTCGTTACTTGGGACAGAGATTGATGAACCAATTATTAACGAAAAATCAAGTAAGTATAATATTACAAATGAAGGTGGATATGAAAATAAAGCATCATTCCTTAAAAATATTATTGGGTTATGGTTAATTCAAGAAAGTAAAAGGCAATGGAAAAGAGAAGGAAAAGAGTATAATTTCTCAACTTTAGAAGAATTGGCAAGAGAGGCCAAACCTTTTAAATGCTTCATAGATCCAGATGATCCTATATTTGTACAAGCTGGAGATATTCCTAGTAGAATAAGAGAGTATTGTTTAAAAACTAATCAAGAAATACCAGAAAATTGTGGAGAATTTGTTAGATGTATAAATGAAAGCTTAGCTATGAAGTATAGATATTCTTTAGAAGAAATAAAGGATTGTACTAATAAAAATTATGATGTTATCTACATGGTTGGTGGAGGAACTCAAAGTAAATTATTATGCCAGATGACTGCAAACGCATGTAATATTAAAGTTTCAGCAGGACCTATTGAAGCTACAGTTTATGGAAATATAGCAATACAGCTTATGGCAACAAATAAAATAGAGAATTTATATAAAGCACGTGAAATTATAAGGAACTCTAATGATATGAGTTATTATGAGCCTCAAAATTATGAATTATGGGATAAGGAATATGAAAGATTTAAAAATGTAATTAAATCTAAGGAGGTAATTAAATGTTAAAAGGAGTACCACAAATATTATCACCAGAATTACTTAAAGTATTATGTGAGATGGGACATAGTGACAAAATAGTAATTGCAGATGGTAATTTTCCTACAGAAAGTATGGGAAAGGAATGTATAGTGGTTAGGTGTGATGGCCATGGAATACCAGAGTTATTAGATGCAATACTAGAAGTATTTCCACTTGATACTTACGTTGAAAATCCATTGAATTTAATGGAAGTTATGAAAGGTGATAATGTTAAGACCCCTATTTGGGATGAGTATAAAAATATTATAGGAAAGCATGATGATCGTGGAAATAATGTTATTTCAACTATAGAAAGATTTAAGTTTTATGAAGAATCAAAAAAGGCTTATGCAATAATTGCAACAGGAGAAAAAGCATTATATGCAAATGTTATATTACAAAAAGGTGTAGTAATTTAGTAAAAGATATAGAATGGAGGGAGTTATTATGGAGAATACAAATAAATTAAAATACATGGAAACAAGAGAACAGATATGTGATGTATGTCATAAAATGTGGCAATTAGGATGGGTGGCAGCAAATGATGGAAATGTATCAGTGAAATTAGAGGATGGTACATTTTTAGCTACACCAACTGGAATTAGTAAAAGCTTTATAACACCAGAAAAATTAGTTCATATTGATGAAAATGGAGAAGTACTTGATGGACCAGAAGGAGCAAAGCCTTCATCAGAAATAAAAATGCATTTAAGATGCTATAAGGAAAGAGAAGATGTTGGAGCAGTTGTTCATGCGCATCCACCAACTGCTACAGGATTTGCAGTTGCTCATCTTCCTTTAGATAGATATACCATGATAGAAACTGTAATTGCAATTGGATCAATTCCAATAGCTCCTTATGGAACTCCTTCAACTTATGAAGTTCCAGATTCAATAGCGCCATATCTTCAAGAACATGATGTTATATTATTAGAAAATCATGGAGCATTAACAGTTGGAGCAGATTTAATAACTGCTTACTATAGAATGGAGACATTAGAATTATATGCAAAAATAAGTTTAACAGCTCATCTTTTAGGGGGAGAAAAGGAAATAGAAAGAAAAAATATTGATAGATTAATAAATATGAGAAAAGATTATGGAGTAAGTGGAAAACATCCAGGATTTAAGCGTTATAGAGCAGAGGAATAAGTATTAATTTTTAAATATTGGGGGGAGTATTTATTATGAAAAAAAATGGTGCTATTGAAAAAACGGAAACTAAGGAAGAAACAGCTATTGTACCTAAAAAGTATAGAATGCATTTTATAATGCTTATATCATGTTTTGTACTTTGGGGTCTTTTAAATAATATGACTGATAATCTTGTTCCTGCCTTTGGAAAGATATTTATGTTAGAAGCTGCTGACTCGTCTTTAGTACAAGTAGCTTTCTATGGATCGTATGCAGTACTTGCCTTACCGGCAGCAATACTTATTAAAAAATATTCTTATAGAAATGGAGTATTAGTAGGTCTTGGATTATATATAATTGGAGCAATGGGATATATACCAGCTGCCATACTACAAAATTTTAATTTATTCTTAGTATCAGTTTTTGTTTTAGCTGGGGGACTTTCAATACTAGAAACTACTTGTAATCCATATGTAATTTCTTTAGGGAGTGAAGAGACCAGTGTTCGTCGTTTAAATTTAGCACAAGCTTTTAATCCTATTGGTTCATTAGCTGGTATTATAATGGCTAAATATATAATACTAGGGAATTTACATCCAGCAACTTATGAAGAGAGAGTTGCTATGGGATCAGAGGCCTTAAGTAAAATACAAAATAATGAATTAATATGGGTATGTGTACCATATGTTAGTTTAGTAGTTATAGCTATAATAATTTGGTGTTTCTTTAAGAAAAGTAAAGGTTCAGAGAAAGATGATTCAGGAGAACTTAATATAATTGAATCAATAAAGAAATTAGTAAAAATTCCACGTTATGCTTTTGGAGTAATCACACAATTTTTCTATGTTGGAGTTCAAATAGCTGTTTGGACTTGGACTATAAAATATGTAATGGTTACTGTGGGTATAGATGAAGCATCTGCTGCTAAATATTATCTTATAGCTATGTTTGGATTTATTGCATGTCGTTGGATTTGTACAGCACTTATGAAATATATAGAACCAGGTATTATGATGGCAGTGTTTGCAGTGCTTGGAATATTATGTAGCTTAGGAGCAATTTATTTACCTACAAATTTATCAGTTTGGTCTTTAGTTTTAATTTCATCATGTATGTCATTAATGTTCCCAACAATTTATGGCATAGCACTTGAAGGGTTAGGAAAAGAAGTAAAGGTTGGTGCAGCAGGTCTTATAATGGCAATATTAGGTGGTGCAGTTATAACACCTATAATGGGATTATTTATTGATAGTGGAAAATTATCAAGTTTAGTTACTTCATGTCAGGGGGCAGAAGCTGCAGTTCGTTCAGCATTCTTTATACCTGTAGTTTGCTTTGCAGTTGTTCTTATTTATTCATTATGCTTTAGAAAGAAAAAATTAGCATAAATTTTTAAAGGTGTATAAAGTATAGTTTATTTAAAAAGATAACTTTAAATATTTATGTAAAAAAGTCCATTTTAATAAATTTATATCCTTAGGCATTTAGATAAGTTGCCTAAGGATATTTTTGTTATTAAAAATTATTTGAGTTTAGGGAAGAAATAAGCTAACTTTTAATAATTTAAGCTATAGTTAAATTAATATTATAGCAATATTTAAAATAATATATTATTATAATAATATTTTTTTCAATTCTAATGATTATATATTTTCACAAATTATAAATATAATGTAATATTTAGAGTTTATGTATTTAAAGTTATACTTAAATATGAAATTAAAATTTTTAAATAAATTTTAAATAGATTCAATTTTCTAAATTGCAATATCAAATTGAACTAGTCCTTAATTATGATTTAAGAAC
>OGEQ01002375.1_pt1 | contig 12774 bp, 7 predicted proteins | sample 1570731 | NCBI WGS metagenome assembly OGEQ01 (sample SAMEA2582132, study PRJEB24529) | metagenome | biome: Human gut stool | place: China | collected 2011
AAAGTCTACATTGCTTCATATCATTGGTGGTTTGGATAATCCAACATCCGGTCAGATCATTGTTGACGGACAGAATTTAAGCCATATGCCAGATGAAGAACTTACTATTTTTAGGCGTAGAAATATTGGATTTGTATTTCAACAGTATAATCTGGTTCCGATGCTGAATGTATGGGAAAATATTGTTCTTCCTGTAAAACTGGATGGAAAAAAGATTGAAAAAGGTTATGTAAATGAAATCATAGATACGCTGGGCATTCGGACAAAACTGGAAAATCTTCCAAGTGCACTGTCAGGGGGCCAGCAGCAAAGGGTGGCAATCGCAAGAGCATTAGCGGCAAAACCTGCTATTTTGCTGGCAGATGAACCGACAGGCAATCTGGACTCCAAAACGAGTCAGGATGTATTGGGACTTTTAAAAGTCACCAGTAAGCGTTTTCACCAAACCATCGTTATGATTACCCATAATGAAGAGATTGCCCAGATGGCAGACCGGATTTTACAGATAGAAGACGGAAAAATTGTTTCAGACAGTGGTTTGGTATAGTGAGGGCGATTATATGGTAAAAGTAGAGAATAAAGAAACGTTACGATTATTGACGAAACGTTTTATGAAAATGAACCGAGCAAGAAATATTATTGCTGTTATTGCAATCATGTTGACATCACTGTTATTTACAAGCCTCTTTGTGGGGAGCGTATCCATGATACTTTCCAAAAGAGCAACGGAAATTAAGCAATTTATGGATTCATCCCATGCTATTGCGCAGAATTTGTCAGAAGAAGATGCGGAGAGATTGCAAAAAACAATAGAACAGGATGAAGATGTGGAACGATATGGTTCCGGTATTTTTCTGGGAGCTGGAATGGACGAACGGTTTGGATTTTCCGTAGAGGTCCGATATGCAGATGAAAATATGGCAGAAAGCTTTAATTGTCTGCCAACTACAGGAAGACTGCCAGAGAAGGAAAATGAAGTAGCAGTCAGCAGCTTGGTACTGGAAGCACTGGGAGTTACACCAAAGATTGGGGAAGAAGTCACGCTGACGTGGGAAGTAAATCCAATGCTGAAACAATACAAAACAGATACATTCCAGATATGTGGATTTTGGCAGGGTGATAAGGCTGTTTTAGGTCAGATGGTCTGGGTATCTGAAGCCTATGCGAAGGAGAATTGTTATCCTGTTACACAGAAAGAATTAGAAAATGGTATCTATAATGGGGGAAAGGAGTATTCTGTCTGGTACAAGAATCTTTGGAATCTGGAAAAGAAAACAGAAAATATATCTAAGACAGCAGGATTTACGAAAGCAGGGACAGGATTGGAGATCAATCCGGCATATAATCTTTTTGAAGAGGATTCATTTTCATTCACTTCCCTTATTGTAATGGTACTGTTTGTGATATTGGCTGGTTACTTAATTATTTATAATATTTTTAATATATCCGTGAAAACGGATATCCGGGCTTACGGATTGTTAAAGAATGTGGGGACAACGGGAAAGCAGTTGAAAAAAATTGTACGTATGCAGGCGTGGAGATTATCAGCTATTGGTATTCCAATCGGATTGCTTTGTGGTTATCTTGCAGGTCTTTGTATGGCTCCGTCCTTGACTGCAGATGCCCAAATTAGTGCACAGGCAGGACAAACTACACAGACAGTAGTATCAGCTAATCCTTTGATTTTTTTTGTAGCAGCTCTTCTGACACTTTTAACGGTGTATTTATCCAGTCTACAGGCTTGTAAAATGGTGGAAAGAGTTTCGCCTGTGGAAGCTCTGCGTTTGGCAGAAGGAGAGCAGTCACATAGGAAAATAAAAAAGAATACTTCTGTAACCTGGTGGGGGATGGCAGTTCAAAATGTGTTCCGTAACTGGAAAAAGGGATTGATTGTTATGCTTTCTATGGCTCTTTCTATGGTAGTGGTCAACTGTATTGTGATGTTGGTGCAGGGATATGATTTTGATTCTTACCGAAAAGTGCTTTTAGCTTCCGATTTTCAACTGGATCAGATGACGGGAAGTTTGTCAAATACGAATTTCAACGGTATTACACCTGAAATCAAAGAGATTTTGGACGAATGTCCTGATAGTGCTAAGACAGGATATGTGTATTATTCTGAGGAAACCCACAAGATGGAGCCGGAACTTCTGAAAACATGGGAAGCATTCGCAGATAAATATGAAAAAAACTGGACCGATTATGAAGAACAGGTTTGGGAAGATGCAAAGGCTTCCAATACAGTAAGTGTTCATTTTCTCGGAATCAGCGAGTCGGTGTTTGACAAATTAGAATGGAGAGGGGAAAAATGCTCTTGGGATACATTTAAAAGCGGAAATTATGTGCTTGTAGATTATGGTGATAAATATGCAGAGCATCCGGTTTCTTATTATCAGACTGGGGATGTTTTTCAGATGGAGTACAAAAATGGAAACCAAAAAGATTACGAAGTCATCGGAGAAGCACTGATGCCATATGCATTGGATTATCCGTATGCGGACTGTATCTATATCACGGTATTGGTTCCCGAAGAGGAGTATATCACCCAGACAGGAAATGAATCAGCCATGTATGCTGCCATTGATGCAAAGAAGGGCGAGGACAAGCAGATAAAAGAATACATTGATAAAAATATTTTGAAAGAAAATGATATGATCAATGTGTTTTCTGTATTGGACATGAAAGAGAGTTTTCAGCGGTATGTCAGTAAATATTATATGATCGGTAGTTTTCTTGTCATTATTTTAGCTTTTATTGGCATTATGAATTTCTTTAATACAACAGCAACCTCTGTAATCAGCAGAAAAAAAGAACTGGCACTTTTGGAAGTTGTTGGAATGACGAAAAAACAGGTATCGAAAATGCTAGTGACTGAGGGATTCCTATATTTGGGAGGCGCATTTGTGATTGCAGTATTGCTAATTGTGTTTGGAGCAAAGCAAATTTTAGTAAATACGCTCGGTACGGCATTTTTCTTCCGGCTGCATCTTACGATAGTGCCATGTGTGCTTATGATTCCAATTTTGGTTGGGATTGCGTATGTGATACCAAAGTATCAGTTTGAAAAGATGAGTCGGGAAAGCATTGTTGAAAGGATTCGGAAAGAATAATAACAATATGTAAATTAGGCGTATGGATTTGATGAATCCATGCGCCTTTTTAGAAAAATATAAATAAAAACAAAAGAATCCTAACTTTTTTTATAGTAGGATTGTTATATTATTTAGAAAACAGAGGGAGGCAAATTTGCGAATGGAATACAAAACTGATTCTTTGTTAGTACATCTAGCAAGAGCAGGAGATGAAGATGCGTGTGAAAAACTGGTCAAAAAATATTACTCAAGTATATATCAATATTGTTTGCTACATATCAATGATCCCTATGAGGCAGAGGATTTGACACAAGAAGTGTTTACACGTTTCTTTTCCAATTTATATAGATATAAAGAATATGGAAAAGTTAAGAATTATCTTTATACAATTGCCGGAAATACCGTTAAAAATTATTACAAAAAGAAAAAAGATATTCCATCAGAGGAACTGCTAAAATCAGAGGACTGTAGTAAAAATCATGTAGAAGAGCTAGGAGTCCGATTAACTATTGAACAGGCAGTGAGAAAGTTACCGGAAGAAATTAGAGAAACGGCAGTTTTATATTTTTTTCAGGAATTGAAGCAAAGAGAAATTGCAGAATTACTTCATATCAAACTTTCTCTTGTAAAATATCGAATCGGAAGAGCAAAAGAACTTTTAATGAAAGAGTTGGAGGTGAAAAAAGATGAAGAATTATAAGCAACAAATAAAGGAATATAAAGAGGAGATTGAAAAAAAATATGTAAGGATTGAAGCAGAAAACAGAACAGTAAAAGCATGTCAGAATATTTTGTCAGAGTCAATTTTATCGAAACAATCGCATAGAACATCTTATTTTGAATTTTTGTATGAGCAGACAAAATTCATAAAAAAAAGATGGTGGATTTTACAAGGTTGTGTTCTTATGTGTCTATGGATATGGTTGAGTAATTATACGTCAGACATAAAAGATATGATGAGGATTATGGGAATATCTGCCACAATATTTGTGGTTCTGATTGTCCCGGAAATTTGGAAAAACAGAAGAAATGGTGCGATTGAAATTGAGCAGGCGTCTTATTACACACTGCGTCAGATTTGTACAGCAAGAATGTTAATGTTTGGAGTAGTGGATCTGGTGATCGTTATGGTGTTTTTGGCAATTACATATCAAACAACAATACTCTCGTTAAGTGATTTGGTGGTTAATTTTTTGCTTCCAGTAAATGTTTCATGTTGTATATGTTTTCGTGTATTGTACAGCAGATGGGAAAAATCAGAATATATAGCAGTGCTTTCCTGTCTGGTATGGGTTGGTTTATGGATGATGATTGTTGCAAATGATGTTATTTATCAGAAAATTGTAACTCCGGTATGGGTGGCTATGCTGATATTGACTTTTGTATATTTTATTTTTTGTGTTCATATTATGTTGTTTCTTTTTATATCCTTTACAAAATGATTGCAAATTATCAAAAACCGACCGTTACGTTAAACGTGAACGAACGGCTCGTCGGAGCGGCCCCGTTTTCGAAACCAGTCGCATTCGTGTTGGTTGCCGAAACGGATTCGGGGTCAATACCTGGCAAATTGTAATGGATCATCCATACATTGTTGCAGGTAGCAGACAGATTCAAACGCTGGAACGGCGTCTTTTTCAGCATCGCTCTGTTGAACGTATATCCTAAAGTGATGTTACGCAGACGAATATTGGTTGCGTCATATGTGAAAACCTCCGGCAAACCGTAATTACCGGTCGATCCGATCCGCTCCCAATAGTTCTGGTGAGTGACCGGAACATTGTTTTCCACATATCCTCCGTCTTTCCTGACAACCGTGTTAGGCACGACAAAATCCTGACGTTCACCGTTCACAACCGTTCCGGCTGCATTACCACGGACAAATAGGTTGGAAGCTGTTGCCGAATAGATGTCGCCACCGATACGGAAATCGACCAGGAAACTCAAGTTAAACCCTTTATATGAAAAACTGTTCGTCAAACCCAGCATCCAGTCCGGACTTTGGTTACCCACCTTGCTCTTTTCAGCAGAGATCAGAGGTAGGCCGTCGTCTCCCACAATCACCTTGCCATAATGCGGACTGTCCTTGTCCGTCACACGCAGAAAGGTCTGTCCGTAAATATCACCATAATAACTGCCTTGTGCCGCCACGATCTGGATCGCATCCAATGTCTTGATGTCATAAAGCGTCACGCCCGGATACAGGTCGATGATCTTATTGCGATTCAAGGAGAACTGGGCTGTCGCATTCCAGTTGAATCCCTGCATGTCCGGACTCTGGAAGATGGCGCCGTTCAACGAGATTTCCAGACCTTCGTTCTGGATATTACCGGCGTTCACCTTGCGGGAACTATACCCGGCAAACGGGTCGAGCGGCAGGTTCAGCAACTGACGGGTCGCATTCGTCTTATACCAGGCGAAATCCAAACCCAAGCGGTTCTGCAGGAAACGCACGTCGAAACCGGCTTCCCATGATTTGATCAACTCGCTTCGTACGCTCGAATCAAACAAGATTTGGCCGGGAGCAGCCGTCGTATTCCCGTTTTCGTCTTTTCCTACCGTGTAATTATTGTACAACTGATAGGGATCAAGATCATTACCGACTTCCGCATAAGAAGCCCTCACCTTTGCAAAGGTGAACCACTCCGGCATGTTTCCGCCGATCTTAGGTAACATATCCGAGATCACACCAGAAAGACTGACCGAAGGATAGAAATAAGAGCGATTGTCTTTGGACATAGTAGATGACCAGTCGTTACGGGCTGTCACGTCTAAAAACAGATAGCCGTCCCAGTTCAGTTGCAATGATCCATAAAGGGAATTCATCTTCCGGCGGATCAACTCGGAGGTAACGGTCGGTTTATTAATGCCGTTGTTCAAGGAGAAAAGGTCCGGTACCAGCAATTCACCAGCCGAAGCGTTCATCTTGGTTCGCTGCTGCATCATCAGGTTACCTCCGAATGTCACGAAACCGCCCAAGCGGTCCAGCAGGTTGTCTTTGCGTGCGGTAGCCAGGAAGCTGTAGTTATTTTCGTAGAATGTCTCAGAACCTTCATTATACAGGCCGCGGGGCGAGGTGTTACCGCCGGCATATACTTTCTCATTTTTGGTCGTCGTATAATAGTCGGTACCGCCACGCAGTTCGATATCGAACCAGTTGGTCGGCGCATACTTCAACGATACGTTACCCAACAGACGGTTACGGGTATCATTGTTCTGCCGGTATTTGGTCACCCAGTACGGGTTTTCCTGTGGGTTCTTGGAGGCATCCCACCAGATCATATTGCCTTCTTCATCCACGCTGCTCTTAAATTCCTTAACATTCAAGGAACGAGGCAGACCGTATATCGTGTTAAACGCATTTGACGGGTTCACGCCTTGGATCGGGCGGTTATGGGCATTCATATTTACATAGTTCACTTTGGCATCCACCTTCCATTTCTCCGCCTTATCGAGGAACGTGGTGGCACGCAACGTAACGTTCGTCTTATTCAGTTTCGATTCCGGTGTGATACCGGCATCATCCGAACGGTTAATAGATGCAAAGACAGAAGTTCCGTTAATATTCTGCTGGAAACTGACGCCTTCGTTAAAAGAGGTTCCTGTATGGAAGAAAGCATCGATATTGTCATATGTCTGGAGAGGCACTTGGCGTCCGAGCCAATCCGTCACAGTCTGGCCTTCAGCTTTCGGTCCCCAACTCAAACGGGACTGGTTGTCATAAACTCCGACCGATCCTTGTCCGAAACTGTTTTGCATATCCGGTTTCAAAAAAATGGATTCAGCCGTGATACCAGCATTCACCGTAATCCCCAGCCCTTCGTTTTTCCGTCCCGATTTGGTCGTGATCAGGATCACGCCGTTACCGGCCCTCGAACCGTAAAGTGCAGCTGCCGAAGCTCCTTTCAGGACCGTCATCGATTCGATATCTTCAGGGTTAATATCAGAAAGACCGTTACCCATATCGGCTCCGGAATTACCCCAAACATCATCCACACCGCCTGTAAAATTATCCATCGGCGTACCGTCCACCACGATCAATGGCTGATTGCTACCGGTCAGCGAACTGTTACCACGGAGCACGATCTTCGAAGAACCTCCCACCCCGTTACTGGAGCGTACAATCTGTAAACCGGAAACTTTACCAGACAACGAATTGGCCAAATTTGGTTCGCGGGCAGACAACAACTCGTCTCCCTTCAATTCCTGCATGGCATAACCTAACGCTTTTTTATCACGCTTCATACCCAAAGCAGTCACGACTACTTCATCCAATTTTTGCGTGTCTTCTTCAAGATGTACAGACAAAGAGGCTTGTCCTGCATAAGGAATCTCCTGTGTGGCGTAACCGATAAAGGATATTTGGATAATATCCCCATTTTTTACCCCATCCAACGTAAAGTTGCCATCCATATCGGTCATTGTCCCGTTGGTGGTTCCTTTTATAACAACAGACGCGCCGGCAACCGGTCCCAAAGCATCTTCGACGGTTCCCGTTACTTTTGCATTTTGTTGAGAAATGTCAGTGTCTGGATTACCTGCACTTGAAGCCGAGTATATATTCCCGGAGAAACATAACGTGCTCGCAAGCAAAACCATGCTGACAGGCTTAATTCTTTTCAACATAACTAATGTTTTTTGTTTAAATTATGATACATGTCTTGGCTGAAACCAACGTCTTTTTTGATATATGTAACACAAAAAAAGAGAAGTTGTTTTGTATTTAACCTTTCGGGTAAAAGCAGATCATGCTGAAAAAGTAATCCGAAAACATATTGACAAATTGTTTCACAAGGACAGAGAAACAAGAAGAAAAGACAAATGAAGAAATACAAGAAACTTTTTTTTCGATTCGGGAACAAAAAATAAAAAAGGATGCGGCAGGAAATGGTTATCTGAGTGATGAAACGATTGCGAATCGTGCATCAGATGCCTTATTAAACTATATGGAAGCATGTTATGAAAAGAATGGAAATCTGGATGCCAAAGCACAGAGCTATTGGAGAGCTTTTCGCGAACGTGCTCATCCCGATACAGATTATAATAAGACAATCGCTGCTACTGTTATGAGCGAAGAGGCCAAAAATGACTGGGGAGAGGAGAGACTTATTACGCTGGGCAACTGGTCAATCCAACCTTGTATAACATCGATCGGCTGACCGTTTGCCATTAAAAAACCATCGACCATACCACGGGTCACACCGACACCATAATCGCCTAACCACACTCCTACACCGACACAATGCACCTAGCCGAGACCTTTACTATACAGCACTTCGCTATAAGACGATATATCCACAGCCAAGAACATATCCATATATGGGTTAGCAGGCTCCTTTTTCTTTTCCCGGCCATCCCGGACCATTCGGAACGAATGCTGTATTTTTGAATATGAATCCATTTGGTTAGGGTTCTTACCGAATCATTCCATCGAAAGCTATTATTGTTGTTTACAACTGGTTTTCCTGTTCTACCGCTTTTTGTAATAATTACACCAAAGGAACACAAACCCTGCAAATGGAAGAAACGGCAGCATCTTTCAAAGCAGAAATATTCTCAATATCCTGCGGGTTGACAGCGTTGATACCACCTTCCATGCCATCAATCAAAACCAATGGACTACCACTGGAGGAAGATTATCATCCACATTCGTCATGATGCCGTTAATGGTTCCTTTTAACAATCACAGAGGCTCCGGCAACAGGATTAGGCTAATAGGTCTGATTCTTTTGAATCATAATTTGTGTTCCATGATATTGAAAGAATTACTCTGATTTTCATAATAACTTCTTATTCAATGAAACAAGCAGGCTCACACATCTTTGTGTTTTCAATGTTTAAAATGATATTAGTTCTAAAAAAACTATGGCATTTTTAGCTTTAATACATTTTGATACAACTTCATAACAATGTGATTTTCAATAAATTAAACAAGTAAAATATATTATGCAATAATTACTTAAAATACACAAGTCTCTTTAAATTACTTCTGTTAACAAATTAGCAGAAGTACGACCATGTTTTTTATTTATCTATTTTTATATAGTTACATATTTCCAATGGATACATTATTCTGATAAACAGAATAATACCTGTGTAATACCAAAAGAGTAAAATGTTAAAAAAGAAACTTCTACGTATTTTTTTTAGAAAAATAACAGTACAACGGAAAATTTTCATATCTTTGACACCGATATGAAATGTGCAGAGTTCTTTTAGAACTAATTACAAACACAGATAAACTTTATACGCAAAAGCTAAAAACTCTAACATTTTGTATATATGATGTAGAAAAGCGATAATAAGCGCCATCATTTTAATTAAAAGAGCATTCTTTCAATTAAATATAAGACACAAATTATGTTGAAAAATTTCAAACCTATCAGCTTAATCTTGCTGGCAGGTGCCACTTGTTTCCCAGCAAGTATATTTGCAGAAACAATGCCCTCCAAGCAAGGGATGAACATTTCCCAGCAGAACGGAAAAGTTACAGGTACTGTGGTAGATGATCTAGGGCCTGTTGCCGGAGCATCGGTCGTAGTGAAAGGAACAACCAATGGAAACATTACCGACATGGATGGTAATTTCACATTGGAAGGTGTAAAAAATGGAGACATCATTCAGATCTCTTTCATTGGTTACACAACTCAAGAAATCAAATACACAGGACAATCCACTCTTCAAATCAAATTAGCGGAAGACACTCAAAAACTGGAAGAAGTCGTAGTCGTTGGCTATGGCGTACAAAAGAAGGTAAACCTGACCGGCGCTGTAGGGATTGCAGATAGCGAAATTCTGGAAGATCGTCCGATCGGAAACATTGCACAAGGTTTGCAAGGAGCTATTCCAAACTTGAATATTGATTTCGCCAGTGGTAATCCAAATGCAGCTACTACATTTAATGTACGTGGTGCAACTTCACTGAATGGAGGACAAGCACTATTGTTAGTCGACGGAGTCGAAACATCAGACTTGTCTTTGCTTAACCCACAAGATATCGAAAGCGTATCAGTATTAAAAGATGCTGCCTCTGCTTCTATTTATGGTGCCCGTGCCGCTTTTGGCGTTGTATTGATCACAACTAAAAAAGGGAAAAAAGAACAAAAAGTTCAAATCAACTACAATAACAACTTTTCTTGGTCGATGGCCTCTCGCTTACCGGATGGTGTTTCTTCCGATAAGTGGATTCGTGCCATGAATCAGGCAAACGTGAACAATGGCAGCGGACAGTATTTCAAAGATGAACACGTTCAGGCTGTAGATGATTTCATTGCGGGAAGAGGTCCTTCTGCATTTTATACAACAGACAATTCAATAACTGCTGCCGGACAATGGGCTTATGCTGGGAACACCGATTGGTTCGACGTAATGTACAAACCGTCATTCATGCAACAGCATAATGCAAGTATCAGCGGTGGTTCAGACAAGACGACTTACTACGGCTCTATTGGTTATAAAGGACAAGATGGTATTTTGCAATATGGTACGGATAAATACAAACGTATTAATATGTCTTTCAACTTTTCCACTCAGATTACAAAATGGTTGGAAGTAACTTTCCGTACAAAATATAACCGCAATACAAGTGATTATCCCTACACCAGCAATTTTAATTTAGGAAACATTTTTTACGAAATCTATCGTGGATTCCCAACTATTCCTGTTTACCTGCCAGATGGTAATAATTTTGCAGGTATAGCAGGTAGCAACTTCAACTATAACTTTGCTGGTTTACTAGATGGAGCTGGGCGAGACAAAACCAACTCGGATGACTTTTGGTACACTGCCGCCTTTAATCTGACACCGTTAGCCGGTTTATCAATCAAGGGAGATTATACCGGAAACAAATTCTATCAAGATCAAACCCAGCACGGCAAGATACTGTATCAGACAATGCCAGAAGAAAGTACGTTATCTCCGCTATCCGTTGGTACACCTGGAGGTGTAACAAAAGCTAATTACGGAGATACTTATCAAGCATTGAACTTATGGGCTGACTACAAGAAGTCATTCAATGACAAGCACAATTTAGGTGTAATGGTCGGTTACAACCAAGAAAGCAAAAAGACGACTAAATTAAGCGTAAGCACTAGTAATCTATTTGATAACAATTTCCCTGTCACCGATTTGGCCAGTACTTATAACATGCCAAGTGAAGAAGCAACAATCTGGGCTGTACAGGGTGCGTTCTTCCGTTTGAATTATGATTACATGCAAAAATATTTGCTTGAGGTAAATGGTCGCTATGACGGTTCATCCAAATATATGTCTGGTGATCGTTGGGGATTCTTTCCCTCGGTATCAGCAGGTTGGCGTATCTCTGAAGAAAGTTTCTTCGAACCAGCTCGTAATATTTTCGACAACCTAAAAGTCAGAGCTTCATATGGCTCATTAGGCAATCAAGTTACAGATGGCAATTTCCAATATTTAAGTTTCTTGACAAGCGAATCTTTGGCCTATCTGATGAACGGCGGTATCATTAGTGGCTTGAAAGCTCCGACATTGGCTAGTACAAACATCACATGGGAAAAAGTTTACACAACCAATATCGGTTTAGACTGGACTATGCTGAACGGCCGTTTCACTGGATCTTTTGACTATTACATCCGCGATACAAAAGGAATGGTCGTAAACAAAACTTACCCGGCTGTATTAGGGACGACAGGTGGTAAAGAGAACTTGGCAGATATGAGAACCAAAGGTATGGAATTATCTTTAACGTGGAACGATCAGATTAAAGACGTGGCCGGCAGTCCTTTGGATTACTCTATCAGCATCGGCATCTCAGACAACACTTCTGAGATCACGAAATATGATAATCCGACATTAAGTTTGGATGAAACTCATTACCAGGGAAAGAAAATCGGCGAAATTTGGGGATATGTAACAGATGGCTTCATTAAAGATGAAGCTGAAGCCCAAGAAATGGCCAATAAACAGGCTTTCATCAGCACAACTTGGAAACCAGGAGATATTCGTTATGCAGATTTGAACGGTGATGGAAAAATTGATCCGGATAATGACCGTAAAGTTATAGGACATGCACTCCCAAAACATACTGGTGGCTTTAATATTAATGCAGGCTGGAAAGGTTTTGATTTGGTGGCGATGTTCAATTGGTCATATGGTAATGATATTTTGAATCTTAGTAAAGTAGATTATGTAACTTATGCTGGTAGTAGAAAATATCAGAATATGAGTACGCTCATGAAGAAGGAAAACCGCTTCACTACTATTGATCCGGTTACGGGGCTTAATATTTATAATGGTGGTAATGCAGATCCTGAGCGATTGCGGGAAGTTAATCAGAATAAAACAATGTGGCATCCGATTATAAACAATAATATTACTACTGACTGGGTAGTTGAAGATGGCTCTTTTTTACGTTTGGGAACGTTGACTTTAGGTTATACACTACCGAAAAATTTAACTAAGAAGTTTGGAGTGAAAAAATTGCGATTATATGCTACAGCTTCTAATTTATTCTGTTTGACAGGATATAGCGGTCAAGATCCTGAAGTAAATACCAGTTCAAGTAATATGACTCCGGGAGTTGATAAATCTTCTTATCCAAAGAATAAGAATTATCTATTTGGTGCTAATCTAACTTTTTAATATTTATAATACATATCATGAAATATAAATTATTATATGCAGTTGTTACAGTGCAATTACTGTTCAC
>OGEQ01002379.1_pt1 | contig 12746 bp, 8 predicted proteins | sample 1570731 | NCBI WGS metagenome assembly OGEQ01 (sample SAMEA2582132, study PRJEB24529) | metagenome | biome: Human gut stool | place: China | collected 2011
GACAGGTCATGAATGGCGGCAATACGGGGAGCAGGCATGGCGATTCCTCATTTCTGTTGGATATGACCATTGTAACGCGAAACTTCCTCTTGTTCAAGAGGGAGCGGTGTGCTATAATATTTTGGAAATTGAAAATGCGGGTATGGCGGAATTGGCAGACGCGCAGGATTTAGGTTCCTGTGAAGCAATTCGTGTGGGTTCGACCCCCACTACCCGTACCAAGTCGGAGCAAGCTTTGTATCGCTTGCTCCGACTTATTTTATAAGTCAGAGCGCGCTCACACCGCTGTTCCTCCTTTTCACCCCGCAAACGCTTTGCCGGTTTGCGGGGCGAGGAGACGGGGGCCTTGGAATGTGGGCATCTTTTTATTGGTGCCCCTTCGATTTGCGGTCAAGGTATTCTGCGGTGAGTTTGGCGTTTTACACATAGTCGAAAGTATTTCCTTAGTCAAAACGGAAAAACAAATAAAATCCGCAAAATCCTGTAACAAATCACATCGCTCCTGCGTCTTGAGAGTAGAGAGCAGTTCCCATAAAAGAAAAAGAATAAGGAGGCATTTATGATGAAAAAGTACGGGTCATTCGTTGCGGGTATGGTGGCGATGCTTATGGTGGTCTCCACCGTGGGCAGCGTGTCGGCAGCTTCCAGCCGCGTGGAGTACAACAAGGCTGGAATCTCCCTGTTCGGTGAGAATAAAGTCCTCACCGGAGAATCCTACAAGGCCCCCAACGGGCAGGATGTTCCCTCTGTCATTACATACGTTGATGAGACCGGCGGCAAAACCAACTATCTCTCCATCCGCCAGATCTCCGAGCTGCTGGGCATCGAAGTCCGCTGGGACGGACAGAAAAATCGGGTCAACTTGGGTGCAGACCCTGCGGATTATGTGGTGGTAGGCGGGAAAGAGGACGATGGCAGTATCCCCGCCAACGCCACGAAGCCGGTGCTGGGGACTGCCCATGGGCCGTTCACAGAGATCGACCCGGCCAAGGCTGTCGGAAAGTCCCTGACGGGCGTTCTTCAGGACAACACCAAGGTACAGACTACCTGCGGTTATTCGCTGGAAGGCACCTTCTATCCCGAGGACGGACAGTACATCGTGCTGACCGTGACCAACAATGGCTCTGCCGCGCAGACGGTGACTGCCGGACGGGCACTGACGCTGGGCGGTTTTGAAAAATTCACTTCCGTTGACATCGGCGCAGGCGAAACCCTGACCAGAGCCTTCTTGATTGCGGACGATGCGGAGGAACTGGAAAGCACGCTGGCCTTCGGCGTCTACGCCAAGGGCGTTTCCGGACTTAGTGACATCACGGTTTCTCTGAAGCAGTATAAATAAAGAGTAGGGGAACCACCGCACAGAGTGCAGAACTTCTGTGCGGTGGGCCTTTCAGACGTTTCCTGCATTTTAGAAGGAGATACAAAATGAAAGCAATAAAAAAATTGCCACTTTTTGTTTTGGCGCTGCTGTTTCTGGTGAGTTGTCAGGCGAAACCTGCTACGGATGATACGGATAGTGACGTTTCCATCGTTGAGTGGGAACGCTCTGACCTCTACACGGACGCTGACATCCAAGCCGCCATGGATGCCGTGATGACCTATTTTGAAACAGAGTTTAAGGGCTGCACCTTGACTCAGCTCTGCTATCCCGGAGATGCGTCAGCCGACCTGTTCACCGAATGGGCAGAAGAATGTGAAGCGGATGAGGCCATTGTTCTGTATTCGTCTTTTGATACGGATGCATCGGGTGGTGATGGCTCATTAGAGCCAAATACAACGTATGATGACTTTCAGTGGATCTTGGTGAGGGACAACGGCGGAACGTGGAAAGTGAAAACGTATGGCTACGGATAATGCGGAGAATAAACCCGATAAGGAGCGATAACTGCAATAAATAGAAAAGAGTTTCTGACCGATGTGGCACAGCGGTGTCCTGACATGAGAATGGGGATTTGCTACCATGTGACCGAGTGATTTGTGGGACGCACGGCGGCGCTGCTTCAGCCACTGCCCTGCGGATAACGGTTGGAACCGGCAGAAAGGCCGCAAAAGTGCGGCTTTTCTGAAAGCAGGTGGTTAGCCGACTCTAACTGCTGCTTACAAAATACGGACCATGCGGAAGAAGAAAAGTGTGATGCTATATTCGGAAAAGCTAAAGTCATTTCAGGCAGCGCATCCATGCGAAACGATCGCCGTTTGCGGTGCACAGTGCCGTTATATCCTGAACGGAGAGAATATCGGCAGAACGCTTGTGTTCCTGAATGGCGGTATGAATACGCTTGAAATGTGGATGGACTATGTAGAGGGACTGTCCGGTGACTGCCGGGTGCTCCTGTTCGACTATCCGCAGGAGCTGCGTACAAATCAGGAGCTTGTTGCCGGAATGTACGCCTTTTTTCAGAAGCTCGGCATTGAAAATCCCGTTTTTGTGGGTGCGAGTGACGGCGGTATGGTCGCGCAGATCTATGTGCAGAAATATCCGGGAGAAACCGGCGGACTGGTCCTGATCTATCGTTACCTGAAGCAGATCGTCCGGATCTCTTCCCGGCGGGCACTGTTACTGACAGGGTTCACGGGATGCTTTTTCACGACCGTTGTCTTATCATTCACCACAGAATCTTATCCGTTCTCCTTTTTCCTGCTCGTCTTCTCACTATTAATGCTTTCCAGGGAATACATGCTGACCGGATATATAAAAGGCCGGACGCTCCTCTTTCTCTCTTTCCTTTGTGGAGGAATAACAATCACCAACGCAGCCAAACCGACAATGGACCTGTTTCTGAATAAAGCACCGTTCTGGCGTAAAATACGGACAGGATTCAAAGTCATGCTGCCATTTGTCGTTTGCGTAGCTGCCGTCATGGGCTTTTACACCCTCAAAGCGAAACTGTTCAACCCGGAAGGCCCGTCTCCTATCGAAACGACCGGGCAACTCGGACAGTATTTTATCCACGACGAGACATTCGGTAAACAAGCACTGGTCGATTTCTGGGGCAATACGATTATAAGCACGCCTCTCACACAACAGTTAGTCGGGAAAGAGGTCGTATTGCGTCCCAGCGAATACCTGCACAGTTGGAACAATGCCGTAATCATGTTTCTGTTGTTTTTAGTCGCGGCCTCGGCTTTGCTCAACCTGAAAAACAAATATGTACAACTGCTACTTATGTACCTGAGTATCGATTTCGTGATCCACTTTATCATCCGCTACGGGATGAACGAGGCGATCCTGTTCGGTGGGCATTGGATGTTTGCAGTCCCGATCCTGCTGGGCTGGCTATACACACGATTACCGGTCCGCATGTACCGGATACTGGACTGGGTTATTATCGGATTCTTTGTCCTGACTGCAACGATAAACACGATGGAGTTTATGCGTTCCTTCTTATTCGCCTAAAATGATGAATTTCCTTGCTTTTGTCGCGTCTTTGGAATTATCGGTACTGATAGCTGCCCGGTAGATATAAACACCGGGACGCATACGGGCACCACCGGATGTCAGATCCCAGGAAACCGTATAGTTTTCGAACAAACCGGACGTTCCGCTTTCTTCATGTTTCCAAAGTTGTCGGCCTGCCAGATCGTAGACCATAATACCCACTCGCATCCGACTTTCGGGACGGTTGTGCATAAGATGGAAAGTCACTTGCTCACGGGCGATACCCGGTGTTGCGATCACATCGAACAGGAATGGTTTCAGTCCCTCGACCACTTCAAAAGTAAATGTCCGCACGGTCGAGTTATTCAAGATATCCCACACCCAGAACTCCGCCGTATGTTTACCCGGCTCAAGCGCCGGAATCGGGAACTTCACGATACCGGTCCCCTCTTCGCCAGGTAACAGTTCGTAATAACTGTTCAGGTTATAGCTCAGGACGGTCGATTCGTCTATTACCAGCATCATATCATGTCCGACACTGCTTCCCGTGATATTCACTCCGCTCTTATCCCATAACTCAGCGACAAAATAGGGAGTCGTGTTCACCTGGCCGCCATCCACAAATGTCGTATCATTCAGGTAAAGGGCACGGATTTCCGGACCGATCGTATCGGTTTCCGCCGTGTCGGAAGTTCCTCCGACAATGAAATTGTCGAAATTACCCTGTGCCTCATTGCCACTTTCCGTATCGACGGCATAGAGATTCATTTTCCCCTGCAAATTAGAATAGGAAATATCCTTCGGAACCGTAAAAGTAAAGCTGAACTTTCCGTTGCGCACGGAGTCATTCCCTATAAAAATCGTATTCGGATAATCGGTGAAAGTGAAAGCCGGACTGTCATCCTGATTGTTATTCTTCAAGCATGTGACGGTCATTTTGCTGTCTTTCACTGTCGGATTTACGATACCGGTAAAATCGGTTGCCAACTGTCCTGAAACATCCAACACCTCACCTTCAACCGTGATCTTTTCCAAAGCTTTGAAAGAAACCGGGGTTTCCCCTACCGGCTGTCCATTTATCGCCGTCACTTTCATTCCATATTCCGGATAAGCCAGTTTGACAGCTGGATCTCCGATCAGACAAAATCCCATCTTCACCCGGTTCGTGTTATAGCTTCCAGACGCGACTAAGGAACGCTTCATGGCTTTCATTGCATCTCCCAAACTACGCTTACGCCCGTTTACCCTGGAAAAAAGATTATGTAACAAATGACTGTCTATATAAGCATTATAAGGCCGATAGGCAACACGCACCGTCGTGAACAAAGCGATTCCACCGCTTTTAGCATTCAAAAAGACATCCTCTCCTGCCGATGTCTCCACATTGTCGAAACGAGTAAAATCACAGGTGGCAGTCACCCATACAGGCAGACAAGGATAGGTATACTGGGCGATATCCGTTTGCGTCACGACCTTCTCATCACTGAGTGCAGTAGTTCCCCCGTGCCCCGTATAATTGAACAACAAAAGACCGTCTTTTAAGAGCTTTTGCAAATTAGCCCGCACATCCGGATAACTTCCAGCTGTCTTATCCTTTTTATACGCGTCATAATATAATTTATGTATCATCAATTCAGGATGATCCCGATTAAGATGATCCGCCAACGAGTCTGCCTCCTCCATGTGTCCGATCGTAAAACGGTCGGCGTTATTTCCATCATCCGCCATAAAACAGAGATTGTTTTTCCAAGCGCCCGTATTTTTATTTTCTATGTAAGAGATCACCTTATCAACAGCGTTGGTTGCCTGGGCAACAGTACGTACGGGGAAACGTCCGATACCGATGTCTACCTTTTGTTCATAAATCTCCTCCCCGTTATTTGCATCATCCAAAAAGCCGAAATAATCGTCCACGACATAAGAATACTGATTCAACGACTCTTCCGTCTGATACGTCAGCAGCATATTGCTCATATCCACCGATTTCCAAGCGGAAGTCAATTTACGGTTGTCGAACGAGCCATCACCGAACAGCAGTAAATATTTAGGAGCATCAGCTTCCGAAGTCTGCCGGTCGTAGAACATCTTCATAAAACGGCGATAAGCAGTTGCATCCGGTGTACCGCTGGAAAACTCGTTATAAATTGATTCTGGCGTCACCACCCGGACCGTCAGGTTATCCTTTGTCCGATGCGCTTCCGCCAAACGTTCTGCCTGCGTGGTAAAATTAGGCTGGGCAATAATGATCATATCTTGCTGTGGCAAAGCATGCAGATTCTGATTCGCCACCTCGCCGACCGTCACGGGAGCTTTGATCTGTGAAGGTTTTACTACGACAAACTCCCTCAAGGAAGCGGAAGCAGGAATCGAAAAAGACAACTCTGTCCCGTTCAGAGACGTTTCCATCTGTTGCGGATTTACACCGTCGGTCACATCAAAAACCAGCGTACTGGCATCGGCTCCCTGGATCACAAAACGGGAAGCATTGCCTCTTGCCGAGAGGCTGCGGAAGAATGTATAATTATCATATACTTTCAATTGCCTCTTCATCTGCAGACGGAAATAGTTCAAGTGTACATTCTTATGTCCGGTCGTACTGTATCCGATGTTGACCTTTACAGTCTCACCTTTATCAGCCGTCCAAGCTCTTTCGCGATACAGTTCCCGTGCCACTTCGTATTCGTCCGACGGGACAGACACGGAACCGGATATTAAAGCGTTTCCATCGACATTCATAGTAATCGTTCCGTTGCCACGGGAGATAAAAGACAGGGTGGCTTTTCCCTCGTCGTTCGTAATACCCGGAACCGATATCGTGAAATCACGGGATAAAGTAGAAGTAAACGATTCCCCATACAGTTCACGCCCGGAACTGTTCACCGATACCAACTCTTCTTCGTGCAAAACATAGTCATCGAAAGTTGTCACTTGCAAAGTGGCTCCAGCAGCAGATGCAGCCTTCTCCATCGTACGCCCGGCTGTTTCTTTCTCGGTCACGAAATAATATCCGTAATTGGAATAGGGGTTGTTGGTGTGGATAAAGGACTTATCAGAAAAAGAATATTCCCATTTGCGCGGCCCTTTCCCATAAAACAACAGATAATCCGCACCCCTCCATACGGCTACCTCAGGGACATCATCAATATAGGTAGTAGAGAAATCTTCATCCAAAGGCCATCCTCCATAGCCATAGACAGCTACTTTATCCAAATTGGAAAAGCCCATCTTTTTCAGATCGGCAGCCGTCAGTTTGTAAATACCATCTTCCGCCACCTGTATCTTCACCCATTTCCCGGAGTTCAATACCGACTCGGAGGCATATCGGCTACTATCCGCCCAAGCAGAAGTGAGCAGACCGAATACAAACAGCAAGACACATAAGATTCTCTTCATACGTTTTTTCCGTGTTATCTCACAAAGAAATCCAGCAGCTTCTGCTCGCCGATATATCCCTGCAAGTGGTCGTCTATCTTGACCGGCCCCACGCCTACCGGGGTTCCGGTGTAGATCAGATCACCTATCTTCAACGTAAAGAAACGGCTCACATAGGCAATGATCTTGTCGACCGGGAAAAGCATATCCTGTGTATTTCCCTCCTGGACGGTCTTGCCGTTAATATCCAGATGGAAAGGAATGCGGTTCACATCTCCCACACGCTCCAGTGGGACGAATGTCCCAAGAACAGCCGAATTATCGAACGCCTTGCTGATTTCCCAAGGCAGACCTTGCGCACGCAGCTTGTTTTGCAAATCGCGGGCTGTAAAGTCAATCCCTACCGTCACCTCGTTATAGTAACGATGGGCGAAACGTTCGGCTATGTTTTTTCCCAGCCGGTCTATCTTCACGACGATCTCCGTTTCGTAATGAATCTCCGAAGAGAAATCAGGAATGAAGAACGGTTTGCCGTCTTTCAGTAACGAAGAGTCGGACTTCATAAAGATAGTAGGCTCCGATAATTTTAACGAATGATGCAGCTCTTTATTGTGAGCAGCATAATTCATTCCTACGGCTATTATTTTCATATATCAGTGATTGATTGAATTCAAGCGGTTGAACATCACAGCAAGATGGGCATACATAGAGGTATTTTGCACCACGATATCTTCCGGCACACGGATACGGAACGGGGTAAAGTTCCACAAAGCCTTGATTCCTCCGGCGATAATCAATTCGGTCACTTCCTGCGCCTTGTCGACAGGGACGGTAATCACTCCGATCGTCGCTCCGTATTCCTTCTGCTTGGCAGGAAAATCATCCATGTGGTAGACCGGTATCCCGTTAATCTCGGTTCCGGCCAATTCCCGACGGACATCGAAGCCTCCAACAATCTCCAATCCGTATTGTTTCAGACCGGAATCCTGCAACAAGGCGGCTCCCAAGCTACCGACGCCGAACAGGAATGCTTTATGCTGCGCCGTAAAACCTAAGAAATCCTCCAACACATCCACCAGCGTACTGATTTCATAGCCGACACGTGTCTTCCCTGAAATATTCACAAAAGAGAGGTCTTTCGCCACCTGACTGGGGTCCACATTAATTTCTTTGGCAATCTGAGTAGATGATACGAAAGCTTCCCCTCTTCCTTTCATCAGTTTCAAAAAGGCAAGATACCACGGCAACCTCCTAAGGGTCGGCTCCGGCACTTTCCAGATTTGTTTCATTTCATCGTTAGCCATTGTTCAATCTTTATTAATGTAGCTCACAAAAGTACAATTTTTTTCTTTGGGAATAGAAAAATAGAACACGCTCTTTTCATAAAGCGTCCATCTGTTTTCGCCACCGATACGGACGATAACTATATAAATGTTCTTGCAAAACCAACCATCATACTATCATAATCGCCCGTATATTACTTTAAAACAACTCGTTACAGCATGATAGTTACCATTTTGCACTATTATTCATCTATCATAACCATCATAGTGAAAAACGATAACATACTGTATGTCAATTATACAATAAAAACAGAGACCGTCCGGGAATAGGTGCAAAACAGGTTAAAATAGCTTCATTTTTCATCAAGACAAGCTTTTCTTTTGCCAAAAACGGCTTGAATAGCTGCTTGAGACCCGGGTGTAAGAGCCACGGACATCCGGGTGTGGAAGAGGTGCAGATCCGGGTCTGTGCGAAGCTCTTCCGGGGATGTGGGGATGTTTATCTGCCATGCTGAGGACACTTTTATGCCCTGTTTTTGCATCTTATCCGGCGAAAAGAGCGTTTTTTGTGTCAAATAATCTCGTTTCTGTCGATAGTCATTTTGGCCTATATAAATATAAGCAGCTCATTATCGGCTACATAAATAAACTATTAAATAAAAAGCATGATAGATGCATGATGGTAGAATGATAGTAGAAAACAACTACTATCATGCTTTAACATATTGTGAAACAACAGCTAACAACCAGCCATGATAGTATGATAGTTGGTTTGCAAATTTTTATAGAGAAAGAAGAGATGGTCTTGGATAGCAATTTTTGGTGCGGTTACCCTGAAAACATACAGAATCAATGCTTTTTTTTAACAAAAGCCTCCCCGATATTGCTACCGGAGAGGCTTCATTTTGTGTCTGCCTTTTCTCTTCACAGGGATAATGGCAGATGAACTTTTTTTAATTTTTTACTTTAGTATTAATATTACCGCCTGTTCACCCATCACGGGATAATTAGCTTGAAAGCTGCACGGTAAAATTTAGAATTATTTGATTTATAAAATCTTATTCTTTTTCAGAGCAGAGATACGATTGCTCGTATCCCTACCTGATGATGAATTTTCTATTATTACTTAACGATAGCCTTAACAGCTTCTTCGCCTTCAACAGCTACTACAACTACACCCTGAGGAGCAGCAATTACAGCATTGTCAGAAGTGATAACTGTGTTAGCTACTGTCTGGCCAAGGATGTTAGAAACAACAACCTTCTTACCGGCAGCATTAGCAACACGTACAGCACCCTGCTGAGCGATTACAGTTACTTCTGATGTTGCAATTTCTTCGTTGTCTGTTGCCAATTGATCATCTTCTTTGTTTTCAACGTTGAAGATCAGGGCACCGTCACCACCAGTCTTAGCGTTAGAGAAATAAGAAGGATTCTTAGTCAAGACAACGCAACCATTCTGGATCTTCAACCAAGAGCCGTTTTCAGGAGCAATCTTTTCACCATCATAGTTGTTTGATTCGAACAAGAATTTGTTAGCATTACCTTCTTCTTCCACATTACCGGCAGCTTCAGGATTCACATAACGGAATGACCAAGTATAATTTTTGTGGTTGACGCCAGTCAACACATTCTTAATCTTGGTTGCACCAGCAGCCACCAAAGAATCATTTACAGCTTGTAATCTTGCAAAATCGATCTTATCATTTGCCAAAGCCTTGAATTCGTCTGTCAAAACCCACAATGTATCAGCCTGTTTGATAGCTTCAACAAAACCTACGCGAACATAACCAGCAGTTACATCTGTGTACGGTTTCTTGTAACCATTAGCCGCAGCAGCAGAATCAGCGAAGCTAACTACATATTTACCTCTTTCAAATGCAGCCTTACCCGGAATAGCATGGATACAGTGGTTAGCATCTACCAAGTTACCATTTTCATCACGGTGAGTTCCGTCTGCTTCCGTACAAGGAATTGTATCTGTACCCGCGAAATCATTATGAGCAACAGAAAGTAGATACTGAGGTTTGATATCACCATTGTCACGGTTGATCACAGCTGTATCGATCTGGAAGGCAAGACCTGTAGCCTTGTTAGCAGTCCACATACCTACATAATTCACGTTAGCATCCATCAAACCACCTTCGCGGTTGTTTTCATCCATCAGATATTCTTTACGAACATTTTCAAAGAATCTCAAACTGTCACGACCATCTGTTGCACTTTCACCCAAAGCCGTATTGTTGAAACGGCGATACAGAGGAGCATCGCTCTTAGCGATAGCAAATACAGAAGTTCTTGTTTCAGTCAATACCTGAGCACGCAGCAGAGCATCTTCATCGTTGTCGACAACACCAGCTTTATTCAAGCCATTGTTATTAATCAAAGCATAATAACAAGTCAGATCTTCACCCTTCGTAAATTCATTGTTTTCTTTGAAATAGAAAGAAGTTACAGCATCTGTGCTAGCCGGATTTGTCGTTGCCATGATCTGGTGTTCTTTGTTTACATAGAGCTTACGTCCGTAAGGTGCAGAAACCGTATAAAGACGTCTTTCCAACTGAGCCAATGTCGGAATATAAGTATTAGCACCACGAGCATCTACATCATAACCGAATTCAGCAGCTTGAGCAGCTTCAATTGAGAAACGGCCAGCATCTTCAGTCAATACGTTCAAAACAGAGTCTTCAGCATTCTTGTTCAGGTATTTATCAGCTGTATAAGCATGCCAGTAGTTGAATGTATAACGATTTACATCCAGATCCTGATCTTCCAAAAATTTGTATCCATTGTGTTTGTCAGCAACAGCGTCAGCAGAAACCGGTTCAAAGACAACTTCTACACCATTCAACTTGTACTGGCCGTCTTTAGTACCTTTTCTCAACTGGATCTGATAATCGTTCTGTGCATCGAACTCACGGTTAGTTACCTGAACCGGAGAAATTTCTGCACGAAGAGCAGAATGATCTTTCTTGATAACAACCCACTGGAATGCAGGGATATGGTTAAAATTCATATTCTTGATAACATCACCTCCAGTATATTCAGCTACAGAGTCTGCATCATAAATGTGAACGCCATAATATTCACCAGTTTTCACATTTTTGATCGTGTAAACACCGTCAGCGATACTTGCATAATCAGAATCAATACCGTCGGCGTAAGCCAAAAGATTTACGTGGTTTTCAACAGGTCTTCCAGCAAGCACATCGTCATCATAGAAAGTAACGACATTCTTAGCTTCGTCTACCAAAGTACAATGTGACAACACTGTAAACAGCTTCGTATTATTCTGAACACCTGGTTTAAAACCAGTTGCCATGCTACCAGAAATTCCACCATCTACACGGGCATCATCATTCAACATTGTCCAATATGTCACTTCGCTTCCTTTCTGGCTTTTCGGAGCCACGGCATTTGCCAACTCAACAAACTGAGAGAAAGATTCGACTTGCAAAGAGTCTGTCAACAGGTCCTTTGTGAATTTGAAACGGAATGCATCGTCCGGCAAATTATAGCCTAATGTATCAATCACATTATAACCATTAACCGGTGTAACCAAATTGCCTGCGGCATCTTTTTCCATGATTGCAGCCGATGTTGTCAACTGATTATACAGTTTGAAAGAAGCACCAGTACTTTCATAATAAGACGTATCAAGACGTAAATAGTTATAAGACAATTCTCCTTCGTCATTCAATTTGTTCAAAAACAGATATTCATCTTGTGCTGGTGTATATCCACCTTTTTTGTTACGCAGAACTTCATAAGGAGAAGAAGGAGTACCACTACTTCTCAGGACCTGGGCTTGATACTTATCGGCAAACGGATTTTTGTCGATATCCTCTGCAAAAGACAACTGCATGTACTTAACATCATCGCCCTTTGTGTTCAGGTCTTCAGCAGACATTACCCAAGAACCCGGAGTCAAGATCTGTAAAGCTGTACCTGATTGCAGTTTTTGTTTCGAATCTTTTGCTGCATAAATAACGTTAGTAGCAGCATCTACACGAATCACCAAAGTAGAGTCACCACCGGCAAAGTCCATAGAAACAACTTCGGAGGCTTGTAAAGAGTTAGAAACATTGTAACGGCTGTTATACCAAATCCACTGTGTCAAAGCACCACCAACTTCAGCTGCATTACCTGAAACAGCAGAAGTAGATGTACCCGTTTCTTTTACTGCATTCTTCGGATCAAAAGAAAAAGTAGCACCTGTTGCCTTGTTTGTCATAACAAAACGAGTAGCACCACCATCACCTGTCACATTAGCAGAAACCGTCCACAAAGCGGAATCAACTTTTGCCAAAGAATTCAATGAGTTTGCTGCAACCGATTTAAAAGCGAGAGTTCCATCGGCAGTTTCTGTAACGCTTACAACATTAGTTGCCCCACTTCCTACGCCTAAAGCATAATACTTGGCCTGACGAATTTCAGGTTCACTAGAAAAAACCTGAGGATTAAACGTCTGCGCAGAAGCTCCGACACCAGAAGCCAGCAGAACACCGGCTACAAGAGTAGAAAACTTTTTGTTCATAATCTAATAATTTAATTAATAATACTATATATAATGAAATTCAGTTCTATAAATCCCTCTTTGGGATCATCCTATAAAATGACTAATGAAAACGTACGTTTTTTTTAGTCATTTTGGGGGAGGGTTTAAATGGTTTGTGATAAAAAGGTGGTTTTTCGTACATGTTAAGCTATCTA
>OGEQ01002380.1_pt1 | contig 12729 bp, 9 predicted proteins | sample 1570731 | NCBI WGS metagenome assembly OGEQ01 (sample SAMEA2582132, study PRJEB24529) | metagenome | biome: Human gut stool | place: China | collected 2011
TCGCAGGCGGCGACGCCGTGACGGGCGCCGCGACGGTCATCCTGGCCATGGGCGCGGGACGCACCGCGGCCAAAGCCATCGACGAATATGTAAAATCACGTGCAAACGGCACACATTAAGCGAGAGTTCCGTATATTAGCTGCAACATGCAAATCCGATAAATCCGACACCATGAACAACATCAAATCCCTGATCGCCGCACTGGCTTTCGCCGGCCTGACGGCCTGCGCCGACAACAGCCCCAAAACCTTCTCGGGATTCATCACCGACGCCTCGATGAACACCGTCACCGTCCGTGCGCTGACCGACGAGAGCACCTGCACCTTCGCGACCACGGACGCCGACAAGAGCGACGCCAACGGCCTGCTGCTCGGCGCCCCCGTCACCGTAGACTACACGGGCAAGCTGAAGGACGGAACCGCCGCCACGAAGATTGCGACCGATCCCACCTACGCCGAAGCCGTCGGCAAATGGACGATGCCCGACCCGATTGCTCCCGAAGGCGTCATGGGCGTCGAGATCATGGTCGAAGGCGCAGCCAGGTCGATCAACATGGCGACGCTGGTCTACACCTCGTGGGAACTTCAAGGCGAGGCGGACAAAATCCTGCTCAAGGGCCAGAGCCTCGGCAACGGCCAGACCATCGACTTCACCCAGACGGGCATGATCGCCAAAACGGCCGACGGGAACTACACCCTCACGATCGAGGGCACGGGCACGGTCTACACCAAGGCCAAGCAGTAAACAGCTTTTCCGCCCCGAAAAGCCAGCGCCTCCGGACTTCCGGGGGCGCTTTCGTTTCCGGGAGGGTCCGGCGTCCGTTTTTCCCCGAAAATAGCGGCTCCGACGCTTGCTAAATCCGTGCTAAATGCGTAAATTTGTGGCTACTAACCCGTTTATCCGAACCATGAACAAAATTCTGACGGGAGCCTTGCTGCTCCTCTTTTCCTCCAGCGCCGCGGCGCAGACACCCCGCGACTCGATTGCATTCGCCTCCGCCCAATGGCGCACGGCCGACCTCGGCGGCGGCGCCGAATGCCGCTACGCCCAGATCGACATGTTCGGGTCGCGGCAGAGCATCTCCGTCGCCACCTACCCCGGACGCAGGTTCACCACCTCGATCGTCCACCTCGATCGCAGGGCCGAGTCCACGAGCGATCTGGGGAAGGCCGCCGGCGCGGAGATCGCCGTCAACGGCAGCTACTTCAACGTCAAAACCTTCGAACCGGTCACCTTCGTCCTGCTCGACAGGAAGATCGTGGGACGCACCACCCCCGAGGAGGCATTCCGCACCAACGGCGTCATCGCCTTCAAGGACCGCAAGGGCCGCCGGATGGAGATCTTCCCGTGCGACACGACGCAGTATGCCGACGTGGCGCGCCGCTACCGCTCGGCGCTGGCCGCAGGCCCGGTGCTGATCGACGGCGGCAAGGGGGTCGAATACACCTCCGGAAGCAGTTTCTACACGCGCCGCCATCCCCGGACGCTGATCGGCAAACGGGCCGACGGCACGGTGGTGATGGCCGTGATCGACGGGCGTTTCAAAGGCCAGGGCGACGGCGCGACCATCGCCGAAACAGCCTACATCGCACGCCAGTTAGGTCTTACCGAGGCGCTGAACCTCGACGGCGGCGGCTCTTCGACGCTCTGGACGGCGCAGGAAGGCGTCCTCAACCATCCCTATGACAACCGCCGCTTCGACCACGAGGGCGAGCGCGGGGTCCCCAACTGCATCGTGGTCCGCAGGTGACCGGCCAGCGGCCCGGAATCAAAGAACGCGGTTTGATGAAGTTGCATCAAACCGCGTTCTCATTTAACCCGACCGTCCTTATTGCTTCGACTGCACGTACTGTTCGTACAACCGGTCGTAACAAGCCTTCAACTGCGGGAACTCCGCCTTCTTCACCTCGTACATGAAGACGCCCCGGTAGTGCGCATCCTCGTACAGGGCCTTCAGCCGTCCAGTCGTTGTCGCCCCGGCCCTGGCCCGGCAGTTCGTGACACTCGCTGCGGCCGTCGCCGTCGCTGACGTGAATCGTCCTCACCCGGCGTCCGAGCGCACTGATCAGCAGTTCGGGATTGTCGATGTGGTTGGTGTCGACCGCGGCGTCCACCTCCCGGGGCACGAGCGACATGATGTGCAGCACCTCTTCGACCGTACGGCCCAGCGGGCGTTCGTAGTTCCCGTCCTTGACCAGTTCGTAGCCCAGCATGTTCTCGATCACCACCCGGGCGCCGATCTTCTTCGCATCGGGAAGCAGCTCCCCGACCGAGCGCACCAGCTGCGCGATCCGCGCGTCGCGCTCCCCGTGCCCGAGATACCAGCTCGGGTGGAACAGCACGATCCGCGGCGACAGGATCTTGCAGAAGCGCAGCACGCGGCGGTGCAGTTCGACACTTCGCTGCCGCACGGCCTCGTCCGTCTGCGAGAGGTCGATCTCGCGGCCGAAAGGCATGTGCACCGACCAGATTTCGATTCCGGCGCGCTTGAGGTCGCGCTTCAGCTGACGGCAGCGCGCCTCGATCTGCCGATCGTCGGTCATCTCCTTGTTCAGGAACAGCGTCGACGCGCTGATCTCGATGGCGTCGATGCCTGCCCTCTTCGCCTCGGCGAAGGTTTCGTAGGTCCAGTTCGTCACCGGGCCGAAAATCCCGGACGAGGAACCCACCTTCAGCCGCGGCGGCTGCCCGGCAAACACCGGGATTGTGCATAGGACTGCAAGCAGCAGCAGTCCGGTTCTGTAAAGTTTCATAACTGTAAAGATCATAAAAAAGTCGGGCCGATGCAAAACCGCACCTCCTTGCGGGGCGGCCGGACGCCGCGACAGATAAAAGGGGCGTTACGACCCCAAAGATACAAAAAAAGGGGCGCACCGAGAAAGCACGCCCCCTGTGAACAGATTTATTTCACGACGGCTCCGATCACCGTCTTGCCCGTGCGCGAAGCGCCGGTCTGGTCGATGGCGCTGACCGCCTCGCCGAAGGCCGGATCGAGCGTCTCGCCCAGGATCTTCAGCTCCGAAGCGGACATGCCGTACTGGCGCGCCGGATTCGCGTCGCCGAGCAGCACGCAGGTCTTCGTCGCACCGCCGTTGTCGCCCAGCGGGCTGAGCATCGAGGCAGGATCGAACGCCGCGCCTGCGACAGCCATACCATCGGCATTGTAGACCGTGCCTCCGATAATGGAGTTGGCGACCTTGTAGCTGGCGTCCTTGAACCAGGCGACATCGTCGGCCGCGCCGTCCGTCGTATTGCCCGAGATCAGCGTATTGTAGACCTCGATAGCCCCTCCGACGGCAGCCTGCTGCAATCCCGCGCCGTTTCCGGCCGTCACCGTCGTGTTGCCGGCAATCGTACAGCTGACGATCACCGCCTTGCTCGGCTTGGCCGCCGTGCCGTAGACCGCGATACCGCCGCCCTTTCCGGAATGGTTGCCATAGACCGTCGAATTGACAATCACCAGGTTGCCGTTTTCGCGGACGTAGATACCGCCGCCGTTTAGGGTCGCATGCTCGGGATTGACGCTGTTGCCCGAAATCGTGGTGTTGCTGATCAGCACATTGGTCTTGCCGCCCGTGTCGCCGAAGACGTAGATACAGGGAGCTACGCCCGACGCCTTGTTGTTGCTGAACGTACAGTTGTTGATCCGCAGCAGTTTGGCTCCGTCGGCCCACAGGCCGCCGCAGTTGTACGTCGTCGTCGACTTGGTCGCATTGTCGGCAACCACGCAGTTGTCGAACAACGCCTCGGCTCCGGCGTCGACACGGATGGCGCCCATGCGGATGTCCGTATTGTCGACGATCTTGCAGTTGAGGATGTCCACCGTCGCGTTGCCGATGAAAATGCCCGCGCCGTAACTCTGGTAGAACTTCACGCCGCCTATCGTCGTGCTGCCCACCGAGCTGAACTGCGACGAACCGTTCTTGATCGTGAATCCGTCGAGCGAAGCCTTCATGCCGTTCATCTTGGCCGCCGTCACCGCAACCACGTGGCATACGGCGTGGTCGCCGTCCAGAATCGTCTCGTTCGCCACGGGATCAGCCACGGCGCCCTCGGCCGCATCGGCCGGATAGCCGCCGATCATCGAGAAGTTGCTGTGGATTTCGAACGTGTTGTCCAGCGCGGTCTTCATGCCCGTCAGCGGAACCGAAGGCACGTAGGAACCCGCAGCCACATGGATCACGTCGCCGTTCATCGCCTGGTCGATCGCGTTGGCCAGCGTGGTCGCCGTCTCCCATGTCAGGCCGTCCTTGTCGGCCGAGCCGTCGGTCTTGACATAGTAGTGCGTCGCCAGGTCCGAAGCGCTCGCAGCGGCCTGCGTCACGGGCAGCGTGACGTTCTCGCCCTTGATGACATAGGCCGAGATCGTCGCCGTGCGTTCGTCGAGCGTACGGTTTGCGGCCACGGTCACCGTGATCGTGGCGTCGCCCTGTCCGTACGACGGATCGAACGACACCCAGTCCTTGTCGCATTCGATGCGCCACGGAAGGTTCGATTTGATCGAAAGTTCGTAGTCCTTGGTGGCCTTCTCCGCGGTGATGCTCGTCTCCACGAACGACAGTTCGGGCGTCTCGGGAGTAAAGGCCGTATCGTCGCTAAAATCCTGGCAGGCTCCCAGCGCCGCGCATGCGGCCGTCAGGAGCAGGTATTGAAATATCGTTTTCATCGGTTCCGTCTTTTATTGTTCAACAATCGCCAATCCGGTCGCCACCTTGCGCATGACCCCGCCCTGGTCGGTCGGCCAGTTCAGCAGTTTGAGTTCGCCCTCCGCGCCGTCGCGAGCGATGAAGGTCGACGAGCCGCCGCCGTCGAGGTTGAGCGCGTCGCAGGCTCCGCAGGCCGACATCAGGTTCATCAGGTCCAGCAGGTCGGCGCCGTTCGAATAGTAGAAGTTACGGCCGTCGACCACCATCAGGTAGACCTCCTTGCCGTCCTGCGACACGCCGATCGCCGTACGCGGTTCCATCTTCGCCACCGGCATCGTGTTGCCGCTCTGGTCCAGCTGCTCGCCGTTCTTGAGCAGCAGCGTGCCGAGGCCGCAGACTGCTTCGCGGACGATGTCCTTGTGAAGAGCGTACTCCTCCTCCGTGAAGCAGCAGGCCTCGTTGTCCTTCGTGATCACGAAGACGTTGCAGTCCGTACGGCTGAACGAAGTCTTCACCGCCACGCCGTCGCGGTAACATACGCCGTAGGGGATGTAGGTCGTATTGAAGAAGTCGGCGTTCGTGCCGCCCAAGACCTTCTTCCCGTTCTTCTGCATCGCCTCGAGCTGCTTCATAATCGTCTGGCCGGTGCCCACCTGGTTCTTGTCGTCGGCGAGCGTCGTGCGCAGGGTGATTTTGTCGCTCAGGGCGATCTTGAACAGGAACAGCTGCATGGCCAGTCCGTCGTCGGCCAGAAATGCCATCTCCAGCACGTCCACGCCGTCGGCCAGGTTGTAGGTCCTGTCGCTCTTCACGTGAGCCACATACCCGTTCGATCCGTCGACGATGCTCTGTCCCCAGGCCGTCTGGGCGGTCGTGTCGAACTTGGCGTATTCGTCGAAAGCATTCGAATTGTCGCACGCAGCAAGCAGCCACACGCACAACAGCATTCCGATCATATATCTGTATGTTTTCATCGTTTTATCGTTTTATGCATATTGGACAATCCCGCTAATAACCCGGATTATTCGGTTTGAGGTTCGGATTGTAAAGCAACTCCCGGCTCGGAAGCGGCATCAGGCACTGGTAGTCCTTCGTGCCGAGCGTCTGCGTAGCCTTTCCGGTCCGCACGAGGTCGTACCAGCGGAAACCCTCGGCGAGGAACTCCAGACGGCGCTCCTGAAGCACCGCGTCGAGAAAATCGGCTTCGTTCCCCGGACTCACCCTGTCGAGGCCGCGCTTTTCCCGCAGTTCGTTGAGACGATCCAGACCTCCGTTCAACCCCTGCGCCTCGGCGCTGATCAGGTACATTTCGGCCAGACGCGAAATCACCACGGGGTCCGACCCGGTCTGCCCGCTGGGGTATTTGTTGACGAAGTTCAGGTTGTCGAGCGTGGTGATCGACACCTCCTTGCGCAGGTCGTTGTCGGCGTACATCGTCATCACGTCGCCCGCGGGACGGTAGTTGTAACTGCCCTTGTTGGGGTGGTTGTAGGAGTAGAACTGGTTGGAAATCTTGATCGACGAACCGTCCTCGGTCAGGCACGAGAAGGCGAAGATCACCTCCTTGTTGGCCTTCGAGCGGAAAATCTTGTCGAAGTCGTCGAGTGCGTAGTTCGGATTGGCGATCAGGCTCTCGGCCAGCTCCTTGGCCTCTCCCTTCTTGCCCAGATAGAGTTTCACGCGCGCTTTCAGGGCCGTCACGGCGGCGGGCGACACGTAGTAGAAACTGTCGGCGCTCAACCCGTTCAGGAAGCCCGAAGCCGCGTCGAGGTCCTCCTCGACCAGCTCCCAGGCCATCGAGGCCGGGTCGCGCGAAACCTTGGCCTGGGTGTTCTGCCGCAGGACGGGCACGTCGCCGAAGCGGGTCACCAGACAGAGGTAAATATACGCCCGGAAATAGCGGCACTCGCCCAGCACCCGGTTCCGCGTGGGGCTGTCGGCCAGCCCCTCGGCGATCGACATGACGTTGTTCACCTGCAAAAGCGCCTTGTAGTAGCCGTTCCACTGGCTGCTGACAAACGTATGCAGCGCATTGGAAAGCGAGTTGATCAGGTCGATCGGGCGGCCCGTGCTGGTCATCAGCTCACCGCCGAAGAGGTCGAACGCGATGTAGGAGTAGTAGGTAGGTCCCTCCTGGACCTTATTGTACATTCCGATGCGCAGCGCCTCGATGTCGTCGGAGCCGACCACCGTCGGGGAGACCGCCGAATGCGGCTCGATGTCGAGCATGCCGCTGCAAGCACCCATCAGGGGCAGCAGGGCAAACAAGATGATTTTATGCAACGATTTCATGATTGTCGGATTTAGAAAGTGATGTTTACGCCTAACTTGAAGATGCGCGGCTGGGGAACGCCGTCGTTATCCTCGCCGTAGAAGCGCGGATCGAGATTGACGCTCGTCTCGGGGTCCCAGCCGGGATAGCGCGAGCAGAGGAAGACGTTGTCGCCCTGGGCATAGACCCGGAGTCCCTTGAGGTGGATTTTCGAAACCAGCCGCTGCGGGAAGGTGTATCCCAGCGTCACCGAGCGCAGGCGGATGAACGAACCGTCGGTCAGGTACATCGTCGAGTTCTTGCCGTTCCAGCCGCTGTACGAGTAGATCGCGCGCGGGTATTTGTCCGACGTGCCGGGTCCCGTCCAGCGGTTGTCGGCATAGGCTTTCAGCAGCGAGCGGGTATGGCCGGGCTTGGAGCCGGGGATCATCCACGACGCATACACGTCGTTTCCGTAGCTGTACGTAAAGAAGAGGCTCAATTCCAGCCCTTTGTACTTGAAGGTGTTGTTCCAGCCGCCCGAGAATTTGGGGTTGGGGTTGCCCGTGACGATACGGTCGTCGTCCGTGATGTTCCCGTCGCCGTTGCGGTCCCAGTACTTGACGTCGCCGGCGCGCACGCCCTTGTCGTAGAGCGCCTGCGGCACCTCGCCGTCGTACTGGTAGATGCCGTCCGTGCGGAAGATGTACCACGAACCCACCGTCCGGCCGAGTTTCAGCGCGCGGTTGGCGCCGATCGACAGCAGGTCGTCTTCGAGCAGCGACGTCAGCTTGTTGACATTGCGGGCGATGTTGAACGACGAACTCCACAGCACCTTGCCCAGATTGAGGTGGGTGTTGATCGTGAACTCGACACCCTTGTTGCGCATCGACCCGATGTTGCTCAGGATCGAGGTCTCGCCCGTCGTGGCGTGCACGGGCTTCGAGTAGAGCAGGTTGTTCGTGTTCTTCAGGTAAACGTCTGCGATCATGTTGATCTTGCCGCCCAGGAAGCTCAAGTCGAATCCGGCGTTGTACTGGTCGGCGGTCTCCCACGTCAGACGGTCGTTGCCGCTCGACGAAATGGCGATGCCGCTCTGGCCGCCGTAGTTGACGCCGCCGCTGATCAGGGCCTGCCAGCCGTAGTTGCTGATTCCGTCCTGGTTACCCGTGCGGCCGTAGCTGGCGCGGATCTTCAGGTCGGTCTTCTCGGCGTTCCAGAACGACTCGTTCGAGACGTTCCAGCCGACCGACACCGAGGGGAACCAGCCCCAGCGGCAGTCGGGCGCGAAGCGCGACGAACCGTCGGTACGGATCGTGGCATTGACCACGTAACGGTCCTTGTAGGCGAGGCTCAAGCGGGCGAAATAGGATTCGATGGCATATTCCGACAGTCCGGCGCTGGCATCGACGATGTTGGCGGCCACGCTCGCCACGTCGAACGCCGGCGAGGGATAGTTCTGCGCATCGATGTACGACGTGCGGCTCCTGGTCTTGAGGAACGAGTGACCCACCATGGCCCCGAGTTCGAAATCTTCGCCGATCTTGCGGTTATAGTTGGCGTAGAGGTCGATCGTGTTGGTCATCACGAACCGGTTCCGGTCCAGGATGCGGCCCTTGTCGGCGGCATAGGGGTGGTTCTGATTGTAATAGATGTAGTCGTAGGTGTAGGCCGAGTCGTTGTTGTACGACGCCCTGACCGTCAGGCCCTTGATGATCTGCGCCTCGGCCCAGAACGAACCGATGAAGCGGTAGTTGTCCGTATAGGAGGTCTCCTCGGAGAGAATCTGCACGGCATTGTGCAGCAGCAGTTCGTCGGTTCCGCCCGTGTAATAGCCGCCGTTGGGTTTGTAGGGACGGTCGAAGGGACGCTGCTGCACGGCGCGTCCGATGATCGTCGATCCGAGATTGGCTCCCGGGATACGGTTGTTGTGCAGGTAGTTGCCGCTGATGTTGGCGCCCACCTTCAGCCATTTGAACATTTCGTGGTTGATGTTCGACTTGAGGTTGACCTTCGAGATGTCGTTCGTCTTGATGACGCCCTCCTGGTAGTTGTAGCTGCCCGAAAGGTAGTATTTGGTCTTGGCGTTGCCGCCCGAAAACGACAGGTCGAGGTAGTGCGACTGCCCGAGCCGGGTGATCAGGTCGAGCCAGTCGGTGTCGGGCATGTCTCCGTAGGGATTGCGGATGGGCTTGACATATCCCGAGCTGTTGACCGTGAAGCCGTTCTGGCGGTTGTAGTTGTCGACGCCCTCGTTGAAGACCTCGACGTACTGCTTCGAACCGACGTATTCGCGGCGCCCGGTGTTGGGAAACTGCGTGATGCTGAAGCCGTAGTTGACCTTGACCTCCGATTTGCCCTCGCGGCCCTGCTTGGTGGTGATCAGCACGACGCCGTTGGTGGCGCGCGAGCCGTAGATCGCGGCCGAAGCGGCGTCCTTCAGCACCTCGATCGACTCGATGTCCGTGAGGTTGAGCGTCGCCAGCGAACTCATGTTCTCGCCGAACGAATAGAGCGACGCCGAGTTGTTCGACAGCGGAATGCCGTCGATCACGTAAAGCGGCTCGTTGCTGGCGCTGAGCGACGACGAACCGCGGATGCTCATCTTCTCGGCCGAGCCGAGGTTACCCGAACTGGTCGAGATCGACACGCCGGCGATGCGGCCCTGAAGGAGTTCCGAGGGCGACATCACGCTGCGCATGTTCTCCTCGGTGGGCTTGAACTGGCTGATGGCGTTGGTCACCAGGCTGCGGCGCTGCGTGCCGTAACCGACCACGACCACCTCGTCGAGGGCCATGTTGTCGTTTTCGAGCCGGACCTCATAGAACCGTGCCGGATCGTCCACCGCAACCTCCCTGGTCTTCAGGCCGAGGTAGGAGACGATCAGGCGGACATCCGTGCGCGCCCCGATCCGTACGGAGAACGAGCCGTCGAGGTCGGTGGTGGCGCCGATCGTCGTGCCGTCGACGATCACCGTGGCGCCGGTGATCGGATTCCCGGCGCTGTCTTTCACGACGCCCTTCACGACGGCATTGGCCGAAGCGCGGGCCGCGGCGTCCCGCTTCGCGGGGACGGACATGATGGCGATCATCTTGCCCTCGACGCTGCTCACGACGTTCTGTCCGGCGAACATCTTCCCGACGACCGCGCCGATCTCCTCGTTTTTGACATCGAGGGTGATCTTCTTGTTCACATCGGCATCCTTCGTCTTGATGACGAACGAGTAGCCGTAATCCTTTTGCAGGCGTTCGATCGCCGCCTTGACGGTCGCATTGCGGACCGACAGGCTCACCTTCTGGGCCGAGGCCGCGGAGGCCTGGAACAGGAAGCACAGAAGTGCGGCAAGCGTGATCAAACTTTTGACGGAAGGTAAAAGTTTATTCATTACGTTAAGATTTGAAGTTTTGAGAAATAGGTCATTAAAGATTCCGTTCGTTCTGTGTACTACATGATATGGTTATTTTAGGGGTGGCGATATGTAATATACCTCGGCTTCCCTGCGCACCGAGAAAAGGCGGTCCTTGTTGAGCGCATCGAGGATTTCGTCGAGCGACTCCTCGTTGACGAACGAGGCGTAGTAGGTCTCGTCGCACAGCGATTTGTCCGTGACGACGATCTCGACGGCGAAGTGGCGGCGCAGGTCGGCGACGATGTCGCCCAGGGTCTGCTCCACGAAGAAGAAGTTGTCGTTGTCGATCCAGTTCGCATAGGAATCGGGATCGAAATTGAGGAAGTCGATGTGATTGTTGGTCTTGTTGAAACGGAGGATGTCTCCGGGCGCGAGGGTGAGTTTCCCGTTCATCTTCGACGCCTTGATGCCTACCGACACCTTGCCGCGCACCAGACTCACCTCCGACTTGGCGTCCTCCTGGTAGGATTTGAGGTTGAACTGCGTGCCGAGCACCTTCACCTCCAGCCGGTCGGCGGAGACGATGAACGGGCGGTCCTCGTCGCGGCGGACGTCGGCGAACATCTCGCCCGACAGGTAGACCTGCCTCATCGAGCGGTTGAACTGCTTGGGATAGATGAGTTTCGTACCGGCGTTGAGCCACACGTGCGTGCTGTCGGGCAGCACGATCTCGCGGCGCTCGCCCATGCCGGCATAGACCTCTACCCACTCGCGCGGGGTGTTGGCCTGATGCCTGTAATGGAGCGCCAGAACGACGGCGGCAACGGCGGCGGCGTATTCGATTATACGGAGGGACCACCGCCACCGCCGGAGGTTACCGCTGCGGGGGGGGGGAATTCGGGGCGGGGCATGCCGCGAGGATCGAGTCCAGCTTACGCCGCACGCGCTCCTTGCCCTCGGGATCGTACTCGGTCTCGGTGGCGTCCAGCAGGTCGCTGAACAGCTGGTCCAGCCCCGGGTCCTTCAGCCGCTCCCGCAGCCACATGCGCACCTGCTGCGCCTCGGCTTCCGTGCAGTTGTCCCGCATGTAGGCAAGCAGCTGTTCACGCGACATATTTTTCTTGGTATCCATAGGTTTCGTCTTGTTTTCAGAAGAACAGCACAAAAAAGAGCGTCACGACGGAGATCGTCTTGCGGATCTGCTTGATCGCCAGGTCGACGTGCTTTTCGACCGTGCGGATCGAGAGGTTCAGCGCCCGGGCGATCTCGGCATTGGTCATGTTGCGGTCGTAGCGCATGGCGAATATCTCGCGCCGCTTGTCGGGCATCGAACGCATCACCGAGTCGATGAACCCGACCCGTTCGCGCACGTCCACGTAGTCGTAAATGTCCGTATCGCCGTCGGCGACGTTGAGCATCGCATCGTTGATGTCGCTGCGCAGCATGTTGTACCGCAGCCGCATGTAGTCGAAAAGTTCGTTGCGCGTGGCGACCAGCAGGTAGTTGCGCACCGACAGTTCGGGATTGACCTGCTCCTTGCGCATCCACATTTTGACGAAGACGTTCTGGATGATGTCCTCCGCCACGGAAGAGTCCTTGACGATATGCCTGGCGAAGGTGTGCAGCAGGTCGTAGTAGCGGTCGAAAAGCACTCCGAAGGCTGCCTTGTCGCCGCCGCGCATCATCACGACAAGCTCCGAATCCCGTAAACGATTCTGCATGCCCGTCAGTATTTGCTCATGTCCGTAACCGCATAGGGCGTCCGGCAGGCCTCCAGCGCCGCCCGGATCGCCACCGGGGCGTTGGCGTCGGTAACCGGCGTCGAATAACCCGTCGTCGAGGTGCTGGAGGTCGAATAGCGGTAGCCGTTTCCCTCGACGCTGACGCCCGTGCAGGGCGTGACGAGCGTCCGGAACACCGTCGCGGCGGCCGCGTAACGGCTGATTCCGTAGTCCATGTGGTAGGAGTCACGCGTAAGGTCCATCCCGTTGTCCCTGTTCAGCGACGAGGTCCGCAGGTTCTGGAGCGACGTTCCCGAGGGGATCACGATGTCGATGCAGGTCTGGGCGGTGATTTTCCGCACCTGGGCCACGATCGCCTCGAACATCGCCTGCTGGTTGGCGAAATACTTCGGATAATGGGAGTGGTAGGCTCCGTAGGCCTGGGCCATGATGTAGCCGATCGTGGGCCGGTCGAGGGGCTGCGCCTGCTGGATGTAGTCGCAAAGTCCGGAAATCGCGCCCCGCTCGGTCCCGTCCCACTCCCACGCATAGTACGAACCGGTGTGCTCCTGCAACGTCACGATGTCCCACGTATCCGACTCGACGATGCTCTTGAGCGAACGGTTCAGCGTCCCTTCGTTCTCCCACTTCGTCGCTCCCGGCTCGCAGTAATAATAGGTGCAGATGTCCGGCGCGGCATAGTTCTCGAAAAATTCGGGCAGCTTATAGCCGCCGTGATAGGCCCGCACCATCCGGACATGG
>OGEQ01002384.1_pt1 | contig 12722 bp, 9 predicted proteins | sample 1570731 | NCBI WGS metagenome assembly OGEQ01 (sample SAMEA2582132, study PRJEB24529) | metagenome | biome: Human gut stool | place: China | collected 2011
GTATCCTGCATGAAATGCTGTATGCAGACCTCGGTATCAAGGACATCCGCATTACCGGCTCCAAGGACGAACCGATCATCTCTGCACTGCACATTCTCGATGCCGAAGATGGCGCTTCTGAGGGGTTCTGGCTCCCGTTGGGTCAGGAATCTGTTGGGACACAGCGTTTCTTCTCTCGCATCGGTATGTGGCTCACTGCACTAGAAGCAGGCTCTGTTTTGGTAGTAGACGAGATAGAATCCAGTATGCACCCGCTGCTGACAAGGCATCTGATCGAGATGGTGCAGGATGCCGCTATCAATACAAACCATGCACAACTCATCTTTACAACACACGATACCGGACTTCTCGACCTGACGTTGCTGCGGCGCGATCAGATTTGGTTTGCTGAGAAGAACGAAAAGACCATGCAGACCGATATTTACGCCCTGACCGAGTTCTCTCCCCGGAAAGGTGAGAACATCTCCAAGGGCTATCTGCAAGGACGATATGCAAAAAACAGTTCAAGTCGAATTTAGAATATTAAAATCTTTTTAACACTTTTTCAGTATTCAACCATCAAATTTCACTTTTGTGGTTTGGATTTCATTTTTTTGAGCGTTCATTTCACTTATTGAGCGAAAAATTTAATGTTTCTATCGAAATTTCATATTTGATTTGACTTTTCTACTTCAAATTTCAAAAAACAATTTGATTTTTTGATTTTTGCTATTGACCATAGTTTACCTTGTCTATCCATCCAAACATGGTATAATGGGGCAAAGGAGCGTGATACCATGAGCCCAATTGAAGTCCCTGCAAAAATCCAGTTGGTTGAAAAGCGTGAAACACGGACGAGCCGTGGAATGCTCTCAAAGGGCTGGTATCATGTAGATGATCAGCTTGTTATGGTCAAGGGCAACTCTATCACAGAGGCCGGAACCGCTGGGTATGAGCCGTATTCTGAGGTGATGGCATCGCTGATTGCACAGGTGCTGAATTTGCCCCATGTAGAATATACGTTGATGCCTGCCAAACTCTTTCCCGACATTCAGACCTATTCCTGCGATGTGGTCAGCGTCTGCCCCAAGTTCACAACGGACGATGAACAGCTGTATCATTTTGCAGACTTGGCTGATGCCCATTTCCTTGCCAGCGGTCGAGCCGCTTCACCGGAAGCATTGTTCCAGTATGCGATAGAACTATATGGTAAGAAGTGGCTTTATCAAATGCTGGCATTTGACGCCTTTATCGGCAACGAAGACCGCCACGAAAACAATTTTGATGTGATCGTCCGGGATGGAAAAAATTATGCTCCGCCTATTTACGACAATGGCGGTAGTCTGCTTGCGTGGGCAACGGATGAAGAATTGACTGACACGAAGCTCCGTTATCAGTTCGACAAAGCCAAACCGTTCCGCAGTCACCATGCCCAGCAAATCAAGATGATCGATGAGCCTGTGCTGCCAACGCGTGACTTGGACGAGTTGTATAGTGAAATCATTCAGTCCATCTCGCCTATTCTTGCATTGTTGAGCGAAAAAAGAGCATCTGCGATCCGTCAATACCTGAAATACCGTCTGCACTACCTGAAAGCCGCCATGGGGTGATAAAATGGCCTATCTGAAATTGATGATGGATGAAAAAGAAATTGCACACCTAAGCGAAGATGGGCAGTCTCTTTGCGCAAATGAGGGCGTGCCGCAGTACAGCCTCCCACTGAACCTTTTCATCGGTGACAAACGTGAAGTTCCATTGGTTGATGTGGTGGTTTGGGCAAAGAAACGAATCTTTCCGAAAAATCGGATGGACTGCAAGGAAATTCTGAAAATGATGGGTCTGCCGAACTACAATGCATGGGAAATCGTCAAACGCACCAACGCCTGCCTGATGGAAGACCCCTATTGGCTACGATTCAGCGAGGATGAAACCTTTGAGGACACCACGCGCGGACGAGCCAGAAGAATTATGAACGAAAATCAAAAGAGCAGCTGATACCAAAAAGCCAAACCTCACCGTACATCCTGTACAGCTTGAGGTTTGGCTTTTCTCTTATCATCCTTCACCAGCGCGAGCGATGGTTGATTATTTTATCAGCTTAATCCAGAGAGTGACCGCATTACAAGGTCGATGTCCTGATTTTCCAGTTCCTGAATGATGTGCAGGTAGGTTTTCTGCGTGGTTGTCATGCTGGAATGCCCCAGCCTCCTTGCTACGCTTGCAATGGATACCCCTGCAAACAAAAGCACCGAAGCGTGGGTATGCCGCAGACCATGTACCGAGATGACCGGGATCTTGGCCCGGTCGCAGTGCCGTTCCAGAACATCGTTAACAGTGGAATTGTAGGCGTGTTCCTTGAACACAAAAATCGGCTTATCTTCAGGAACGTCTTTTACCAGTGCTGCGAACTGAATCACCGTCTGCCAGTCAATTTGAATTTTACGGACAGACGATTTATTTTTTGTCGGCAGAAATCCGCCGTTCCCCTTATAATCCCATGTTTTATTGATGGAAAGCATCTGGTGCGAAAAGTCAAAATCCGCAGGAGTGATCGCCAAAGCTTCGGAAAAGCGGATGCCGGTTTTGGCAATCAGCAAAATCATCCAGTCCCAGTTGAGTTTTCCCTGTAGATCCAAGTCGCTCAACAAAAGATGCAGTTCAAACTGGTTCAGGTATTTCACCTTTTTAGGCACCGGGGGCTTGCCTTTGATGATCGCTTTTCGGGTTGGGTCTTTCACGATCAGTCCATCATCCACAGCATCCATGATGGCGCCTTTCAGTTGATGGTGGAAGTCCATCGTGGTCTGACGCTCGTGGCCTACGGCATAATCGTTCAAAAGCTGCTGATAGGTCACTCTGGAAACCTCACAGAGTTTCAAAGTAGGAGCGAGTTTTTTTACCCAAGAAAGGGTCATTTTGTACTTATCCAATGTAACCGGGCGAACTGCACCCTCTTTGTATACAGCAACCCACTGCTCATAATAATCGCAGAACAGGTTGTTTTCATTCATTTCGTTTAACACGTTTTACCTCCAAAATCGGTTTTATATGCTCACGCTGATGAAGGGTGATGAGGTGGTCGAGCCGAGCAAGATAATGCCCAATTTGTATTTGCTCGTTCTTGCTTGGCAACAGCAACTCAATGTCCATTAGTGTTTCTGCGTTGAGTTTAGCACGGCCTCCACCTACCAAAAGTGATTCAATATCTGCCTGACTTATTGCATAGGCAAGGAATTGATTATCTGCACAAGCGCACTTTCCTTGAAGAACGTGGGCGTGATTATTTACCCAAATACGCCCTTTTACGCACTTTACGGGATAATTTTTGAGGTCATTTGCTCCGTCCTCTGCAACAAGAATAAACTCGCCATCGTGGGTATATCCTTCAACATAATCTTGTATTCCGTTTGCTCCATAATAAGGAGTTGTTCCCGCAACTCGTAAACTTGCGGCAACAGGAATACGTAAATTATCGTATCTGTCAGTCACTTCTCTAACCTTACGCTGTTCCCAAGTAGGTGTGTTTTGGGATTTTGGCGCGAAAAAAGAGCCGAGGACGCGCCTCGGCTCTTGGTCAGCAGGGTGATTTTGCACCCATTTTATGATTCTTTCGGCATTTTTAGGTCAAATCCGCCACTTACGATGAACTCGCGCAAGAGTTTATCATACTTGACAGGCACTTTGGGAGGAATGAGTTTTGTCCCCTCAATTGCCTCAAAATATGCCTTTGCTTTTGCCTTGTCCACAGTGGCTTTCAAGTCATCAAAACGTCCGAACTCGTTGATGTTGGCTTCGGTGATGTTTGCACGCATGAATGCCCGCAGCTTCTTTTCGTCCAAGCCGAAAACTTCAGCTACTTTGTGGATCTGGTCGTTCTGCTTTTGGGCGATGTACTCGGCAATGTACTCCCGCAAGGTCTTTCCCGGCTGCGGAACCACTGCGCCGCTTTGAATGTCGTGCAGGAAAATATTCGCATATTTCTGTTCTTCCTGCGAGAGGGTGGCAAAGGTCTTGTGCAGCTCCGTTTCGGCCTGATGGATGGCTTCTGCTTCTGCACCCTCCTGATAGAAAATTTTCAGGTACTTTTCAAAGCGGGAGTTCATGTAATCCGTGTCGATGTCAGCAGTATCAATGGTGGTCAGATAGCTGTTCACCGCATAGGGAACGTCATCGTCCGGGTCATTTTCACTGCCATCCGGATTCGGCGTGAACAGCTCTTTATAGCGGAGTGCCAGCACTTTGAACGTTCTCTCGTCAAAGTCCGCATGAAGTTCCGTTTTCTCATCTGCATCCTCGCTGATGATCACAATGGGCTTATCCCACTCGAAGCCCTGCACCTTGGCTGCTTCCAGATTTTCGTTGAAGGACTGGAACAGGTCGGCAAACTTTTTGCGCTCTGCCATATCCGCAGGGATCTGCGAAAACTCTTCAATGCCCGCCGACACAAACAGATCTTTGATCTCCGCATAGAGGGCATTCAGTTTTTCCACGTTCTTGTCCAGTTTATCTACAAACAGGCCAAACGGTTTATCGCCGGAATACTCTTTTACCGCATCTGCGATGTTTTTCTCCATCGTGTGCGGACGGCGGTAATACTTGATGGTGCCAAACTGTTTGTCATCGCCAAACAGTCGGTTGGTGCGGGAGAACGCCTGAATCAGATTTTCGTATTGCAGCATTTTATCCAGATACAGGGTGTTGATCCACTTGGAGTCAAAGCCTGTCAGCATCTGATCCACCACGATTAGCAGATCAAGCTGTTTTTCCGGGGTGCGCTCGATGCGCTGGTAGGGCAATTTGTGCGCCAGCCGTGCCGCAATGTCCTTTTTCATCTTGGCAAAGGCCGGAATGCTGAAGTCCTGTCCATAGCGGGCGTTATAGTCTTCTACGATCTCTTTTAGCCCTTCTTCTTTGGTGATGCCTTTGCCGTTGTTGTCAATGTTGGGGTCAAATAGTGCGGTGACTTTCAGCCATGGTGCGGCTTCTCTGAACCGCTTGTAATATTGGATGGCTTCCGGGATGCTGGAGGTTGCAAAAATGGCATGAAATTTGCTGTTGCGGCTCTGGGTCTGCCAGTTCTCGCAAATGTCCTCCACCACGGCTTTCTGGTGTTCTTCGCCCTCATACTGGGTGTTGGGAATATAATCTTCGATGCCCTTTATCTCCTCACCGAGCGTATCTTTTCCGCCTGCCATCGGCAGATTCAGATACTTATAAAACACCTTGCTTTTCTGCGGGTCGGCCAGAGCTTCGTCCACAGAATATGCCTTTGCTTTTTCCAGTGCGACCGCTTTCCGCAAGTCGCTGTCCTTGAAGGTCAGCACCTTGTAAGGGTCAAAGCCCAGCACGTTGTGATCCCGGATGCCGTCTGCAATACTGTACCGATGCAGTTCGTTGCCGAAAACGGTGGCGGTGGTGCTCATTTTCTTCTGGTTTTCGCCTTGGATCGGCGTACCGGTAAAACCAAAGAACAGTGCTTTCGGGAATGTATGTTTGATGGTCTGCATCATATCGCCAAAGGTGGAACGGTGGCACTCGTCCACGATAAAAACCAACCGCTTTGCGTTGATCAGCGCAATGTCGTTGGGGTTCAGCTTGTTTTGTGCATCATCCTTGATGTTGCTCATCTTCTGGATGGAAGTCACGATGAGCGTATCGGACGGCGAAGTACTTTTCAGCTTGTCCACAAGAACATCCGTGTTCTCGGTAGCCTGCACCTCCTCGTTTTCCTCTGCAAAGTTGCGGTATTCTTTCAGGCTCTGAGTGCCCAACTCGATTCGGTCCATCAGAAAAATCACTTTGTCCGCATCCTTGGAAGATGCAATCAGTTGAGCGGACTTGAAAGAAGTCATAGTCTTGCCGGAACCTGTGGTGTGCCAGATGTAGCCGCCGCGCTGCTGGTCATTCTCCCATTTCGCCTTGGAAACGGCATCCGAAATTTTGCTGGCAGCGTAGTACTGATAGCTGCGCATCACCTTCAAAATGCCATCAGAACCATCGGCAACGGTATAAAAGCCCACCAACATATGCGCCATCGGGATAGACAAAAGTGCCGTCGTAACGTCTTTCCAGTCGTTCATCGGCTCGTTGTAGAAGTCCGCCCAATGGAAATAGTAGCTGGGGTTGAATTGTCCTTCCGGGCCGGGATTGGCAAAGTAGACCGTTTCTTCCGGGTTCATGGCCACAAAAATCTGCACCAGCGAGAACAGTCCCGTAAAAATGCCCTCTGCCGCGTATTTTTCAATCTGGTTGCAAGCCTGTTTGATGGAAACACCGCTCTTTTTCAGTTCCATGTGAATGACCGGCATACCATTGATGAGCAGCATCAAATCGCCGCGGCGGTCATTCAAAATTTTGGACTTGGTGGGGAACTTTGGCTGCTCTGCGATCTGGTAGCGGCTAAGTCCGGCTGCAATTTCCAGACGGTCATAGATTTTCAGGGACACTTCTTTGCCGAAATTCAGCTTATCGTCAGGATTGTCACGCTTGATAAGCACACTTTTGCCGTTGATAAATTTATTCAGCTTCATCGGCGTTTTCGCGTTCATGACCTGTTCCATGATCTGCTGCATCTCGCCATCTGTCAGCGGATAATCGTTCAGTCGGTCAATGCCACGGTTGTTTTCAAAAAGGATGTTCGCCCAGTTCTGGATCAGCTGCTGTTCGGTGTAGTTCTTCAGCACACCATCTTTCCAGCCACGTTCTATCAGGAGCTTTACCACCGCCTCTTCAAAATCGGCTTCTTTTGTAAACGCCATAACGAGCTCCTTTCGACTTTGCAAAAAGCACCTCTCTGCGAAGGCTTTTCTAATTTGTACAAGCTTTTCCAGCTTACGCTGATGAAGGGTGATAAGGTTGTCAAGCTGCTCCAAGTAATCGCCCAAAACTCGCTGCTCGGTTATACTTGGAATAGTTACAACTGTGTTTCCCACAAGTTCTTTATTAAGATTATTTACTGTGCTGCCAGCAGCAAGTGACCTATACTGGCTAAGCATTTGTGGTGTACCAAGTAGATGGCAAAGGAAAGTTAAGTCAAAGACTCCATAGGTATTTCTTATGAGCAACCAACCGTCGTGAATACAGCCATCAATGCCCATTATATAGGGCTTTCCGAAGCTCATAGAGTTGGAAAGAATTAAGTCACCCGGATGAACTTCTCTCGTTTTAGACAGTCCTTCAGGTCGGATTTTCTCAGCGGTTTTGGTTATGTAATTTCCTTGTGTTGGAGCATCACCAATCTTAACCCAGTTCAACCCATTTGGGGCATCCGTTATGAAATCGTCAATCGGTCTTGGTGAGCCTCCTCGTTCTATTTGTACCAATTCTGAGAACTTTCGCTGTTCCCAAGTAGGAGCAAATGCACACTTTCAGCAGCTATTTTCCACCGCCTACCGAATGTTCGCTGAAAATTTCACTTTCGGTTTTGCGTATTCGGCTCAAATTTTGATTTTTGACTCCCGATAGCTTTAAAACACAGCAGTTCCAAGCGTTTGACATTGCCTTGATTTTTATTCATCAGCCTGTTTTGCATATTCTGAACGGGCAAGAGAAATTGCGTTGCTCCTTAGCCAAACAACAAACGCCGATACGTCCATCTTCTGATTATGGGCAAATTGCACCACTTATTTTTATACAAACATCTTTTCAAGACAGGATTTCTTGATGTTTTGCAGCTTTTCCAACTTACGTTGATGAAGGGCGATAAGGGTGTCGAGATGCTTAAAAAATTTTGCGATCCAGTCTTGCTCTTCTTTTTTGGGGAGCTGAACGGTCACTTCTGTATACTCGCTGTAAGCAATATTAAGAAGTCCGTCCATTCGAGCACCAGAAGATACTATTTTTCGCAATTGATTTTCAACATTTGCACCGTTCAGCTCAATAGATAAAAATTCCGGATTGCTTTTCTCTACTGAGAAGCAATGATAAACAAAGGGAATACGCGCTTTTTCAACTGTTGTCAATGCAAAGCAGGAACCATACGGACGTAACTTGGATGCTCCGTGGTTATATGCCAGCTCGCCACATTCCAAAAGAATATACTTCTTTAGGCTCTCGCCAGCATTATTAAAGGCATACCTATCAGACTGCTCTATAAATCCGTTGCCCGCCGTTATCATCATAATCGGTGCATCAGATGCAGGGTCATTTCTGACTACCGCTTTTGCAATTTCACCCAGCTTACGCTGTTCCCAAGGGTCAGTGAAGCCCTTGAACCGGAGGGCAGGTTTCTTCTCGTTATCCTGCATAATCATTCACCTCCCAGCAACTTTTTGAGTTCTGCAATGCCCTTCATGTCAAATTCATTTCCCTGCAGATCGTCCAGCAGCCCCAGCAATTCGTGCTCGGTGCTGGCGATCTGGCTCTCTACGTCCTCAAAGGTGGTTTCATATTTCTTGCAGACGGCATCCAGCTGCTTTACAAAATCGTCCAGAACGGCATCCGGCAGGCTGTTCAGATTTTCCATCAGGGGCAGGATCCACTTGCGATGCAGCAGGTCACGCACTTCTTCATCGGTCAGGTGCTCGATCACGCCCTTGGTGCGCTGATGGAGTGCCGCACTGTCGTCCTTGACCTGCTTTTTCAGGGTCTTTTCCTCGGCAAACAGTGCGTCCACATCTTTCAGAATGCTCATGGTGGCAGGCTCTACTTCCCGCGCCTTGATGGCCTTTTTGACCTCAGCGGCAACAAAGGCACCACCGTTGACAAAATCCTGTTCCTTGTCCTCCTCGCTCAGTTCGTCCAGATAGCTTTCATACTCGCCTGCAATTTCGGCAAGGCGAGTTTCTTTTGCCCGCAGTGCTGCCACTTCCTCGTGCATTTTAACGCTCTGCACCAGCTCAAAGGGCAGCACATGACCCACCCAGCCGTCCTGTACTTCGGCATCCTTTTTCAGCACCATGTTGGGGTCCACCTGCTTGGTTGCGGCAAAACCCTCGGTCTGGATGATTTCAAGGTCAATGGCGATTTTCTTCCAGTCATCGTCCAAAAGCTGGTATGCTGCATAGCGGTCAACCAGCGGAATTCCTGCCAGCCGTGCAAAGATCTCCCGGCTCAGGCGTTCTTCCTCGCCGGCAGCATTCAGCTGCGTCATGCCATCGATGAGTGCGGACTTCAAGTAGGCATCAAAGTCACCGAAAGCATTCTGGAAAGCGGTCTTGAACGCCACTACATCCGGGTGGGACAGAACAGCGTTCTTCAAATTGGCCACATTCAGACGGCAATAGGCATCGTTGTCCGGGCTGAACAGAGCCGCTTTCAGGTGCGGGAATGCAGTCCAGTATGCAGACAGGTCTTGCAGTTCGGCCTCGGGAATGCCGCCAAACATGGAAGCGTAAATATCCCAGTTCTCAGCCTTTTCCGAGGAATCCACATATCGGGGGATGTTCAGGTTGTAATCGTTCTGAACGATCTCCGCACGGGATACTCTGCGTGCGAACTTTTCGATTTTCTCCGGGCGTTCCTTGTAAGCATCCACAATGCGTTTGATATCACAGGCACGCAGCTTGTTGTTTTTGCCGTCCTTCTCAAAGCCCTTAGACGCATCAATAATCAGAACGTCCGAATCCCGTTTATTCTTCCGCAGCACCATGATGATGGTGGGAATGCCTGTGCCGAAGAAAATATTGGCGGGCAGACCGATGATTGCATCAATGTTGTTGTGGTCAATCAGATTTTTGCGAATTGTACCTTCTTCACCGCCACGGAATAGAACACCGTGGGGCAGAACGATGGTCACAATGCCGTCATTGCGGATGTGATACAGGTCGTGCAGCAAAAAGGCGTAGTCTGCCTTGCCTTTGGGGGCAAGGCCGTAATCCGAAAAGCGCGGGTTGTTCTCTTTGTCGTTCGGATTCCACGCCTGCGAATATGGGGGATTTGATACCACCGCATCCACAAACAGCGGGTCGTAGGTGTTGACCGGGTCGTTTTCTTCAAAGTACGGCCAATCTTCCTCCAGCGTATCGCCGTTGCGCGTTACAATGTTGTCGGGCAGAATGCCGCGCATGACAAGGTTCATGCGGGTCAGGTTGTAGGTGTTTTCCTTCAACTCCTGTGCGTAGTATTTGATGTTGTTGCCATTGCCCATATACCGTGCGGCACACTGACCAATGTTGATCAGCAGCGAGCCGGAACCGCTGGTGGGGTCGTAAATTTTGATTTCTTCCCGGTCTTTCAGGTGGTACGCCACGATTTCAGACATGAGCAGCGAAACTTCGTGCGGCGTGTAGAACTCGCCGGCCTTCTTGCCTGCGTTTGCTGCAAAGTTGCTGATCAGATATTCGTAGATAAAGCCGAGAACATCATAATCCTGCTTGCCGTCCATGGGAATGTCTTTGATGAGATAGATCAGGTCGCGAATGGCCTTTGTCCGCGCACCGGAGCTTTCACCCAGTTTGGACAGGCCGGTTTGCAGCGTAGCAAAGACACCGTCAAACACCTTTTTGTGGTGCGGGTCGATTAGTCGACTGAATGCCTGTAATGCCACCGTTACGTCGTCAGCCTTGAAGTCGCTGCCTTTGCTGATCCATGTGGAAAACAGATTTTCATAGGCGATAAAATAGCCGACATTCTTCCGAACGGTATCCAGCGTTTCGGCATCGTCTTCGGTCAAATCCGGCAGATATTCGTCTGTCCAGTCATTCTCTTTCAGCCATTTGACTTCCTTGTCCGACAGAAATTTATAAAACATGAAGCCCAGAATGTAATCCTTGTACTCGTTGGCTTCGATTTTAGAGCGCATCTTGTTGGCAGATTCCCAGATTTTCGATGCGAGTTGCTGCTTGTTCATGCTATTCCTCCCAGTGGCCTACAATAGGGCGTTTTTAGAATTTTTTAATCGGACAGCCCCTCCGATTTTATGCGTGTGTTCATTGAACCAATTATACAAAAGTGCCACCCGGTTTGCAATGCGAATGAAAAGTTTCTCAATCGCATTCGCAGAACCATAACCGTGGCAAGCAGAGCCTTTGTGCGCACAAAGGCTAAATTCGCACGCAGAATTAAAATTCTGCTGTGTTCATTCGCTTGTTGGGATGCAATCCCAATCCCTGTAATCATCACAATTCCGTGATGGCTGCGCATTCCTGCGGTGTGCTGAAAGAGCGTTTTGCAAAAAACGCGTAGCCTGCATCCATCGGATGTAGTTCAAGGGTTTGGGATTTCCCAACAAGCATTTTGCAACGCAAAATGGTCTTTGTATATACGAAGACACTGCTTGCTACGGCTATGAAAGCCTTTTGAATTGCAAAATGATTTTTCAGTTGCTATACTGGGCTTATCAAAGTTTTTTCGGGAGGACACCGCAGTGACTGCACAGACAATGCAAATCGGGAACAGACCTTGCCGCATTTACGGCGAAGCCCATGCAGAATACCTGCTGCTCCAAATGACAGGCGATCATGAGTTGCAGAGCATAGACCATGAAGTGGCTGCTATTGCACAAAGCGGTCGGAATTTTCTGTTTGCGGCCATTCCAGTGGAAAACTGGAATGATGCACTTTCTCCGTGGGAAGCCCCTGCGGTGTGGGGAAAGCAAGGGTTCGGCGGCAAAGCCGGGGACACCCTGCGCTTTCTGACAGAACAGGTCGTGCCAACGCTGAAACAACAGTTCAATCTCCCGGAAAACGTCAGAATCATTCTGGGCGGTTACTCGCTGGCCGGATTGTTTGCCCTGTGGGCATCCACGCAGACAGCTCTGTTTTCTGGCGTTGCGGCCGCTTCGCCATCTGTGTGGTTTCCGGGATGGATGGAGTTTGAGCAACAGCACCCCATTCAGGCGCAGCGCATTTATCTGAGCCTTGGCGACAAGGAAGAGCGCACGAAAAACGCTGTCATGGCTGTGGTAGGGGATAACATCCGCGCCCTGCACAGTCGGCTTGCAGAGCGTAGCACAGATTGCACCCTTGAATGGAACAGCGGCGGGCATTTCAAAGACGCCGACCTGCGCACGGCGAAAGCATTTCAGTGGGTGATGGAGGAACACACATGACCATTTTGATCGATGCAGACGGCTGCCCGGTGGTCGATCTGACGTTGCAGATTGCAAAGCGGTTTGATGCTCCGGTCATCATCCTGTGCGACACCTCTCACCAAATCGAGCGGGAAGGTGCGCAGACGCTGGTGTTCGATAAAGGTTCTGACAGCGTAGACTTTGCCCTCGTCAACCGAGTAAGGCCGGGGGATATTGTCGTGACACAGGACTACGGGCTGGCCAGCATGTGTCTTGCCAAGCGCGCACGCGTGCTGAACCAGAATGGTCTGGAGTACACCTCCGACAATATGGACGCCCTCATGCTGCGGCGGTATGAAAACAAAAAGCTCCTCTGTGCCGGAAAGCACCCAAAGGGGAGCCCAAAGCGGACGAAGGAGCAGGATGAAGCATTTGTCGCCACACTGACAGATATTTTAGCGAGCATCTGATTTTCTGAACGGAACACCGGCGAATTTTTTCGCGTCACATTCTCTGTAAGTGAAACCCGTCAGAACAAAGCACCTCTCCACTGCATGAAATCATTGAGATACCGCTGCTTTATCCTCTGGCCACGATTTTCTGAGCGCCGCATAGGAAATAAGGAAGTTTGCAAGCCAACCTGCCGGGACTGCAAGCCAAACAAAAGCAATGCCAAAACGCGGTGCACAAATCAAAGCAACAGACAAGCGGATTGCAAGGTTTACCATATTTGCAATAAGAAACGGCCGCATGATTCCAAGTCCGCGAAGAACGCCATCCGTTGCCATCTTGA
>OGEQ01002390.1_pt1 | contig 12679 bp, 14 predicted proteins | sample 1570731 | NCBI WGS metagenome assembly OGEQ01 (sample SAMEA2582132, study PRJEB24529) | metagenome | biome: Human gut stool | place: China | collected 2011
TTAGATTGACCATGACCTACATAAGCATAAGAAATTTCGTTCAATGGCTTGTCGATATTTTCTTGCAATGTTAGGAAATTAGCCAATGTTTGTGTAGGATGATCCATATCGGTTAGGCCATTCCATACAGGCACGCCTGAATATTGTTCCAATGTATCCACATCTTCTTGGTCAAAGCCACGGAATTCAATGGCATCATACATGGAACCAAGAACACGCGCCGTATCCTTTAAGGATTCTTTTTTATTCATTTGGGACCCAGGTCATGAGCAGCCACTTCAAAAGAACATCGTGTTCTTGTTGATGTTTTTTCAAAAATCAAACATACATTTTTCCCTAATAAATGTTGTCCAATTTTTCCCGCTTTTTTATCTGCTTTTAATTTAGCAGCTAGATCTAGGTAATATTTAATCTCTTCTGGTGTGTAATCTAACATTGTTTTAAACGATTTATTATGTAAACTTTTCATGATAACTCCTTCAATCTATACGGTATATATTTATACAATTTTATTTTTGTTATTTGTGAAAGCTACTCTTTCGGTTGTAAATATTCTGCAGCTAGTGCAGCCATCATGGTAATACCGGATTCTAAAATCTTTTCATCAATGGTAAATCCTGCATTATGAAGTGCTGGATTGCCTTCAAAACCAGTTCCCAACCAAAGGAAAGCGCCTTTTATTTTGTGTAAGTATGCAGAAAAATCTTCTGCTGCCATAGACGGATGTTCTGGATGTACTACGGCGTCCTTGCCAAGGTATTTTTCTACGATGGATGTAGCATAGTCGATGGCATCTGGGTCATTCGTTGTCGCTCCGTGGCCGCGTTTATAATCTAAGGTACTCTTTGTTTTGTACATCATATCCAAAGCTTGTAAGCTTTCACCTAAACGACGTTCAATATAGTCGCGTTTCGCTGGTTCGTAGGTACGACAAGTCCCTTCGAGGTATACATCGCCGCAGCCTACATTATAGCGGTCGCCACCATTGATTACCCCGATGGTGCATACGAGATTTTCCATTGGGTTTGTCTCGCGAGCCACCATGGATTCTACATTAACAATCCAGTTGGCCGCAGCCACGATGGCATCGATACCATTGTGAGGTTCTGCACCATGCGTAGATTTACCGTGAATATGAACGAGAAAATGATCAGATGCCGCCATAAGATGACCTTTCTTAAGGCCTACCGTGCCTACCGGCAATTGAGGCCATACGTGAAGGCCAAAGATTTCATCTACATCGTCAAGGATACCGCTATCTACGATACCTTGTGCACCTGGATTTAAAGCCTCCTCTTCAGAAGGTTGGAATACGAGTTTAACGGTACCGTGCAATTCATCTTTAATAGATTGCAACACAGCCGCCGCACCAAGCAAAATCGATATATGACCATCGTGTCCGCAAGCATGCATAACACCTTCGTTTTGTGATGCAAAAGGTAGACCCGTCTCTTCATGGATTGGCAATGCATCAATATCGGCCCGTAATGCAATAACAGAGCCTGTGTGAGCGCCCTGTATTTCACCGATAACTGCATAATCTGAAACATCATTGACAAATGGAATCCCTAATTCTCCAAGAGCCTTTTGAATGAATAAAGATGTTTCTTTTTCTTGACCAGATAATTCTGGATGACTATGAATATGCCGACGCCATTCCACAACTTGTTCTTTATATTGTGCGGCATATTTCTTAATCAAATCTTGTAATGTGCTCATTACTCTATCTCCTTTATACACTGTATGCATATTTTATACATATTTTGTGTATTTTTATAACTCATGTACGTATTATAATACTATTGCTCGTATTATTCAAGTTTTATACATAATTATTGTATTTTTATTTGTCATGCTATGGATTAATTTTTATCATAGTCCTTAAAACTGTAATTTACATGAACTTAATCTGGCATATAAAATACCTAATAAATATATAATTATTATTTATATATTGACCTATTTAATCGATATATTTCAAAAAATAATTTGTATAAACACACAAAAAAGACACCTCCCAAGGAAGGTGTCTTTTGCTTTTATATTCTTATGCTTTTGTACTCTTATGCTTTTATTTCTCTATAACTGACTCATCCAGCTGTGTACCATCAGGTAAGAAAGCTTTTACAATCAATTTATTTGGTGTAACAGTCATCGTCATATAGTTATTCTTTTCACGATCTGGTGCTACATACACATCTAAAGGATGTTCTTTCCATATAGGACGACCCGTATTACCAGCAATTCCAGTAAGGATATATAGAGGGCCAGATGGATCACGGTCAAAGTGACGCACATGACCGCGATTTCGATAGGAATGTAAATGCGCAGACAGTACTAAGTCTACATTAAACTCATCGAAGATTGGCATAAATAATACGCCTTCGTCATCAAAGCCAACAGCTCTACTTCCACCAGGTCCCTCAAAGGCATATTGGAATGGATCTCTATGCATAAGAACTACGGTCCATTTTTTCGTATTAGCTGCTAAATCTTGACGTAACCATTGAACTTGTACATCGTACAAATCTGGATGATGCGTATCATGATTGTCCTCATGATTACTTTCATATAACATCGTATCTAATACAACATAATGTACATCGCCAAAATCGTAAGAATAATACCGGCGATTGAATGTTTCATTTCCGTTAGGTGGTACTGCAAAATAATTCAAATATGCATAAGGCTCGCGCATTTTCCAATCTAATGTATACATCTCATGATTGCCCAAAGTCGTTGCTAACGGCACATTAGCACTTAACGGTTTAATAGAGTTAAGCCATGTACGCCATTGATATGATTGCTCCCCATTATCTACAAGGTCGCCCATACCAATATACAGAGCAGTCCTAGGGTTGCGTAGTGCTGAGCTCTTTACAATCTCTTCCCACTGAGAATAATCCGCCGACTGCGAATCGGGATAGATGAGTACATCATATACACTAGCACCAGCCGTTTCCAGACTATACCAATCACTACGACGATCTGCACCGTAACCTACGCGATATTCATATTTAGTATTAGGTGTTAACCCTGTCAATGTAGCCTCGTGAATATAAGTTGTACTGCCATCATCGGTAAAAGCTTTGTCTGTAGCATTTATGTTTTGTGTATTATCAGTCCCCTCTTGGCGATATTCTATAATCGCATCAGGTTCACTACTATCAGATTGCCACATAATGGTACGGCTTGTGCTATTATCTTTAGCGACAATTTGCCGAATATAACGGCTTTCAGAATCGAGAAGCGGTTTAATCTCTTGGCCACTTACAACAGCAGCTGTTCTAGCTATACGACTGTGTATAGCATCTCGATATGTATATCCACCTACAGAAATAGCTACTACAGATACAATAGCTACAATTGTTTTTAATAGTTTACTTTTATTCATATAGTTCCTTTATGTAAATATATATTAAGTACTAATATGAACACATTATAAAACTTAAACTTAACTTTAAGTCAAATAAGATTTTTCTATACGTCTTGAACATCGACTTTTCTATATCTAGCGGAAATACATCCCAACATATTTAATTGTGGTATATTCCATTCATTAGGTAAATAGATATCACAGGTAAGCTCATCGCCTATAGAGTTGTTAGCTATAAATTGATAGCGCCCTAACTCTTCATTGCTGCATACTCTTTCAAGCTGATTTAAAGTAGTGGCACCCCAAAATCGACTAAATTCCGTCCAAATAGTTTCTGCATCAGCTTGAGATAACTCAACCTGTAATCTATATTTTATGCCAACTTTGCAGCGTTTTTTTAAGCCCTTTTCATCAGCACTACAAACCTTTGTCGAACCCTTTTCAAAAGACCATTCTAGGCCATCTAATGATTGAACTTCGGTGGAAATAATATCTTTAAATTTTGAAAAGTCTCCGAGAAAATGTTTACACGCTACCTCGAATGTATCCAATTTATCTACATTGCTCAATTCACAATACCCCTATTAAAAAGATTTATCTATTATTTTTCGTAATATTGTTTCATTTGTGTATAGCCATTAACGATGACTTCAATTTCACCTGTTCTAGGATGGAAGATAAGACCGTGAATAGGCACGTCTTTTGGAATTAATGGGTTCATACGCAATTCGTCTACCGTATCTTCTACATTTTCAGCAGGATGTGTAAAGCCATCAGCCCAGCGTTCCATTTCTTTTCGAACCATGTGAATCGCTTCTGGCGCAATGCCGCGAGCCAACATTTTTTCTGTTAAATCTTTTGCAGTAGTTTTTGCCATACCACATTCATGGTGACCAATGATAAAGATTTCATTGACACCAAGTTCATAGATACAAACTAGTAAACTACGTACAACACCATCAAAAGGACCTGTAATACAGTTACCTGCAGTTTTTACGATTTTCGCTTCACCGCGGCCAATATCCATGGAATCTTCTAAGAAGTTTACAAGGCGCGTATCCATACACGTAACAATAGCCATTTCACGACTTGGCATTTTACTGCACTTTGTATCTGTTTCTACGTAACCTGTATTTTGATCTTCTACATATTCACGATTATGGGCTAAAATATCTTCTAATAAACTCATAGTACCTCCTATATAAAAAAGACCTTGGCATACAACCAAGGTCTCTATATTAATAATGGTCGATATAAATATTATATCATATCGAGTTGTACACGTTTTAAATCACTAGCAAGCTTAACGCTATTATTCTCTAAAATAGATTTATAATAGCTGCAGCTACACCTTATCTATCTGGTGTAGATAACGCTTCAATAGCAACGCTACCACCGCGCACGACTTCAATGCGGTTGACGAACATATCTTTAAATAGTGCAATCATGTCATTATTTTTAGATACTGTTTTAACACATTGTACGAGAACAGACTTACGATTGTAATCCACAACTAATAAATCAAAGGTTTGGGCAATGCGGAAGATTTCTTGCTTATCCGCTTCTTTACAGCTATTAACCTTGATAAATAGTAATTCTTTTTTCGTAATCGGCATATCCGTAAAGTCGATAACCTTAATAACCTCTACACTGCGATTGAGTTGTTTAATAATTTGTTCGTATGTCAAATCATCGCATGTGAGCTCAATGGTCATACGAGACATGGTAGGATCTTCAGTTTCCCCTACTGTCAATGTATCAAGGTTATAGTTTTTACCTGCGAAGAGGCCAGAAATTTTAGCCAATACGCCGATTTGGTTTTCTACATACGCTGAAATACAGCGTTTTTCCATATGTAATTCCATAGCCCCTCCTATTTTTTATCCTTTAATAACATATCGCTTAAAGATTTGCCGGCTGGTACCATTGGCAATACATTGAGCTCCGTTGGAATGATGAACTCAAGTAATGTAGGACCATCTTTGAAAGTATCTGCCAATTGGAACCCTTTTTCGATATCCTCTACCTTCGTAATACGCATAGCTTTAGCACCATAAGCTTCTGCCAATTGTACAAAGTTTGGAACATATTCAAACTCATCATTATCGATCATATCACGCGTTACAATAGAACTTTCATCCATCAACAAATTAGTACAAGCATATCGTTTATCGTAGAACAATTGTTGCCATTGCCGTACATTACCAAGGAAGCCATTATTCAAAATGATGAGAGTTACAGGTAAACGGTAATGCATAGCTGTGGCAAATTCTTGGATATTCATTTGTACACCACCATCACCACAGATAGCAAATACTCGTTTATCAGGGTTGCCAATTTGAGCCCCTAACGCAGCTGGGAACCCATAGCCCATCGTGCCAAGGCCACCAGATGTCAACATTTGGTGTTGTCCTTTAATTTCGAGGAACTGAGTAGTCCACAATTGATTTTGTCCTACATCAGTAGCAACAATAGGTCGTGCATAGTGGTTATTAATATAGTCAATAACAATTTGAGGTGTTAAGCCTTCTTCACCCGCTTGTGTAACAGGGCGGTCAGCCTTAAGTTGTTGTAATTGTGCAGGCCATTCACCAAGATCATGAGGTTCAATATATTCCAATAATTTTTCAATAGCTAATTTAGCATCTGCTACAATTGGAATATCTACCTTAATATTTTTAGAAATAGATGCTGCATCCACATCAATATGGATAATCTTACAATTTTGTGCAAAGGTACTTAACTTGCCTGTAATACGGTCGTTAAAGCGTGTACCAATAGAAATCATTACATCACAATCAGTGAGTGCCACATTCGGTGCATAGCCACCATGAATACCAATATTGCCGAGATATAAAGGATGTCGACTATCGATAGCACCTTTACCCATCAATGTAGTTACAACAGGAATGCCTGTTTTTTCTACTAGCTTCATCATGAGGTCGTTAGCACCACTAATGCTAACGCCACCGCCTAATAAGAATAGTGGTCGTTTAGCCTTGCTGATAATAGAGCATGCTTTTTTTACTTGTCCTACGTGAACTGTTGTATTAGGTTTATAGCCACGAATATTGACTTCTGTTGGATACTCATCAGAGCCCATAGCCTTTTGAATGTTTTTAGGAACATCCACCACTACAGGACCAGGACGACCAGTACGGGCAATATAAAATGCTTCTTTCAAAATACGCCCTAGCTCTTTACGATCACGAACGGTAACAGCATATTTACAGATATTGCGCACAATACCAACTGTATCCACCTCTTGGAATGCGTCATTACCCATGAGGCCCAAGTCTACTTGACCTGTAATACAAACAAGGGGAACACTATCAGCGTATGCTGTAGCAATACCTGTCACAAGGTTTGTAGCACCTGGTCCAGAGGTTACCATGCACACCCCAACTTTACCTGTACTGCGAGCATAACCATCTGCTGCATGAGCTAATGCTTGCTCATGACGTGGCAAAATTACTTTTACCTTATCTTGTTTATATAATTCATCCATGATATCGATGGTTGCTGCCCCAGGATAGTTGAATAGTATATCTACCTGCTCCTCTTGAAGGGCCTTCACCACATATGCTGCGCCTGAAATCATAGGTGCCTCCTTAACTATGTAAAAAATGCATATCGCATTCTCAATATTCTCATTCGATATATCTAAAAAATTGAATATCTTATATAGATGTGTTATACTCAGTAGTGTACCACATGTTGTGGTACATGAGTATGTAATAAATCTCAAATTATAGAAATATATATTAATTTTGTCTGGAAAGGACTGTAAAACCATGAAAGAAATCTTAGGTTTCCACTTAAACGGTTGCCCTTATTGTGCAAATGCATTCCGTGCTATCGATGAACTTGTTGCAGAAAACCCTGCATATGCAGACATTCATATCAACTGGGTTGAAGATCAAGACGCTCATGAGCTCTTCAAAACTCACCCTTATGAGTATTATCCAAACTTATGGTTCGACCTCGACAAACAATATGAGGCTCAACCTGGTGAAAGCTATGACCAAACAAAAGCATTAATCAAAGCTGTATTGGACAAAGCAATCGCATAAGATTATTACATAAAAACGTGATAAAACCATTAAAAAAGAGGCTAGCATAGCTAGCCTCTTTTTTTGTCTTTCCATTCAAGATACATATGTCTAATGACTTGGATCGGTGATACCAATAACATTCTTGGTCCACCATAACGCATAATTTCACGGATTTTTTCACGATAATTAGGTGCATAGCAATGAGTTTTACATACACTACAGAATGTTTTACTTTCCATATGAGGACATGCATCAATGCGATGCTCCGCATATTCCCAAACCTGCTCGCAAGCCTCACATAGCTGCCCCTTAGGAGTATGATGCTTATTATGACAATAGATGCCAATAATTTGGTACATAGTTTTTAGTTCTAACTTACGTTTTTCATCAACTGTCATACTCCCCTCCTATTTCACAGACCATGATACCCACGCCACTTTATCAACTGTTTTATTATGGATTTCTCCATTAATGGCTAATGGTTCAATGAGATTTCTAATTTCTACTTTCATATCTTCTATATCGCCCCATGTATTATTATGAAGTCTCATAGCAAAGTAATTAACCGCTTTATCAAGGCTCATAACCTCTGTTTCAGGCACTGTCTTATAGGTTACTTTTACATTATGCCCTATTTCATGAATAACATCTAAACATGCTTTCATCTTACCATCCCAAGGGAATGAATCGCGACCAAAGAAATGTTCAGATAACATATCTACTGTTTCATCGCTGCGTTCACTAAAAGCAATCCACAAGCATTTGTCCTTACTTGATTCATGCATAGCGCGAATGTTTTCTACATCAAACATGATAGGGCAAAAAATACTATATGTTAAATCAAAGGTTTTATCCCATTTTAGTTCACGGCGAGTTTCATCAGACCACGGTGCAATATACAAGCTAAGATCTAAACCTTCTGCCTCTGCTAATTGTTTAGCACCACGAATCATACCATCAGATAAATCTATACCTGTTGCCTTATGGCCTTCACGAGCCAATCCTAACGCATAGTCACATACACCACAGCCAATATCAAGGGTACAACCGCCTTTAGGGGGCAAAAGATTTTCATCCTTCAAAAAGGATAAAAACTCTGTAACCTGAGCCTTACGATCGTCCCGATTGTGCATTTCTACAAAGTAATTAGATCGATTATTCCATGCATCTTGCTCATTACGCCAAGTTTCGTCGACGGTGAGTTCTTGTATTCTATTTGTCATTCTATCTCCTCTGTATCACTACATCAAAACTATGCAATGATACAATTTAGTACTTTATTAATCTTAATTAGATAATCTATATATTATTCATCATGTCCTATATGCCTAGTGTTCCCGCTAGGATGTTCAGATTTTCACAAGGACACTCTTATTGTACATCATTCTCAAAATAAAATGTGTTACTCAAATCACATTTACACGTTATTTCAATACTATCAAATACAAAATCCTAAGTGGAGCTTTTAGCTGTGCCACATCCCCTATGTATCACCATATAAAAAATACGGCAATGGTGGGAATCAACATAACAGCCAAAAGAGGTAGAATAGTTCGTGCATGTATTTCCATTCGTTTCTCTCCTATTACTAGTGTTAATATAGCTGTTTCATATATTATTTATTATAATAAAGAAAAGGAGGCTTTGAAAGTATGGGAAAATATATGATAATCCTTATGTTTCTATTGATCGCTATTGCTGTAGTTTTTGCTACTTATAACTTATCTATAATTAGATCTATGCCTCCTGAAGAGCGTTATAAACTTCTTTACTTTAAGGATGATCAAGTCTCTATAGGCATTGGCTTAGTAAGAAGAACATTTAAATTAAGCGATATTCGTGAGGTACGTTTTTCTAAAGGAAAACAATTCCGTAGTATGGGCAGCTGGGCCGGCAGAATGCAAATTTGCAAACTAAATGGTAAAACAAGCCGTTGGATAGAATTTGATGGTACTGTCTATTACAAAAAGATGGTATATATAACTAATGAAGAAATCATTGATAAATCAATAGACTTACTGATGAATGAATTCCAATCAAGAGGAATTCGTTGTACTAAATATAGATGCTAACATATAATTTTCTGAACTATACATCAACCTAAAGAATAAAGACATCAAGCTAAAGAATAAAGACACATAAAAAGGCTTCTCGAAATCGAGAAGCCTTTTATTTGGTGCGCCTAGCAGGATTCGAACCTGCGCACCCGGTTCCGGAGACCGGCGCTCTATCCCCTGAGCTATAGGCGCATGAATACCTAAAAATTATATCATATTACGCTATGGTTCGATAGTATAAAGTATATACAAGCACTAGGTGCGTATCGAAAAGCCCCTAATATTAAGTTGTCCGTCAACTAATATTAGGGGTTACGTTTATTACATATTCGCTTTAATTAGTTCTAGTAAAGCATCACAGCTACGACTGACATCATCATAGGTTTCGTCAAAGTTTCCCGTATACCAAGGATCCTTTACATCACGGCTTTCACCAACAAAAGACATAGCCTTGAATACCTTAGAATCTAAATCATCACCAATAATTCGTTTTAAATTACGTCCATTATTTTCATCCATAATAATGAGGTAATCAAAATTATGATAGTCATCAACAGTTACTTGACGAGCCTTACGACGTGTATAAGGAATACCCATTTCATCTAGCTTTTGCTTAGTCCCATAATGAGTATCATTGCCTATCTCCTCACGAGATGTGGCGGCAGACTCAACATAAATAGAATCGCTAAGTCCAGCTTTCGCAACGATATGCCTCATATAAAACTCAGCCATCGTTGAACGACAAATATTACCATGACAAATGAATAAAATTTTAACCATCATAACTCCTATAGTACCTCACCAAGGGCTAAGGTATTAACGTACAAAGTTCGTAGATACTTTTTTCTCTTTATCTGTATCTGGATATGGCACACCTTGCTCCTTAGCTACGGCAAAGCTACGCATCATCCAAACCATATTTCTAGCCAAATTGCGCATTGTTTGCATACCTTCTTCATCCTGTTTAGCATCTTCAGCTACTAGACCATGGCTAATATTCCAATATGTAGAGCCTGCAATTGGCATTTGGGAAATACCAAAGTATTTATTGAGTACATCAAAGGAAGCCGTTGTACCACCGCGACGAGCTACGGCGATAGATGCACCGGGTTTAAAGGCAAATGGATTTGGCGTTACGCTTTCTGCACTAAAGAATACGCGATCTAAGAAGGATAAAATACGTCCACTCGGATGTGCATAATATACAGGTGTTGCAAAGATAAAGCCATCTGCATCCTTCGCTTTTTCTACAAACGCATTTACATCATCATCCTTGAATACACATTCTCCATGTTCAAAACAATAACCGCATTGAATACAATCGCGAATAGGTTTATTGCCTAGCTGAATGACCTCTGTATCTACATTGGCTTCACTAAATACCTTTTGTACCTCTTGTATAGCTTGCATTGTTGTGCCATTTACATGGCTACTACCATTTACGATTAGAACTTTCATATTATATCCTCCTAACTCTTACTTAAGAAGTTACATATTCACTAGCCTTTATATACTAACATAGATATACCAAATTGTTAAAGTCTGCCCATCACAGCAAGCCAGTTAATGTTTGCCTATTTGCCGATAAAGAATAATTCACATAGACACTTTTATATAAAAAACTCTGTAGCACCTTACCCACAAGCAACTACAGAGTTTTTATCTATTTAATTAAAAGTTATGTCTAACGCCTGCATCGATACGCCATGTATTATCGATGGTAGCACCAAAGTTTTTAGTGAGTGTGCCATATAGATATGTACTAGGACGAACGTTCCAAGAACCGCCGATTTCCGCATCAAGCCAAGTATCCTTCAAGTCAACTGTGGTTTGAACTGTTGGGTTACCTGGTGCAGAATATGTAGTATTTACCTTACCAGAGAATTCATGAGCTAGTGCTAGTTTTGCAAAGATATTAGATTTTTCTGTTTCTTTACCAATACCAATGCCAAGTCTACCTACCGCAGAGTTGACCGCATCAGATTTCACATGCATGGATCCACCACCTACAATAGTTGCATCATAGGATACACCATTTAAACGACCTAAAATAAATTCTACACTAGGGTCGATATAGAAACCATTTTGTTTTTTAATACGTTTGCCATATTCAGCACTCAAGGATATACCAAATGTATGGTAGTTACCATTCAATCGTTGGCCACTCATAGAGTTAAGGCTATAGTCGTTGGATAATCTATTACCACGAGCGATGATATCTATATACCGACCATCATCATGTTGCTTTGTACCATATAAGGCTATACCGCCAAGCTTACCGTCGCCACTGCCGTTGGCATAAGAGTTACTAGATGTACTGTAATCTAGGGCACCGCCGAAAATCCAGTCATTGGAGGCTTTATGATCATATCCGATTTGTACTCCATTGTACGTCATATGTGCATCAGCACCATCTGTAATCTTAGATTTACCACCTATATATTTAGCCCATACTCCTTTATCTGTATTAGCTAGACGAAGATCACCTAAACGACGTTGTAAATCATTAGTATTATTTTTCCACGCCATAACTGTTGAAGTAAGGGCAGATTTTGTGCCACCTACGAGCGATGATTCACTAGCACGAACAACTTTTGTTGTATCATCTACAACGAGATGACCTTGAGAATCAAAATGATCTGCCCCTAAGTCTGCAACAGCACCAGGTGTAGTAACACCTTCATTGATTTGAACTGTTGTGCTAAGCTTCTTATCATTGCCTGTGTATTGTAATTTCTCAGCTAATGTTTGAATATCCTTTTTGTAGCTTGCATCGTCGATGGTATTACCGGAATGGTCGCCTTTCATTGTAATATGGCTATTATCCGCCGCATGTTCAACGACGATTTGGCCTTTTCCAGCTTCGCTTGCTGGTACGCCAGATTTATAAATAGCATTCACATAACCGCTATAATTCTGAATTGTTATAGGCCGCGCATCGATAGGATGAATGTTACCTGCTGCAGTTGGGTTAATACCACCTACAAGATTGCGAACCTTACTCCCCTTGTATAGGTACGCTGCATTATCCCCTGATGGACGTTCTTTTTTAGGTGTAGGACGCTCCATGCCAATCCATTCATTATTCCAAGTAGCTCCGTTTTGTAGGTAAATATCTGCACCAGAATTATGAGGGTTTTTATTGCTTTCAGCATATTCATTCAAAACAGCACCGGTAAGGCTAGAGTTAG
>OGEQ01002391.1_pt1 | contig 12675 bp, 4 predicted proteins | sample 1570731 | NCBI WGS metagenome assembly OGEQ01 (sample SAMEA2582132, study PRJEB24529) | metagenome | biome: Human gut stool | place: China | collected 2011
CAGCGCCAGCACGCCCAGCCCGCCCCCCGCCAGCAGGAGACGGTGAAGCATCCCCCGGGCCTCCGCCGGGCTGCGGGCCAGCTCTTCAGCCATCAGGCGGGTGGCCGCCACCGAGACGCCCGCCGTCGCCAGCGTGACGAAGAGCGAATAGACCGCCAGCACCAGCTGGTACAGCCCCATCCCCTCGCCGCCCAGAGCGTTCGCCAGCCAGATGCGCAGCCCCATGCCCGCCAGACGGAGCAGGACGTCCGCCCCGGTCATCAGGGCTGCGTTTTTCAGATAGCTCTGCCGCACAGCGCACCCCTCCCTTTCCCCAGTGTATCTTTTTATAGATATGTAAGCTGCTCTGAGAAATATGAGCGGGGCCGTGGGTTGTTTCTTTCCCAGTTTTATGATATGATATATATTGTATCTGGCGGGAATGTTCCGCCAGACAGGATCTAAGAATGCAAGGAGGAAGCGCACCCCGGTACCACGGCCGTGCGCAACGAGACAATGAGCGAAGAATGTACCCATGACTGCTCCAACTGCGGGGCAGCCTGTTCTTCCCGCGATGCTGCGCCCCAGCATGACGCACCCAACCCCAATAGCAGCGTCAAGAAGGTCATCGGCGTCGTATCCGGCAAGGGCGGCGTCGGCAAGAGCATGACCAGCGCCCTGCTGGCCTGTGCAATGGCACGCCGCGGCTACCACTGCGGCATCCTCGACGCTGACATCACCGGCCCGTCCATCCCCAAGCTGTTCGGCATCCATGGCCGCGCCATGGCCGACGACAAGGGCTGCTGGCCCATCCAGAGCCGGATGGGCATCGACGTGATGAGCATCAACCTGCTGGTGGAGAACGAGGAAGACCCCGTCGTCTGGCGCGGCCCCGTCATCGCCGGTGCGGTCAAGCAGTTCTGGACCGATGTGGTCTGGAAAGACGTTGATTTCCTGTTCGTGGATATGCCTCCGGGAACCGGTGACGTCCCCCTGACCGTCTTCCAGAGCCTGCCCGTGGACGGCATCGTCGTCGTGGCAAGCCCGCAGGAGCTGGTGAGCATGATCGTGGCCAAGGCCGTGAACATGGCCGAGATGATGAAGGTGCCGATGCTGGGCATCGTCGAGAACATGAGCTATATCGTCTGCCCCGACTGCGGCAAGCACATCAACGTGTTCGGCGACAGCCATGTGGACGAGGTGGCCGCAAAGCATCACCTGCCCGTTCTGGCCAAATGCCCCATCGACCCCCAGCTGGCTGCGCTGTCCGACGCCGGCATGATCGAGACCTACGGCGGACAGTTCCTCGAGGGTGCCGCTGACGCCTGCGAGAAGCTGCTGAAGTAAGACTTTTCCTCCCTGTACCGCCTGTTCCGGGCCGGTGCAGGGATTTTTTGTTTCTTTACAAAAGCAGGTTTTATCGCAGTTTTTTGATGTGTCCCGTCTTTTTCGTGAAGTGCGTTCATCTTTTCCATGGTTTTTTGAAAGATTTTCCGGTTTTTGCGGGGCGGGCCATCTTGTAAATCGGCAGATAAAGCTTTATAATAGCAAAGTGGTCAGAGGCTTATCCGCCCCGCCGTGGGAAACGGGAAAGACGGAGCCTCCACACAATAGAGATAAGGGAAAAGGAGTATATCATTATGCTGACGAATGAATATCTGAAGCGTGTCTACAAGGGCCTGGAAAAGCGCAATGCCAACGAGCCCGAGTTCCTGCAGGCTGTCCGCGAGGTGCTGGAGAGCATCCAGCCCGTCGTGGAGAAGCATCCCGAGTACGAGAAGGCCGGCCTCATCGAGCGTCTGGTCGAGCCTGAGCGCATCATCACCTTCCGTGTACCCTGGGTCGATGACCAGGGCAAGGTCCAGGTGAACCGCGGCTACCGCGTCCAGTTCAACAGCGCCATCGGCCCCTACAAGGGCGGTCTGCGCTTCCATCCTTCTGTCAATCAGGGCATCCTGAAGTTCCTCGGCTTCGAGCAGACCTTCAAGAACAGCCTGACCACCCTGCCCATGGGCGGCGGCAAGGGCGGCTCTGACTTCGACCCCCACGGCAAGAGCGACATGGAAGTGATGCGCTTCTGCCAGAGCTTCATGACCGAGCTGTACCGCCACATCGGCCAGTTCGTGGACTGCCCCGCCGGTGATATCGGTGTCGGCGGCCGTGAGGTCGGCTATATGTTCGGCCAGTACAAGCGCCTGACCAACAGCTTCCAGGGCGGTATGCTCACCGGCAAGGGCCTGACCTTCGGCGGTTCTCTGGCCCGTACCGAGGCTACCGGCTACGGCCTGTGCTACTTCACCGCTGAGGCTCTGAAGTGCATGCGCGGCGACAGCTTCGAGGGCAAGACCGTGGTCATCTCCGGCTCCGGCAATGTCGCCATCTACGCCTGCGAGAAGGCCACCCAGCTGGGTGCCAAGGTCGTCACCATGTCCGACTCCAACGGCTATGTCTACGACCCCAACGGCATCGACCTGGCCTACGTCAAGGACCTGAAGGAAGTCCGCCGCGGCCGTATCAAGGAGTATGCTGAGACCCACAAGGATGCGACCTACGTTGCCGACTGCACCAAGGTCTGGACTGTCCCCTGCGACATCGCCCTGCCCTGCGCTACCCAGAACGAGATCAACAAGGAGTCCGCAGAGGCTCTGGTGAAGGGCGGCTGCACCGTGGTCTGCGAGGGCGCTAACATGCCCAGCACTCCCGAGGCCATCGAGGTCTACCTGTCCAACGGCATCCTGTACGGACCCGCAAAGGCTTCCAACGCCGGCGGCGTGGCTACCTCCGGTCTGGAGATGAGCCAGAACTCCGAGCGTCTGAGCTGGAGCTTCGAAGAGGTCGATGCAAAGCTGAAGGGCATCATGGAGGGCATCTTCCACGCTTCCTACGATGCATCCGTGGCCGCCGGCTCCGAGGGCAACCTGATGGTCGGTGCAAACTGCGCCGGCTTCCTGAAGGTCGCTACCGCCATGATGGCTCAGGGCATCACCTACTAAACTTTTTCCAAATCGTTCCAGAGGGCTGCACCCACACCGGGTGCGGCCCTTTTGTTTTGCCCGCCTGTCTGCATAACTGTCTGCTGTCCCGCTCATACTCCTTTCATCAAACGAAAAGAGGTTTTTGCATGGACGAAATGATGTTCTGTTATCAATGTGAGCAGGCGGCAAACTGCACGGCCTGCACCGGAAAAGCGGGTGTCTGCGGCAAATCAGCCGAGACAGCCGACGCGCAGGACAAGCTCACCGGGGCGCTCATCGGCTTTGCCACCCTGCTGCTGGACATCGGCAGACCCATCCAGCCCCCGCAGGCACTCCTGCTGACGGAAGGATTGTTCACCACCATCACCAATGTTGATTTCGATCCCCAGACGGTGGCGCAGCTGACCGATAAGGTCTGGAAGGCCAAGCAGGAAGCCTTTGACTCGGCCAGCCCTGCACCTGCACCAGTGTCGGACTACGATATGCAGAAGCTGTGGCAGGAGCCGGACCCCGACCGGAAGAGCCTGTGCTCCTTTGTCCTCTTTGGGCTGCGCGGCATGGCAGCTTACTCCTACCACGCGCGGGTGCTGGGCTATACCGATGGCGAGATCGACCTGTTTTTCTGCACGGCGCTGCGGGCCATCGCACAGGAGCGGGACAAGGACAAGCTCTTCCAGCTGGTGGAGGACACCGGGCGGATGGCCTACCGGGTCATGGCTGAGCTGGACAAGGCCAACACCGGCGCGTTTGGCGACCCGGAGCCGGTGGAGGTGCCCCTGACCATCGAGAAAGGGCCTTTCATCGTCATCTCCGGCCACGACCTCTACGACGCCAAGTGCCTGTTGGAGCAGACCGAGGGCAAGGGCATCAATGTCTACACCCACTCCGAGATGCTGCCTGCCCACGGCTACCCGGAGCTGAAAAAGCGCTTTCCCCACCTGAAAGGCAATTTTGGCACCGCATGGCAGAACCAGCAGCGGGAGTTTGAGGACATCCCTGCGCCGGTGCTCTTCACCACCAACTGCATCATGCCCCTCCGGCCCAGCTATGCCGACCGGGTATTCACCACCTCTGTCGTCTCCTATCCCGGCGTCACCCACATCGGAGAGGACCGGGATTTTTCGCCGGTCATCGCCAAGGCGCTTGAGCTGGGCGGCTACCCGGAGGACACCCTCATCCCGGGCATGAACGGCGGCAGTGTGGTCACTACCGGGTTTGCCCACCATGCCGTACTGAGCCATGCGGAGGAGATCGTCCAAGCCGTCCACGAGGGTGCCATCCGGCACTTTTTCCTTATCGGCGGCTGCGACGGCACCCGCCCCTCCCGCCGGTACTACACGGATTTCGCCAAGCTGACCCCGCCCGACACCGTCATCCTGACACTGGCCTGCGGCAAGTTCCGGCTCAACGACCTGCCGCTGGGCACGGTGGCCGGTCTGCCCCGCATCCTCGATGTGGGCCAGTGCAACGACGCCTACAGCGCCATTCAGATCGCGCTGGGTCTGGCGGGCGCTTTTGACTGCTCGGTCAACGAGCTGCCCCTCTCCATCATCCTCTGCTGGTTCGAGCAGAAGGCGGTCTGTGTGCTGATGGCTCTGCTGGCGCTGGGCATCCGGGGCATCCGTCTCGGCCCCACCCTGCCCGCCTTCCTCTCCCCAGGCGTGGCCGCTGTTTTGCAGGAGAAGTATGACCTCCGGCCCATCACCACGCCGGAGGACGATCTTGCCGCCTGTCTGGGCGGTTCGTAAGCGTCACATTAACAAAAAAGCCCCCGGCACGCTGCGGAACGTGCCGGGGGCTTTTGCAATAAGGAGGCAAGCGGAGCTTTGCGGTAAACTCCGCCTCCGGGGATGGTTAGTCTTTCACCAGATCGCTGTGGTCTGCCTCCACCAGCAGCAGGGTGGGCTCTTCGGCCCCACGGTGGGTGAGGTAGAACACCTCGCTGCCGCTGCCCTGTGCCAGCAGGTCGTTGATGACAAAGCTGCTGGTCTGGCCATTGGTGACGAACTGGATGGTCTGTGCGCCGTGGTCCTGCAGGTAGCGCAGGGTGTTCAGGTCGCCGGTAAGGGTGGCCGTGTCGTAGGCACCGGTGTAGGTGCGCAGGGTGCCGTTCTGGCTCACGGTAAAGGGCTGGTCCATGCCCTCAGCGTCCACCACCCGCAGCTCAAGGGCGCTGTTGGTGTTGAAAGGCTGGCCCTCGGTGGCACCGCACTTGGTGCAGGTGTGGGTGCCGTCGCCGTTGTCCTTCCAGTGGTGGCCGGTGGCGGGGATCTCCTGCGTCTCGACGTGGCCGCACTCCGTGCAGGTATGCTGCTTTTGGCCTGCGGTGGTGCAGGTGGCCGGGGTAACAGTAGTCCACTCGCCGTAGCTATGGGCCGCAGTCACATGGTCTCTGTCACAGATATGGTTGGCTTCACCGTTGTCCTTCCAGTCATGGCCCAGGGCGGGGATGTACTCTTTCCAGCTATCGGTGTGTGTAGGGGCAGCTGCATGGTTGTCCCTCTCAAGAGTGCAGCCGTACTCCTTCCAGCCCTTTTCCGTGCAGGTGGCATCCTGGTGGCCGGTCTCATGCTTGGTGCAGAGGTTCTTGCCATGGACGATCTTCTGCAGCTTATTATTGTAGTCGGTATACCACAGGGCCGTGTTGTCGCCCACAGTGGTCAGCTCTTTTTCGGCATTGTTTTCGCTCAGATACTGGCTATACTGTTTGTCACCAGAATTATTTTTCCAGAACTTCTGCTTCAGTTTGATCAGGACATGATCTCCGATGTTGATGCTGGTGCCGGAAATTGCTGCTTTTGATCCGCTTTCCACATTATCCAGCCGGACATTTCCGTTTTCTCCACCATCAATGTTGACCGTGACGGTTTTTCCACTGCCGGATTCGCCGCCAATGGCATTACTGCCGCCCTCTATTGTGTCGATGTGGGCATTATCTTTGATGTTGATGACCGCATCTTTCACCCCCGATCCTGTTGTGCCGATCACGCCTTTAACGGTCTCCAGATGGGCATTGCCCTCAATATTGACCACCAATTTATTTGCGTAGGAAGCGCCGATGGCAGGTCTTTTTCCCAAACTAGCCGTTTCATCACTCACTTCGGCTTTTTTAATTGTAGCGTTGTCTCTTATGGTAATGCTCATATCGCCGGAATCGTTGGCATAATAGTTTCCTCCTATCGCAGTGCCGTACTTGCTGAAAGCGTTTTCGATGGTGGTATGGCCCTGAATGATGACCTTCGTGTTTGCGTTGCCGTTGCCGATGGCAGTGCCAGTGTACGATGATGTTGCAGTCACATGAACATCTTCCGTCTCTGCTGCAGCCCCGGCCGTGCCAATGGTCACCTCTGCATTCGTACCATAAGCATAATGGCCGCCGGCACCGATGGCGGCACCGTCGCCAACGGTGCTGGCGTTGACAGTGGCATGGCCATAGATCTGGATGCCCGTTGCGGAGCCGCTAGTACCGTAATCCACCGAGCTGCCGCCGCCAATGGCCGCGCCATCCCCGGCAGTTGCCGTCACATTGGAATGCCCCCGGATGATGATGTTTTCTGCATTTCCACATTCTTTACTCCAATCACTGCTATTCCAACCACCTATAGGCAAACCACCGCCGCCAATGCCGGCACCGTCGGCGCTTCCGGACGCATTGACCGTTGCATAGCCCTCAATAATGATATTCTTTGTACCCTTGCCGCTGACTCCGCCGATGGCTGCGCCGCCATTGCCGCCACGGGTTTCGGCGGCCAGGCTGCCGGAGCCGTCTTTTTTTGCAGAAGTTATTTCTTTTCCCTTGTCATTCGTCTCATCCGTAATGGTCAGCCAGCCATCTCCGTCATCCTTGTACAGACCTGCGACACCGGAGGCGTCCGTGCTGTCCAGAACATTCTTTCCGTCCAGCTCCAGCTTGGTATTGCCGCTTCCTTTTACGGTCATACCCGATACTTTGCCTATAGGTTCTTCTTTTTTTCCATCCGCATAGCTGCTGGTGCTATCCTGTTTGATATTCACATTACTGAGCCGGATGTTCAGTACCTTACCGACCCAATCGTTGACGACCCGGATGACGTTTTTGGTGGGTTTTTCAGCGCTGCCCTCTGCCGGGGTCGTAGTGGCGGGGTCAGCCGCCGGGCTGGCGGTGGGGGCGTCGTCCAGAGTGACCTCCTTGGTCTTTGCCGTAGGGTCTGCAGAGGTGGTGGGGGCGAGTTTCGTGGCCTGCTGCTCCGGATTCGGGTCTGCCCCCGGGGCGTACTCGTACACCACATCCTTCTTGGGGGGCTCCGTGGGGTCGTCCGTAGGATTCTCCGTGGGTTTCTCTGTGGGGTTCTCCGTGGGATTGTCCGTGGTGTCCTTGCCCTCCTGGGTCTGGGCAGAGTCCTCCTCGGTCTCGTTCAGGGTAAAGCCTGCGTCCGGGTCAGGCTGGCTCTCCCCGGCAGCGGCCTCAGGCCCGGCTGCTTCCAGCTCCAGCGTGGCGGTGCGCTCATTGTCCGGGACTGCTACCTCTGCTCTTTTTCCTTCAATTCGAGTATTTTCCGTCAGGGTGGCATTATCTTCGCTGGTGCCGTCCTTGATCACGATCTCGTCGCTGGTGTCGGTGTAGGTCTTATCGCCCTGTTTCACCTCCACATACTTCTTGCCGTCCGCATCCTCTTTGGTCACCACGTCGATGCTGCCGTTGCCGATATAGTAAATATCCGCAAAGGCCGGGGCTGCAATGGACGTAACAATCGACATGATGGCTGCTGTAGACAGCACCCGCAGAGCCAAATCTTTTCGCTGCATACAAAATCCTCCCTGTTGTACATTCAAAGCCTGTCCCGCAGCAAAAAGGATACCTCGTTCGCCTCCGCATGGCGGGCATCCCGGGGTGTCGTTCCCGCTTTTTGCACCAACTCGGCACAGGTCTTTTCACCATTTTACCCCCCCCCCTATACCTTTTTCAATAGCAATAATCTACAAAGTTTTGCTATTTTATTTGTTTACTTTTCGCCGGGCCGGAAATGCAAAAACACCCTTCCCCTGCCGGTCAAGGCAAAGAAAGGGTGTTTTTATGCCCGGCAACAGGCCCGGCAGCGCCTGCAAAAAGCCATACTTCTGCCCACCGGGTGTGTCTGTTTTGAACAAGAAAAAAGAGGGCCGGTGTACCCACATTTGGTGCAGCTGTCACTTGAATCTTTTTCAGCACCTTTGTATAATATTCTTGTTATCCGGAACAAGGGCGTTCCAGATGAGTCTTCGCCGACCCATCTGGGACGCCTTTTCTTTTTACCGGCATTAAGAGGGACTCTGCGGAATGTGCCGCAGCACTGCCAGGATATTCTCCGGAAAATCGAAAAAAGGATGGGAAAGTCTATGGAAAATTTCACGGAGCAAAAAGGGCCTCTGGGCCTCTATGACCCCCAGTTCGAGCACGACGCCTGCGGCATCGGTGCCGTCGTGGACATCAAGGGCCGCAAGAGCCACCAGACCGTCAGCGATGCGCTGTCCATCGTGGAGCGCCTTGAGCACCGCGCCGGCAAGGACGCCGAGGGCAAGACCGGCGACGGCGTGGGCATCATGCTGCAGATCAGCCACCGCTTCTTTGCCAAGGTGGCCGACGAGCTGAACATCAGCCTTGGCAACGAGCGCGAATACGGCGTTGGTATGTTCTTCTTCCCCCAGAACGAGCATCTGCGCGCTCAGGCCATGAAGCTTTTTGAACTTGTCACCCGCAAAGAGGGCCTCGAGTTTCTGGCATGGCGCGCAGTGCCTGTAGACCCCGACGCCGTGGGCCAGAAAGCCCGCGACTGTATGCCCGCCATCTGGCAGTGCTTCATCAAAAAGCCCGCCAAGATGAGCAAGGGCATCGACTTTGACCGCAAGCTCTACATCGTCCGCCGGGTCTTCGAGCAGGCCAGCAACGGCACCTATGTCCCCAGCCTGTCCAGCCGCACCATCGTGTACAAGGGTATGTTCCTCGTCCACGACCTGCGCCAGTTCTACCTCGATCTGCAGGACGAGGACTATGAATCCGCCATCGGCATGGTCCACAGCCGCTTCTCCACCAACACCAACCCCAGCTGGATGCGCGCCCACCCCAACCGCTTCATCCTCCACAACGGCGAGATCAACACCATCAAGGGCAACACCGACGCCATGCTGGCCCGTGAAGAGACCATCTCCTCCCCCATCATGAAGGAGGACATGAACAAGATTCTGCCCATCATCAACACCTCCGGCTCCGACTCCGCCATGCTGGACAACGCCCTCGAGTTCATGGTGATGAACGGCATGGACCTGCCGCTGGCCGTTATGATCACCATCCCGGAGCCATGGGAGAACAACAAGAACATCAGCCAGAAAAAGCGGGACTTCTATCAGTATTACGCCACCATGCTGGAGCCCTGGGACGGCCCTGCCGCCATCCTCTTCTCCGATGGCGACGTGGTGGGCGCTGTGCTGGACCGCAACGGTCTGCGCCCCAGCCGCTACTACATCACCAAAGACGGCAGGATGATCCTCTCTTCCGAGGTGGGCGTGCTTCCCTGTGAGCCGGAGAACATTCTGGTCAAAGACCGTCTCCGCCCCGGCAAGATGCTGCTGGTGGACACCGTCAAGGGCGAAGTCGTGGACGACGAGAAGCTGAAGGAATACTACGCCAGCCGTGAGCCGTACGGCGAGTGGATAGACCGCAACCTCGTCCAGCTGAAGGACCTCAAGATCCCCAACATCAAGACCCCCAGCTACACCGGCGACGACCTGCTGCGCCTGCAGAAGGTGTTCGGCTACAAGTATGAGGACATCAGCACCCTCATCCTGCCCATGGCACGTCAGGGCGCAGAGCCTTCCGGCGCAATGGGTACCGATACCCCGCTTGCCGTCCTCAGCGGCCAGCACCCGCCGCTCTTCAATTATTTCAAGCAGCGTTTTGCACAGGTCACGAATCCGCCCATCGACGCCATCCGCGAGAAGATCGTCACCTCCACCAGCGTCTATGTGGGCGCACACGGCAACCTGCTGGAAGACAAGCCCGAAAACTGCAAGGTGCTCAAGGTCAACAATCCCATCCTCACGTCCACTGACCTTCTCCGCATCAAGTACATGAACGTCCCGGGCTTCAAAGTCTCCACTGTCTCCATCAACTACTACAAGAACACCAGCCTCGAAAAGGCCATCGACCGCGTTTTCCTGGAGGTAGACCGCGCTTATAAAGAGGGTGCGAACATCATCATCCTGTCCGACCGGGACATTGACGAGTACCATGTGGCCATCCCCAGCCTGCTGGCGGTTTCTGCCGTGTCCCAGTACCTCATCCGCACCAAGAAGAGCACCGCACTGGCTCTCATCCTCGAGAGCGCAGAGCCTCATGAAGTGCATCACTTTGCCGCTCTGCTGGGCTACGGTGCCTGTGCCGTCAACCCCTATCTGGCCCATGAGACCATCGGCCAACTCATCGACGACGGCCTGCTGGATAAAGATTATTACGCCGCCGTGGACGACTACAACAAGGCTGTGCTGGGCGGCATCGTGAAGATCGCCTCCAAGATGGGCATCTCCACCATCCAGAGCTACCAGAGCAGCCAGATCTTCGAGGCCGTCGGCATCTCCAAGGACGTCATCGACAAGTATTTCACCGGCACGGTGAGCCGTGTGGGCGGCATCGGCCTCGAGGACATTCAGGCTGACGTGGAGGCCCTGCACAACGCAGCCTTCGACCCGCTGGGCCTTGACATCAACATGCAGCTGGAAGACGGCGGCGCCCACAAGTTCCGCAGCGGCAAGGAAGAGCACCTCTTCAACCCCCAGACCATCCACCTGTTCCAGAAAGCCTGCTTCACCGGCGACTACGACACCTTCAAGCAGTTCACCCACACCGTGGACAACATGGGCCAGAACGGCGTCCATCTGCGCAGTCTGCTGGACTTCAACTATGCCCCCGACGGCGGCACCCCGCTGGACGAGGTAGAGCCGGTGAGCTCCATCGTCAAGCGGTTCAAGGCCGCTGCCATGAGCTACGGCGCGCTGAGCAGCGAGGCCCACGAGACCATCGCCATCGCGCTGAACCGCCTCGGCGGCCGGAGCAACACCGGCGAGGGCGGTGAGCCCGAAGAGCGCTACCACAGCGAGAGCAATTCCAAGATAAAGCAGGTGGCTTCCGCCCGCTTTGGCGTCACCAGCAAGTATCTTGTCTCGGCAGAGGAGATCCAAATCAAACTGGCACAGGGCGCAAAGCCCGGCGAGGGCGGCAATCTGCCCGGCGCAAAAGTGTACCCGTGGATCGCCAAGACCCGTCACAGCACTACGGGTGTCGGCCTCATCTCTCCCCCGCCGCACCACGACATCTACTCCATCGAAGACCTTGCAGAGCTTATCTACGACCTCAAAAATGCCAACCGCCACGCCAACATCAACGTCAAGCTGGTCAGTGAGGCCGGCGTCGGCACCATCGCTGCCGGTGTCGCCAAGGGCGGCGCACAGGTCATCCTTGTTTCCGGCTACGACGGCGGCACGGGCGCAGCGCCCCGCAACTCCATCAAAGATGCCGGTCTGCCCTGGGAGCTTGGCATCGCCGAGACCCACCAGACCCTTATCCTCAACGGCCTGCGCACCCGTGTGCGCATCGAGAGCGATTCCAAGCTGCTCTCCGGCCGCGATGTGGCCATCAGCTGTATGCTGGGCGCTGAGGAGTTCGGCTTCGGCACCTCTCTGCTGATGACCATGGGCTGCGTCATGATGCGTGTCTGCAACCTCGACACCTGCCCCATGGGCATCTGCACCCAGAACCCCGAGCTGCGCAAGCACTTCCGCGGCAAGCCCGAGCATATCATCAACTACCTGACCTTCGTGGCGCAGGAGCTGCGCGAATACATGGCAAAGCTGGGCATCCGTACCATCGACGAGCTGGTGGGCCGCACCGACCTGCTCCATGTCAAGCCTGCCCCTGCCGACAGCCGGATGTCCAAGATGGACCTCGACTGCATCCTGCACAACCCCGCCATCGTCAACAGCAATGTCCACTTCCAGAAGGAAGACACCTACGACTTCCATCTGGAAGACACTCTGGACATGAAGGTGCTGATGAAGAAATTCAAGCTCAACAGCAAGACCCCTCAGAGCGTGAAGCTGGATGTCTCCAACACCGACCGCGCCTTTGGCGCCATCTTCGGCAGCGAGATCACCCGCAAGTATGGCAGCGACCTGCCTGATGATGTCTACACCGTCCACTGCACCGGTGCAGGCGGCCAGAGCTTCGGCGCATTCATTCCCAAGGGTCTGACGCTGGAACTGACCGGCGACTGCAACGACTACATGGGCAAGGGCCTCTCCGGCGGCAAGCTCGTCGTCCGCCCGCCCGAGGGCATCACCTTCAAGCCCGAAGAGAACATCATCATCGGCAACGTGGCGCTCTACGGTGCCACCAACGGCAAAGCCTTTGTTTCCGGTGTGGCCGGTGAGCGCTTCTGCGTCCGCAACTCGGGCGCTGTGGCCGTCGTCGAGGGCGTGGGCGACCACGGCTGCGAGTACATGACCGGCGGCACCGTCGTCGTTCTGGGCCAGACCGGCAAGAACTTTGCAGCCGGCATGACCGGCGGCATTGCCTATGTGCTGGATGAAAACTGGGACTTCTACCAGCGAGTGAACAAGGAGACCGTCAGCCTCGAGCCGGTGGAGCACAAGTACGACGTCGCCACCCTGAAAGAGCTCATCCGTGAGCACGTCGAGCTGACCGGCTCGCCCC
>OGEQ01002397.1_pt1 | contig 12642 bp, 11 predicted proteins | sample 1570731 | NCBI WGS metagenome assembly OGEQ01 (sample SAMEA2582132, study PRJEB24529) | metagenome | biome: Human gut stool | place: China | collected 2011
GTAGATTACTATTATAGTTTTCAAAATCGGACTCGTAGAACAGGGAATTAAACAAAATTTATATATATTTATAGATTTTTGGCAACGGAGAATGTGAAGATAGCTGTTGTATAGGATGGGATGTTGATATTGATAAGTTTACTTTTTATCAATATGAAAATGTAAGTAATAGTGATATGAAGAATATACTTGAAAGCAATCTTATTAAAAATAAGAAGTGTCAATGTGATGAAATTGATTTTGCTAAAGTGAAGTTAGGGGAAAGTAAAAGATGTCCATTTTTAAAGTGTGATAACTACTGTGTTATCCATTCTAATCTTGGAGAAGAGTATCTTTCAAATGTTTGTACATCATTTCCTAGGGTAACTAATAAGATTGATGGAATTTATGAAATGTCTCTTGCTGTGGCATGTCCAGAGGCTGCTAGAATTCTTTTACTTAAGAAGAATGGTATTGAGTTTTCAGAAAGTGACGAAAACTTAGGAAAACACATAATATCAAGTGAGGTTAATTTTATTTAATTGACTTACTAAATTATATAAAAGAGCATGATTTTAATAATTTAGAGTTTGTGAAAACTCTACTTTCTTAAAGATTATATATTTTAAAATTTAGAGTATTATACTTTTTTTAAAATTTATTTACAAAGAAACTTTAAATTGATAATATTTATATAGGATTTAAAAGATTTGGAGGGGAGCATGAAGAGTTACGAGAGAAAACTAAAGATTGAGATTATTACTATTTTGGTAATGATTGATTATATACTTATGATAAGAAGAGCAAATAGTGATATAGAAGAATTAGTACTTGCAGGAATTGCTCTTTTATGGACAACTTTTGCTTTAGGATACCATATATGGGATTTAAAAAAGCGTGGATTAACTTTTACAGATGGAATTAAAAGTTTTATTGATAGAATTAAAAGACTTAAGTATTTTAGTAGAATCTATACAAAAATGTTTAAATATGGTACAGGTATAATAATTATATTAGGTATGGTATTAGTTGCTTTAAATGTAATTAACACAGAAGTTTTAAATAGTTCATTTATAAAATATATCATAAACATAGGAATGTCTTTGGCTTTTTCATTAGGGATGATAGAAGCTATAGTATTTTGTATGGCTGGTATAGTAAGAATTATGGAAGAGAATAAAGAAATATAAAAAATGCTTCACAATTTTGTGAAGCATTTTTTATTTATAGATAATTTTAGTGTTTTTATAATTAATAAGATAGAAATTATTTCATTAATATTATATACTGTATATGGATAAAATGTTAAAAATTTATCTATATATTGAATTTTATTTAATAATACTATTAAATAACAGATTTCACAAGTGAGGGTAAGATATGAAAAACTATTATTTAGAAGAGGTTGTGGATGAAATTTACTATAAAGAAGGTAAAGAAAATAGAGAACTAAAAATGGATATTTTAAGTTTAAAGATAAAAAATGAATTAAATATCATAGAAAATTTATGTGGTAATTGTAAAAGAAAAAGTAATTTATATGAAGCTATAAAGAATGTAAAAAGCTTATTAAAACAGTACTATATAGTTTTTAATGGAACTCAAGATGCATTATTTTTAGTTGAAATGCTTAAAGATGGAAATTTTAAATATGTAAGAAATAACAATGCATATCTTCAGGATTTTGGACTTAAAGGAGAAGAAATTATAAATAAAACACCAAAGGATGTTTTCGGGGAAGAACTTGGACAAAGATTCTGCAATTATTATAAAAAATGCATAGAGAATAAAAAAGTAATTGTATTTGAAGATGATTTGTCTTTAAATGGTAAGAAAAGAGTGTTCTTAACGAAACTACTTCCTATTATTGACGAGGATGATGGTGTTTTTATAGTAGGTTCAAGAGAAGATATTACAAAGAGAAAAGAAATGGAAATAGAGTTAGACAGAATGGCTAATTATGATGAATTAACTAATATTCCAAATATGAGATTATTTTTTAAATCTTTTGGAAATACAATAAATGAAAGTAAAAAGAAAGGAAAGAAGTTTGCAGTTCTTTTTATAGATTTAGACTGGTTTAAGGAAATAAATGATAACTTTGGACATGATGTAGGGGATGAGGTTCTAGTTTGTGCAGTTAAAAGAATATATAAATGTTTAAGGAAGGGCGATATTTTAGGAAGAATAGGCGGAGATGAATTTGCTGCTATACTAAAGGATATAAGTGATAAAGAAGAAATTGAAAAAATAGTTAAAGATATTCAAAACTACCTAAGAAAAAGAATAAAAATAGGGGATGTTACATGTAATATTGATTCATCCATAGGTATAACAATATTTCCAGAAGACGGAGAAAAAATAGAAGTACTTATGAGAAATTCTGATAAGGCTATGTATAAAGTAAAAAATAGAGAAAAGGGAGGATATAGATTTTTTAATAATATGATTAGAGAATATAACTTTAAAAATAAAGATGGTCATGTACATACAAAATACTGTCCTCATGGTAGTGATGATAATATTGAAGATTATATTGAAGAAGCTATAAAATATAAATTAGATGAAATAAGTTTTTTAGAGCATCTTCCTCTTCCTGAAAATTTTATTGATCCTTCACCTTTAAAAGATAGTGCTATTAAATTAGAAGAAATGGAATCATATTTAAAAGAAGGAAATAAATTGAGAGAGGGATATAAAAGTAAGATAAAAGTAAATGTTGGAGTAGAGGTAGACTATATAGAAGGTTACGAGATTGCAACAGAATTGCTTTTAAATAAATATGGAAAACACTTAAATGACAGTATTTTATCCGTTCATATGATAAAAGGAAATAAAAGATATTATTGTATAGATTTTAGCGAAAGTGAATTTAAAAAGATCATAGATGATTTAGGTTCTTTAGAAAAGGTATATGATAAATATTATGATACATTAATTATGGCCTTAAAAAGTGATTTAGGACCATACAAACCAAAAAGAATAGGTCATTTAAATCTAGTAAGAAGATTTAATAAGGAGTTTCCATATAATTATGAAAAACATATTTCAAAGATAGAGAAAATATTAGATATTATAAAAGAAAAAGGCTATGAGCTTGATTTTAACATTGCAGGCTTAAGAAAAAAAGAATGTAATGAATTTTACATAGAAGGAAAAGTCTTAGAAATGGCAATTGAGAAAGATATACCTATGGTTTTAGGAAGTGATTCTCATTCTGCTAAATATATAAAATGTATAAAAGAGTTTTTATAAATAAGATATGATTTAAAGTAGTGTTTGGTTTAGATAGTAATTATATATCTAAACTAAACATTTACCTAAAAATATTATAGTAGTTTTTAATTTTATTTAAGTATAAAATTAAAAACTTTCTAGGGAGTATATAATAAAAAAAAGTTGAACGTTTTCATAAAGAGGAATATAATTACATGCAGAGAAGATATACATATTAATATTTTTTTGATTTATTTTGGTATCGTTACCAAAATTGTTTGTAATAATTTATAATTATAATATTATGGAGGGTTAATTTATGAGTAAAATTACAAGAGAGGCAATACATCATATAGCTCAAAGCAATTATTCTTATGGATATGATAATGAAACTTTGCATTTAAGGGTTAGGACTAAAAAAGGTGAAGTAAATAAAGTGGAAATAAGAATTGGAGATCCTTACATATGGGACGAAGGTGGTTGCGATGGAGGAAATATGAATGCCACTGGAGGACGATGGACAGGTGGAAAAAGTTATCCTATGAGAAAGGAATGTGAAACAAAATACTTTGATCACTGGATAGTTTATTATAAACCATTAACCAAACGTTCAAGATATGGATTTATATTATATGGAGATGAAGAAACTCTTTTATGCACAGAAAAAAGAATAGAGGAGTTAGATGGAAAGTATGATGAAGAAAAATTAAGTGCTATAGGAAACTTTTATTGTTTGCCATATTTAAATGCCATAGATGTTGCTAAAACACCACAATGGGTAAAAGATACTGTTTGGTATCAAATATTCCCAGATAGATTTTGCAATGGAGATAAATCAATAGATCCAGAAAATGTTGAGCCATGGGGGACAGAGCCTACTAGGGATAATTTTATGGGAGGAGATTTACAGGGAGTTTTAGATAAATTAGATTACTTATGCAATCTTGGAATTAATGGACTATATTTTTGTCCTGTATTTGAAGCTACTGAGAATCATAGGTATGAAACCATAGATTATTTTAAAGTAGATCCAGCCCTTGGTGGAAATGAAGTCTTTAAAAAACTTGTAAGTGAAGCTCACAAAAGAGGAATGAAAATAATGTTAGATGCAGTATTTAATCATATAGGTTATTTTTCACCAAAATGGCAAGATGTATTAAAGAATAATGAAAAATCAAGATATAAGGATTGGTTTTGTATAAAGAAGTTTCCAGTACTTGAAAATGGCTTAGAAAATGTTGACGGAAATAATTTAAATTATGAAACCTTTGGAAGAATAGCCACAATGCCTAAACTAAACACAGAAAATCCAGAGGTTGTAGAATATTTATTAAAAGTTGCTAAGTTCTGGGTTGAAGAAATGGATATAGATGGTTGGAGACTTGATGTATGTAATGAAGTAGACCATGTATTTTGGAGAAAATTTAGGGAAGTAGTAAAGGAAACTAATAAAGAAGTTTATATATTAGGAGAAGTTTGGCATGATGGACTTCCATGGCTTATGGGAGATCAGTTTGATGCAGTTATGAATTACCCTGTTACAGATGCAGTAAAAGAATATTTCTGCTTAAATCAATCTAATCCAGAAGATTTTAAATATATGATAGAAGCTAATAAGGTTAGCTATTTAAGACAAATAGGAGAAACAATATTTAACTTGTTAGATAGTCATGATACTCCAAGAATATTAACTGTAGCTGGAGGAAATAAGGATAAGATGAAACTAGCTTATCTGTTTATGTTTACTCAAGCTGGTTCTCCGTGTATATATTATGGAGACGAAATTGGTATGGAAGGAAATCAAGGAATGGGTATGGAATTCCATAGAAGATGTATGATTTGGGATGAAAATAAACAAGACAAAGATATGCTTAAGTTTATGAAACAAATAATAAAAATAAGAAAAGAAAATAAGGAATTAAATTTATTAGATAACAATTGGATAAGAGCTAATAGAGATGAAAATATACTTATATATTCAAAGAAAAATATATTCATCATTATGAACAATTCAGATAGGGAAGAAAAGGTATTTTTACCTAAAGAGATTAAAAATAATAAGGTTAAGGATTTATTTGAAGAAAAAATTGAACCTTTAAAAGAAGATGTAGAGTTAAAGCCCTTTGCATTTAAAGTTTATAAAAAGCTTTAATATTTAATAAATTAAAAAAAGAGTAAGAATTTTAGAATGTATTATATTTTATAATTTTTACTCTTTTATTTATATTTATAAAGGGTAAAATCACTATATTTTTAAGGCGCATTGTAAGCAATAATTAAAAGTGTAATCAAAATGTTATAATAAATTTAAATTTTTCTTGTAAATGATTACAAAAATTAAGGTGTGGTGTTATAATAAAAATATAAAGGAATTTATAAGAAGGTGAGAAGATGAGAGAATTATATTTAAAAACATTAAAAAAGGAAGTAGTACCATCAGAAGGTTGTACAGAACCAATAGCAATAGCTTATGCAGCATCTATAGCAGCAGAATATTTAAAGGGAGAAATAAAAGAAGTAAATATCTATTTAAGTAAAAACGTAATAAAAAATGCCTTAGGAGTTGGAATACCTGGGACTGGTGGAGTTGGAATAGAAATAGCAGCAGCTTTAGGAATCTCAATTCAAAAATCCTATAAAAAGTTAACTATATTATCTAATTTCACAGAAGATGAACTTAAAAAAGCTAAGGAAATTGTAGATAAAAATATAATAAATATAAAGCAAAAAAATACCAATAAAGCTCTTTATATAGAGGTAGAACTTTTATCTGAAACTTCAAAATCTAAAGTTATTATAGAAGATACTCATACTAATGTAACCTTAATTGAATGTGATGATGAAATAATAATGGACAATAATAGTGAGGTAAGTGAAGATTTAGAGGAAGACTATAACTTATTTAAGATAGCGGATATATATAACTTTGCTAAAGAGGCAGATTTTGATGACATAAAATTTATTTTAGAAAGTGCAAAAATGAATGAAAAGGTGTCAGAAGAAGGATTAAAAGGAGATTATGGCCTTCAAGTTGGAAGTAAAATAATTCAAAAGGGTAATTTTAATTTATTTTCTAATGATGCATCTAATAAGATAATTGCAGCCTCAGCAGCAGCCTCAGATGCAAGAATGGATGGGTGTGCAATGCCTATAATGACCACTGCAGGAAGTGGAAATCAAGGAATAGCTTGTTCAATACCAGTAGCTCAAACTGCTAGACTTTTAGATAAGTCTGAAGAGGAATTAGCAAGAGCTTTAGTTTTAAGTAATTTAGTTACAATAAGAATAAAAAAACACATGGGAAGACTTTCTCCTCTATGCGGTGCAGGAATAGCAGGGGCAACAGGGGCTTCTTGTGGAATAACTTATCTTCTTGGAGGAGATTTAGAAAATATAAATTATTGTATAAATAATATGATTTCAGATCTTTCAGGCATGATATGTGATGGAGCGAAGGAAACCTGTGCTTTAAAGATTGCCACAGGAACTAATGCTGCAATACAATGTGCAAACTTGGCTATAAATGGAATATCAGCAACAGCCAATGATGGAATAGTAGCAAAAGATGTAGAAGAAACAATTGAAAGTATAGAAACATTAATACAGAATGGCTTTAAAAATGTTGATGATACTATACTTAACATAATGCTTGAAAAGAAAAAGAATAATAAGTAATAAAGATAAAAGGTTAATATTAATAATTAAAAAGTGCTTAAGGTCTAGCTAAAGTTAATATATTACTTAGAATCTGTAAAAAGAAAGAATAAATAAAAATATAAATGAAAAAAGATTGTATTAATTTACCTTATAAAACTTTTAAATATATTTTTATAAATTATAAGTTTTATTATTCAAAGTTTTTAATGCAATCTTTTTATATACTTTAACAAAATAATAACTATATATTTTTTTAGATAAGTTTAGATACTTAAAATAAGTTTTAAAAATTTTTATCTAGAACCTTATAAATTTTTAAATAGGTTTTTCTTAGAAGCTATTTTTACTAATAAAGTTGTTATTAATAAGGAGAGTACTAATATGAATAAGGGACTTAGTCCAGTTGCTTCTAGTAACTCATCTAGTTCAGTATGTAATCTAAGATCAGTAAATAATGATACCAATGGATAGAAAATTAAGCATATTGAAATGCTTAATACTGAACACATAAAAAATATAAGAGTAAATTTATGATATAAGCCATTTCTTAGTGAATTATTAAATATAAGTACTAGTAAAAATAAAAATAATACTGGTATTGATATTCCTAGTATAAGATTAAGGATATAAGAAAAATTGCCATAATCAGCATTTACAATTGTAATTCCACGATTAAATTCTATTTTTCCTCCACATAATAATCCAACTACAGCTTTTGAAATATCATGTAACAAGTAGATTATTAAAAATGATAAAGCAATCATAATTAATGTTGAAACCGTGCTTTTAAATTTGTTTGTTTTATTCAATTTTTTTCAACTCCTTAATATAATTAAATATTGAATATGAAATAGCTTTTTATTATTAAATTAAAAATTATTGAGTAGTCAGTTAGTTTAGAAATAATAATGAAATATTATCACATTAAATGAACAAAATGTTAATTAATACTATATTAATATAAACTTTTTGTGAACATAAGTAAAGGGTTAAATATAATTTTTGATATTTAATTTCATTTAAGAGGGAAATAAAAGGGGATTTAGTGGATTTAAAGTATGAATAGATACAAATAGATAAATGAATATTTCTCTGTGTACAAACGTTTTCAATAATGCTATAATAATAGTGAACAAAATGTAAATGAGTTTTGTATCTTTAAAGGTGGAGATTTGTATGAAGAAATTGATTGCAATTTTATCAGTTATTATATGTTTAGGATTAGGAGGATGGTTAATAGCCAGTCATTATACAAATTTAAAAGAAGAAAGATTTAATAATATTATAGAAAATGCTAATAAAGCTATTGAGAATAAAGAATATGAGACGGCTGAAGTGCTATTAGAAAAGGCTAAACTTATGAATAATAAGACACAGGTAATATGCGAAAAAATACAGAATTTAGAGTTTCATAAAGAACAACAGGAACTTTATGATCAGGGATTAAAATTAGAAAAGTTAAAAAGGTACTCAGAAGCAATAGATGTTTTTAGTGAAATTAATATTGATTCAAATGATTTAAAAAGAAATAGTGAGAAAGAAATAGAAATTTGTAAGAAATGTATAATAGATGATTTTTCAAATAAAGCAGATAAGGCTATAAGAAGAGGTGATATAGAAAAAGCAAAATATATTATAGCTAAAATTGAAAGAGTAGATAGTGATAGTCCTGAAATAAATATATTAAATATGAAAATAGAAAGCTTTAAATCAGCTAAATAAATATCAAGAGTACTTGATATTTATTTGGCTGATTTTTTTAAACAATATCTTTTGTATCTAGAAAAGCTTCTTGCAGAAGTAATTTAATCATAGCAGGAAACTCTCTAACCATATATTGAACTCTTAAAAATATAGGAGTTTTTGAAGGAAGCCCTTCATTTTTAATATTAAGGTAATCAGCGATTTCCTTAGCTCTAAATAAATGAAAATCACTTGTTACTATTAAAACTTCATCTTTATCCGCATGTCTTTCTTCAAGAATTTTTTTACTGAATTCTAAATTTTGAAAGGTTGATTTAGATTTATCTTCTTCTATAATTCTATTAGGATTAATTCCTTTATTAACAAAAAAAATTTTCATAGCCTCAGATTCCGGTATTGGCTCGTTACTTCCTTGTCCACCTGAAACTATTACTTTAGTATTAGGGTGTAATTGTAAGTATTTCAAGCCTTCCTCTAACCTTTCTTGTAAAATTGGGCTTGGCTTGTCTCCATATAATCCTGCACCTAAAATTATTTCATATTTTACATCCTTAAGTTGATTTATATCTTTAAAATTCATCATTTTATATGTCAAAAAAACTTCAAAAATAAGGAAGACTAGGATAAGTAGCCCTATTAAAAGGGATATTGCAACTAAAATTTTCTTCTTTAGCAAATAATCACTTCCTATGTTTATTTTTTAAATTAATATAAATTTTATCCTTAAGCTTATTATCTCATATATAACTTACATAATTATGATTTAAATGTTAAGGAACTATTATAATAATATGTAGGTAAAAATTGGAGTTGTGAAATTTTTGATAATTATATTGACTAGGCAGAATCTGATGATATAATAAATAGTGTTTATGTGAAAATGATTATCATTAATGAGGGTCGAGGGTAATCTAATAAGGAAATTAGGAGGACTAAAGATGAAAGGACTTAAAAAATTAGCGATTTTAGGGATCGCAACACTTACGGTTGGAATGTTTGTAGGATGTTCTAGTAGTAAAACTAGTGAAGAGAGCAACACTAGTAATGAAAAAAGGATTGTTCAATCTGTAAAAGGAGAAGTTGAGATACCAGCTAATCCTAAAAAGATAGTAGACATTTCAGGAAGTTCAGAAGAGTTAGTTTTATTAGGACATACTCCTGTAGCTACGGCAAATGTAGACTCATATAAAACTGATCAAGTACCAGAATATATGGCTGAGACGTTAAAAGATACAAAAATAGTTGGTCATTCTATGATGGATACTGCTGATATAGAAGGGATATTATCAGTAGAGCCAGACTTAATAATAATGTCACCTAGACAAGAGAAAATATATGATCAATTAGCAGAAATAGCTCCAACAGTTATAATTAATGATAATGCGAATGATTGGGAAGCTAAGTTTAAAGAGGTAGCAAAATTATTTGATCAAGAAGAGGAAGCACAAAATTGGTTAGATAATTATTATAAAAAAGCAAAAGAAGTTGGAGAGGAAATAAAGAAAGTAAATGGTGATGGAACTTATTTATCTGTTTTAGCTTCTTCAGGTCAATTCATGGTATTTACTGAAGGTGGAATAGGAACAGTTTTAAAGAGTGATATGGGATTACCTCAACCAAGTAAAATGCCAGAACAAGATAGCATAACATTACCTACAGTTACACTTGAAGGACTTACTGAAATAGATGCAGATCATATTATAGTTTTAGGAACGGAATCAGATAAGGCTGATTTAGAGTCAAATAGTGTTTGGAATGAAATGAGAGCTGTTAAGAATGGAAATGTAAAAATACTTGATGTAAGTCCATATTTTAGCCAAGCTTATAACCCAATGGGAAGAGAACTTTTATTAGAGTCAATAAAAAATGAACTTGTAAAATAATTAAAATTTTTAGTAGGGGCTGTATCAAAATATAAAGATACAGCCCCAATATTTAAGTTAAAATAGAAATTTTGGTGATACTTTAAGGAGGACAACTTATGAAAATAGGAAGGAAAAAGACCTTGACTTATGGATTAATGTTTATAGGTTTATTACTTTTGCTTAGTGGAATCATTCTATCTATATCTATAGGGGCAAAAGAAATTGATTTTTCTATGATAATAAATGCTATTTTTACAAATGATGCAGATATAAATACTAATATAATTAGGGATGTAAGAATACCTAGAGCACTTGCAGCAGCTTTAGTAGGAGGATTTTTAGCCGTAGCTGGTGCCATTATGCAAGGAATAACTAGAAATCCCATTGCAGAACCTTCTGTAATGGGTATAACTCAAGGAGCTACATTTATGATAGCTGTAGCATTTGTTTTACAAAGAATATATCCTAATTTAGTCATAAATAGCTTTGCTCTTATGATTTTTGCATTTTTAGGGGCAAGTATAAGTGGTCTTTTAGTATATTTTATAAGCTCTAGAGCATCTAGAAAAGTTGATCCTGTTAAGTTAGCCCTTGCAGGGACAGCATTAGGAACTTTACTTATATCCTTAGCAATGGGAATATCAATGTATTTTAATTTATCTCAACAGTTAAGTTTCTGGGTATCAGGTGGATTAGTAAGTGCTAAATGGGAAGGGGTAATTTTATTAGCTTTAATTGGAGGAATAGCATTTATTGGGGCCATGATTATGTCACCTAGAATAACAATTTTGAGTTTAGGAGAAGAAGTAGCCATAGGACTTGGAGAAAAAACCAATCTTGTAAGGTTTATATCCATAATGATAGTTATATGTCTAACAGGTGCTTCTGTTTCGGTAGCTGGTAATATTGTCTTTGTAGGATTAATAATTCCTCAAATATGCAAAGGAATAGTAGGGTCTGATTATAGATATATAATACCTAGTTCAATGATATTAGGTGCTGTTTTATTAGTGTATAGTGATATATTAGCAAGGATTATAAACCCTCCTTATGAAACACCAATAGGATCTTTAACTGCCTTATTAGGAGTTCCAGTGTTTATATACTTAGTTAGAAAGGGAGGTAAGTAATTTATGAATATAAAAAAGAACCATAAATTTATATGGGTAACGGGAATTTTAATAGGTTTAATTTTTATTACCTTCTTAATAAGTTTAAACATGGGTTCACTTTCAATTGAGCCAGGAGAAGTTATTAAAACTTTAATTGGACAAGGTACAAAAAGTAATGAAATAGCTATATTTAAGCTTAGACTTCCTAGAATAGTCATAGGAATATTAGTAGGAACAGCTTTAGCAACTGCAGGTACAATCCTGCAAGGGGTTACTAAAAATGATTTAGCTGATTCAGGAATACTTGGAATAAATTCAGGAGCGGCCTTATTTATTGTAGTTTATATATATATAATGAATGGAAATGTATATGATGGTGTAAGTAATTTAACTATTTTTACTATGCCTATAGTAGCTTTAAGTGGAGCTATATTTGGAGCATTTTTAATATACATATTAGCATGGAAGAATGGAATAAATTCATCAAGACTATTATTAATAGGTATAGGTATAAATATAGCTTTTACCTCCTTATTAACAATATTTCAGTTAAGATTTACTACTCAAGAATTTAATAGAGTTATGGCTTGGATATCAGGAAGCATATGGGGAGCAAGTTGGAAATATGTATTAGCAATATTACCATTTATAATTATATTTATGGCTTTAACTATATATAAATCAAGATATTTAGATGGATTAAATTTAGGAGACGAAGTTGCCACAGGTATAGGGATTGAAGTAGAAAAAGAAAGAAGAAAACTAATTATATATGCAGTTATATTAGCAGGGGTAGCTACATCAGTTGCAGGTAGCATAGGTTTCCTAGGTTTAGTATCTCCTCATATAGCAAGAAAATTAATAGGGCCAAAGCATAAGAAATTAATTCCTGTAGCAGCCCTTATTGGAAGTTTAATATTATTAGTGTCAGATACTATAGCAAGAAATTTAATTGCACCAATGGAAATGCCAGTAGGTATAATCGTATCTATAATAGGAGTTCCATATTTTATTTATTTAATGTTATCAAAATAGATATTTATAAATAAAAACGAAGAATCTGTTAAGTTGTTATGAAAAAATAGCTTAACTATTCTTAAAATTACTCG
>OGEQ01002399.1_pt1 | contig 12631 bp, 11 predicted proteins | sample 1570731 | NCBI WGS metagenome assembly OGEQ01 (sample SAMEA2582132, study PRJEB24529) | metagenome | biome: Human gut stool | place: China | collected 2011
TTCCTGATCACTATCCACGGTGCCTTCGCACAGTCCGAAAGTGAGGGCATCTCCTCCCGTGTTAAGTGGGGCAAGCATCAGGCGATGCGGACGGGAAAGGCGAATATCCAGTATAAGACCCTGCTGGGCTATGAAAAGAACCCTGACGGTGAGATGGTGGTGAATGCGGAGCAGGCGGAAACGGTCCGAAGAATTTATGAGATGTACTTATCCGGCCAGACGCTGCGCAGCATCAAGGAAGCCTTGGAATCCGGCGGCTTCAAGAATTCGGCAGGAACAATGGAATGGACAACTTCTAATCTGCGGACGATCCTCTCTGACGAAAAATACTGCGGTGACGTCCTGCTCCAGAAAACATTCATTCAGGATTGTATCAGTAAAAAGGTTATCAAAAATACCGGACAGCTTCCCATGTATCTGATTCAGAACCACCATGAAGCCATTATCCCACGGGACCGATTCGATGCCGTGCAGGTGGAATTGGCACGGCGCAAAACATTGACAAGCAGCACGAAAAAGAGCGCTCCGACCGGCATGAGCCGTTACAGCGGCAAATACGCACTCAGCGGTCTGCTGTTCTGCGGCGAGTGCGGTACGGCGTACCGCAGAGTGGTGTGGACACAGCACGGTGAGAAACGAGCCGTGTGGCGCTGCAGCAGCCGCTTGGACTATGGAAAGAAATACTGCAAAGAATCTCCGACGCTGGACGAATCGCCGCTTCAGCAGGCGGTGCTGGCAGCCATCAACGCATCCATGTCAGGGTGCAAGGTTCTGGCAGATCAGCTTGTAGATGCGATGGAGCAGGAATTGGCTCCGGTTCCCGGTGAGAGCATGAGCCTTGGAGATATCGACCGAGCGGTCACAGAGTTGGGCAAACAATTCGATACGCTTCTGGCAGAAGCGGCAAATGGTGACGCGGACGAATACGCCGAGCGCTTTCGTACCATCTCCACCACGATGGAGGAACTGAAGCGCCGCAAGGCGGCAATCCTCAGTATCCGGCAGGAACAGGAGCAGATCGGCCGCCGTATCCATGCGGCAGCCTCGGCAATGACCGCGGTGACCATGGGAATTACAGAGTGGGACGATGGCGTAGTCTATCAGATACTGGAAAAGGTCACCGTTCTGGCAGGCAACCGCATCAAGGTCACTTTCCGCAACGGCGTAGAAATCGAACAGACCGTAGACCAACCTAAGAGGAGGAAATTCATATGATTTATGTGACTGGCGATTGCCACGGAAACTTCCGGCGTTTCCAATCGGATTGTTTCCCGGAGCAAGCTAACATGACGAAGGATGACACGGTCATCATCACCGGAGACTGCGGCGGCGTTTGGTTTGGCGACAGCCGCGACGATGAAACGCTGGACCGGCTGGAACGCCTGCCCTTCACGCTGGCCTTCGTCTGCGGCAACCACGAAAACTATGATGCGCTGGAAAGATACCCTGTGGCGGAGTGGCACGGCGGAAAGGTACACCGCATCCGCCCCCATGTGCTGCACCTGACGCGCGGTCAGATCTTCGAGCTGGAGAGTTACCGCTTCTTTACGATGGGCGGTGCCAAAAGCCATGACATCGAGGATGGGATTTTAGAGCCGGATGCCCCGGATTTTGAGCGAAGGCTCATGATGCTCCAGCGCAAGCCCAGAGCGAGATATCGCGTTAACCACATCTCGTGGTGGGCGCAGGAACTGCCCTCCGATGGGGAATACGCCGAGGCGCGGCGAAGCCTTGACGCGGTCGGCTGGCATGTGGACTACATCATCACCCACTGCGCTCCCACCAGCATCGCCCTCATGGGGACCCGTCACAACGAGGCGGACCGGCTCACGGACTTCCTGCAAGAGGTACGGGAAAGAGCAAGATACCACTACTGGCTGTTCGGCCACTACCATGACAACAAAGCCATTGATGAAAAGCACATCCTGCTCTGGGAACAGATCGTGCGGATCATCTGAAGCAGGTCAAAGCAGAGGAAAACACGGTGACACCGCCGTGCTTTTCTCTGCTTTGAGCGTTAATCAGGCGCACCGCGCCGGAAAGGAGAAAGCCCATGAACATTCGCAAACCCACAGATTACGTCACCATGTTCACCACACTGGACACGCTTATGGCGGCGCAGCTCCCGCAGATGGAATTGTACTGCGAGATTGGCCGAGTGGTCAGCGGCAGAGCAGAGAAAGGAGCGGCTGTCGCGGCGTCGGAATACCTGCAAGCGGCCTATCCCGCGGCCGAGGGCTTCTCTCCCCGCAATCTGCGCCGTATGCGGGCGTTTTACGCAGCCTACGAGAAAACTCCTGAAATCATGCGGCTGGCGATACACCTCGGCTGGACGCGGAATGTGGCGATTTTAGAGGGATGTGGCAGCAGCGAGGAACGGGCGTGGTACATCCGAGCCGCTCTGCGTTTTGGATGGAAAAAAACGAAATTATTGGAATCGATCAAAACGCAGGCGTGGCTGTATTCTTCTCTCGACGAACAGGCGGTTTCCTGCTATACTGGTGAAAATGAAGTAACGCAGGAGTGCGAGAGCGATAAAGAAGATACTCTTTGTGTGTCATGGAAATATCTGCCGCAGCCCCATGGCCGAGTTCGTGATGAAGGACTTGGTGAAGAAAGCGGGGCTGGTGTCAGAGTTCCATATCGAATCGGCGGCCACCAGCCGGGAGGAGATCGGCAACCCGGTCTATCCCCCGGTGCGGCGCAAGCTGGCGGAGCATGGAATCTCCTGCGACGGCCATGCGGCGCGGCAGCTCACCAATGCCGACTACGAAAAATACGATCTCCTAATCGGCATGGACAGCGCAAACCTGCGGAATATGCACTGCATCTGCGGCGGCGATTTTGCCGGAAAACTGCACCTCCTGATGGACTATACCGACCATCCCTGCGATGTAGCCGACCCGTGGTACACCGGCGATTTCGAGGCGACGTGGCAGGATGTGCTGGCGGGATGTCAGGGGTTGCTGCGTGAAATAACCGGCCATCATCATACGAGGGAATGAACACGAAAAAAACAGAAAAGCCATTCGTAACAGTACAGTCGATTTCCTCGTTTTCACTAAGGATGCCGGTGACGACAGTATTGAAGTCCGTGTGCAGGATGGCGAGGTCTGGCTGACTCAGGATGGGATCGCACAGCTTTTTGATGTAGACCGAAGCGTAGTGACCAAGCACCTCAAGAACATCTTTCAGGATGGGGAGCTGGCAGAAAAAGAAACTCGTGCAAAATTTACACAAGTTGCTGACAACGGAAAACCTATCAATATCATTCAGGACAAAAATTATCAGAGTGACTTCGACCGATTGATGGCGGAAACGGCTGAAACAAAATATCCGAATTGAAGCCACTTGCCAAATTAGACAAAAGCTGTGTATAACTTATGTTATACACAGCTTCTGCTCTTTTAACAGGGCAAACACACAAATTTGGCCTGCAAACTGTGCAAAATAACGGCACGGGAGAAAATGAAATAATCTATATTCCTATGTTTTATCTCTTGAATGGGGTAACACATGGGAATTTTTGCTTTTAGGAGGAATAAAGCATGAGAATACCATATGGTTTTGAGTTGATCAGCGGCGGGACACTTGAAGTCAACAAGGATGAAGCAAATATCGTATCAATGATTTTTGATTTCTATATGGCAGGAGCAAGCTTGGGAAAAGTGGTGGATATGCTTCATTCAAAACAGATATCTTCTCCAACCGGAAAGTTGAAATGGACCCGCGCTACGGTAGATCACCTTCTTTCTAATGGCAAATATGTGGCTGTTGTCGGGTTGGAGAAATTCTTGGATGTGCAATTTGAGAAGGCTGCTCGCTGTAATATTGACTACGACAAGGATGGGGCACCGAGGAAAGATACGCGTTATGTGTCTCCTGCTGTGGTTCAGATTTAATTTGTCTTTTACAACTCTGAAAGTTATGCTACAATGACCTTGCGAGGTGATTGTGTGGCAAAGAAACTGAATCTGGTAGATATGTACGGAATTGGAGTTATGCTGGAATACCTTGTAGCTGAAGACAACCTTACCTGCGAGGAACGAGATCGAGTCATATTGCGAATTGCGCGGGAAAACGATATTGCCGAATATATGCTTTCGAATCTTGCCGGTTATGGAAGAAGTAAGCAAGAGGTGTTGAAACGGGCAGAGCGGAGGAAAAACTCGGAATTACAGGGCAAAAAGCAAGATGAGAGCTATATCTCTCTGACCGAGATTGCCCGAGCTCACAGCGAGGATGCTCCAGGATATGTGATACAGAGTTGGCTGAGAAATGGAAATACTTTAGCATTCTTAAACCTCTGGGAACAGGAGAACAATCCGAATTATAGTGAGGTCGGTTATGCAGAACTTTCGAAGAGAAAGAAGAATGCCTCATTTACGTTGACACCAAAGTTATGGATTGACCAAACAAAGGCAATCGGCATCGTTTCCAAGCAGGGAAAAAACGGAGGAACGTTTGCCCATCCGATGATCGCCTGCGAGTTTGCCTCGTGGATTGCCCCGGAATTCAAGATGCAATTACTAAGGTTGTCGCTGGATAAAACAAAATTGCGATGAGCAAATATCGGGCTGGGTTGCAGTTTCATATCGAATTTGCAGGAGAATGTTGAAAGAATTTATTGCAAAATGGATGGAAAAATAAACTGGTTGTTCATAGAACAGAAATCAAGGTTTAGCGGAGTCTCGAACGAGATAAATTCATCAGCCTGACTGATTCGCTAAAGCCAAGGATAACGATAAAACTTGATACATTATGGTTGATTTAGGCGGCACACTTATAAAATAAGTGGTCTATATATGATTGGTGGCAGATAGATGGGAGGACTATATTATGCCAACAACAATTGATAGCATGACAGGAGTAGAAATATGTATTGTGTTAATCCAGCCCATGTGTTGGCTCACCTTCCCAATGCACGGAAAGAATTAGATAATTGGATGGCAAGTATAGGATGAGCAAATAACAAAAAGGTTCAATTAGATGTCAAAAATCGTTGAATTCAGCGGATTGGCAGCTTCTTATTACATTATGTCGAGGATAAACCCCACGAGAACACAGAAGAAGGTGAAGTTGAGGTGAAAACAAATGGCCCAGAGTGATAAAATCCAACTGTTCGAGGACAAACGCATCCGCACCGCATGGGACGCGGAAAAGGAAGAATGGTATTTTTCCGTTGTCGACGTTGTCGCGGTTTTGACGGATCAGCCAGATGCCCGTCATGCCAGCACATATTGGGCGGTTTTAAAGAAGCGGCTGAATAACGAGGGCGCAGGCCAACTGCTTACAAATTGTAAGCAGTTGAAAATGACCGCTTCGGATGGCAAAAAGCGATTGACCGATGTGGCCGATACCGAGCAACTTCTCCGCATCATCCAGTCCATCCCGTCACCCAAAGCGGAGCCGTTCAAACTCTGGCTGGCGCAAGTAGGGCGGGATCGCATTGAGGAAACCATCGATCCGGAGCTGACCATCGAGCGGGCACTGGAAACCTATCTCAAGAAGGGCTATACCCGCGAGTGGATCAACCAACGGTTGCAGGCCATTCAAGTCCGCAAGGAACTGACGGATGAGTGGGATGCCCGCGGTGTTCAGAAAGGCGTGGAGTATGCTATCCTCACGGACGAGATTTCCCGCGCATGGTCGGGGATGTCTACCCGCCAGTACAAAAACCTGAAAGGCTTGAAAAAGGAAAACCTTCGGGACAACATGACAACGCTGGAGTTGGTGTTGAATATGCTGGCGGAAGCAACAACCACACAGTTCTCAAAAGATCGCAAGCCGACAACTTTCCAAGAAAATCTGGCAGTTGCCAAAGCTGGCGGTCAGGTCGCCGGACGGACAAGAAAAGACATTGAGTCACAGTCAAATATGCCGGTTATCTCCCCAAAGAATGCAGTACAACTCAATCAAGTAATAACTGATTTGCTGGAGAAAACGACTTCGGATATACCTAAAAAAATGGACGATAAGTAAACTTGGCCGTTCTTTGCAGCACATAGATATTTTCAAATGGCAAAAGAAAAATATCCGAATTGAAGCCGCCTGACAAAAGAAATGGACATGACTTTTCGTCATGTCCATTTCTTTTGGCGGTAGAGCTTTTTCACACATCCCCCATCCTCGCGAAAGAGCGGTCCCGGGTGTCATATCCGGGACCGCTGTTGTTTAAAGCTGATTTTACACGTTGAAGCGGAAGTAGATCATGTCGCCGTCCTGCACCACATACTCCTTGCCTTCGCTGCGGAGCTGGCCCTTCTCCTTGGCGGCGTTGACACCGCCGTACTTGATCATATCATCATAGGCAATGACCTCCGCCCGGATGAAGCCCCGCTCGATGTCAGTGTGGATTTTACCGGCGGCCTGAGGGGCCTTGGTGCCCTTTTTGATGGTCCAGGCGCGGCACTCATCCTTGCCGTAGGTCAGGAAAGAGATAAGGCCCAGCAGGGAGTAGCTGCACTTGATGAGCCGATCCAGACCGGATTCCGCAATGCCCAGCTCGTCCAGGAACATCTGGCGGTCCTCACCCTCCAGCTCAGCGATGTCCTGCTCCAGCTTGGCACAGATGGGCAGCACCTCGCTGCCCTCGGCTTCTGCCAGCGCACGGACCTTCTTCAGATACTCGTTGCCCTCCTGATTGGCGAAGCCGTCCTCGTCCATGTTGGCGGCGTAGATGATGGGCTTGAGGCTCAAAAGATCGGCGGTCGCGATGAGCTCAGCGTCGTCGGACGAAACCTCGAACGTGCGCGCGCTCTTGCCCGCGTCGAGGTGCTTGGCAAGAGCAGAGAAGAGCTCGACCTCGTGCAGGAACTTCTTGTCGCCCTTGGCCATCTTCGTCGCCTTTTCGACGCGGCGGTTGACCATCTCAAGGTCTGCCATGATGAGCTCCAGGTCGATGGTCTCAATGTCGCCCAGGGGGTCGACGGGGACGTTCGTGCTCGCGTCGGCCACGACGTGCATGATGTTTTCATCGTCGAAGCAGCGCACAACGTGCACGATGGCGTCCGTGCGGCGGATGTTCTCAAGGAACTTGTTGCCGAGACCCGCACCCTGGCTTGCGCCCTTGACAAGACCCGCGATGTCGACAAATTCGATGACGGCGGGGGTCTTTTTCTTGGGGTGGTACATCTCGGCGAGCTTATCGAGGCGCTCGTCGGGAACGGCCACCATGCCGACGTTCGGCTCGATGGTGCAGAAAGGGTAGTTGGCGCTTTCCGCGCCCGCGTTGGTGATCGCGTTGAAGAGAGTGGACTTGCCGACATTCGGCAGTCCGACGATTCCTAATTTCATTTGTACTCATTCTCCTTCGATTTTCCTTGATTTTCAAGGGGTTTCAGCGTTTGGTGTCTTGGCTGTTACACCATTTTTACACCATTTTCGCATTTGGCTTTATTGGATTTCATCAGGCTACACCATTTTGCTGAAATTGCTTGATGGCATAATCCAGCGATTCGGCAGTCACATGAACATACCGATCCATCGTTGTTTTTATACTTGCATGACCCAGCAGCTTTTGCAGCACCTTCGGCTGCATACCGCTTTCAATCGCTCTTGTAGCATAGGTATGTCGCAGGGCGTGCATACAAAAGTGTTTGATCCCTGCTTCATCGCAGAGCTTATATAAGTGGGGATCATAGGAACTGTTCTTCGCTGGCTCTCCTGTTCGCCAGTTGATAAAGACAAGATCGCGCATGACCAGCCGGGAGATTGCCCCCGTTCGCCGGTCGATATATTCCAGTGTTTGCGAGAGCAGCGGAGATTCCTTTTGCCAAGGGCGCTTGTCCTTGATTTCTTTAAGAATTTCATAGGCCCGATCTGTCAGTGGTATTGTACGATAGCTGTGCTGCGTTTTGGGAGGACCTGCGCGCCAAAAATGCTGCTTGTGTCGAAACTCCAATGTTTTGTTGACCGTGAGCGTGCGCTTTTCAAAGTCAATCGCATCCCACGTCAACCCGATCATCTCACCGGTACGCAAACCGGTTTCAAGGATCAGCGCGTATTGATTGTAGTTACGGGAGCGTTTCGCTGTTTCAAGAAACAAACGCTGGTCGACCCGGGTGGGGAACTTAATATCGTCTGTCGCACAAACCGGCTTTGTAAACCGCACACCGTCCATTGGGTGCTTGGCAATCAGGTCATTCATCTTCGCAGCCTTGAAGGACGCACTACTACATATAAATTATAGCATATAACGTTCTCCTTCTCAAGCCATCGTGTGAAAAAACTCTCCACTTATTTGTAAATCTTCCGAAGCCACTTATATCACCAGTTTTTCACTGATGTACTGTTCAAACTCCCGGCGTTTGACCAGCTTTTTGGACCCAACATAGAGAACAAACGGGCAGTTGGGCGAGCGGAGCATACTGTCGATCTTGTTAATGCCGATATTGCTGTATTCTGCCGCTTCTCTGGCGGTCAGCGTCATTTTGAGATGGATCGGCACTTGCAATTCCTCGACCATACTGTTACCACCTGTGTGTTACATTCCGGACTGTTGACTTAGAAACGTAGCATTTGGGGAAAGTAAGAGTTCGTCTGAGCTATCATCTCTTTCCGTATCCAAGTCCAGCAGCCATTTGTCTGGGATCGTGATCAGATCGGGTCCTGTGTTGCAGATCCGTTTTACAACATCTGCCTGGCACGAAAACAATGCGCCTCTATCCAGCTCTGCCCGCATTTGCTTCCCCTTTCTCAAGGCATACGTCTCCGAAAGCAGCTCCAGACTGAACAGATACAGCGGAAGCATAGATGCTTTGCAAATGCCGTTTTGCTGCAAGTACCGCTGAAACCGATACAGCGCCATTTCATCCAGCGCCAGCTTCATCAGCCGCAGGCCCATCTCATCGACGGTGAAATAATGAAAGCTGCTGTTCTTGCTGAAACGGATCAGACGGCTGCGCGGGTTTACCCCGTGAGGCATTTTTGCGTCCTTTTGTGGAAGAATGAAATTCTTCCTTCCGCCGCTCTCCATGGCCATGCAGAAATAGAGAAACCGGCTGCCGGTGCTGAGTGCGTGGAACTGCTTGGAGAGGAGCAGTGAGTTTCCAACCTGAATGAATCGTTTTTCTTTGTTATCCACCTTGGCGGATAAGGCCGGTACAATCGTAGGTCCGTGTTTTCGTTTGCTCAAATCAAACTCCTTCTTTCGTGTGAGAATAGGGGGGTGGATGTCTCATTCCTTCGTAATAAATGTAGAAAACCGGCCCTGTTTGACCACCCATTCAAGGCAGAAAAAATTACACTCAATGTAAACTTTCGTAAACACAGAATGGTCTGAATCTACATTAGGTCTACACTGAGTGTAATGCTTGTGAGTATGTTTACTGATTCCGACATTAAGCGTAGTGCGGCATCGAATAGGTATCTTCCGGTACACAGCCGAGAAAGGCGGCTCTTTTTGCGAATCGGTCGCGGAACACTTCTCCGGCAGGATCTGCGCCGCATGCTCAGCTGCCAATATCCAGCTCGTAGGTGCAGAGGTAGAACAGGAACGACGTCATCTGGTAGCGGCTGATGCGGGTGCCAGCGGACGCCAGCAGCTCGTCAAGGTTGCTGTCCCGGGTGGTGATGTCCCTCTCATCGCACCAGAGCATCGCTTTGGCTGCCTCTCTGCCAAGATCGGGGGCATCCCGAAGGAGCTGCCTGAGCTGCGTCTGATTCACTCCGGTATCGACACCTGCCATGATCGCGTAGCGGCGGATCAGTACGCACGCCGTCTGATAGTCCACCTTGTCATCGTATTCGGTATTGGGATCATTTTGCCGGAGCAGCCTTGTCTGATAGGCCCAGCACACGGCATGATAATAGGGATGGGCCGCGTTGAATTCCTCGTTCTCGTAGTCAGCCGGAAGGGCGGTGTTGTCCGTTTCCGGCCGGCCCGCGATGCGGTAGAGCACATCGACAAACTCGCCCAGCCTTGCCGTGGCCTTGCCGCCGAAGGTGTCCGGCGCTTCCGGCTCCACATAGCCCTTGCGGTACATATAGAGGACGCTGGCCTGATTGAAAATGCTCTTGATGTCCGTGAATACCACCGTGTCCGCAAGGCTTCCGCCGCTGGACTCCCTGGCAAAGACGTGGGCGTAGTAATCGCTGTTGAGGATGTTGCCGGAGAGCTGGAACCGGCTGTCCACATAGAGCCGGTAGGCTTCCGCCAGCTTGCCGGAGACTGTGGTATTCTCGTCGGCGGGGATCACGGTTTCCGTACCGGCGTCATAGCGGAAGGTCTTCGTCAGAAAGGACTTATCCGACAGCACCGCTGCATGGATGCCGCTGGAGAGTACATCGGTGCCCGCCAGCAGGCGGGAATCGTAGTCCACGCCGAAGAGATTCAGCAGTGTCGGCAAGATGTCCGCCGTGGAGCAGTATTCATCCACCACGATGTTCTCTGAAAGGCCGGGAACATAGCAGATGAAGCTGTTGCGGTACTTCTCAAAGGTGGTGTCCAGCGTCTGCCCTGCCAGCTCGTTGTACTCGTCTTCGGTCAGGCCGTAGGGGTAGTGGTCGTTGGTCAGGACGATGCAGGTCTTGTCGGCAACGCCAGCTTCCTCCAGCCGCTGCATCAGGTACTCCAGTGCGTATTCCAGCTCCAGATTGCAGGCAATGTACGCCTTCACCGGCTCAGAATAGGGCAGATCTTTCACCGCGTCGCGGTTTTTGGCGCTCATGGCGTTGTCCCAGTTGTACTGGTAGTGACCGCTGAAGGTCATGTAATAGGCGTGGAAGGGCTCTCCGCTGTTGATGTAGTCGTCCACGGAGGCCTCCATCATCTCCAGATCGGAGGAGGGCCAGTCGATCTTCATGGCCAGACCAGAATCCGCCGCCTTGAACGTGTAGCCCATGTTGGCGTGGGTGATGTTCCGGTTGTAGAAATCCCCGATGTAGTCGTGATAGCCCCCAGGCTTGATAGCCCATGCCCTTGAGCGCATTGCCCAGGCAGAACGGCAGATAGTTGGTGCCCGCCACATTGAAGCTGGAATCCGTCTTCGTGCGGGACATATCCGGATAAAGCCCCATGCACATGGTGTATTCGCCGTTGGTGGTGACGGACTGGAACGTGCCGTAGTAATTTTCAAAGAGAATACCCGTATGGCTCAGCTTGTAGAGCGTCGGCGTCAGCTCCTCGCTGATAAACCACGGGCAGAAGCTCTCGGCGCAGATGGTGATGAGGTTATAGTCCTTAAGAAGTCCTGTGTAGTTGTTTTTGCGGGTGGGTGTTGCATTTGCCAGATACTCGTCTGTGGCCTTGAGAATATCGCTGTCGGTACTGTCTGCAAGAGCCGTAAAATCGATGCTTTCGATCACGTTATAGGAGTTGCTGCTGTATGTCCGCGGAACATCGCTTATATTCAAGGACGACGGCGTGATCATAATGCTGCCGCTGCCGCTGAAGAGCATGTATCGAAGCTCCTGCGCCGTGGTGGCCAGCATACCGATTTTTTTATAACTGCTGTCGGTGGAGGTGTTCACATTGGTGAAGGTACGATAGACGGAAAAGGCGTTGTCCCGTCCAACATACATGAGTCCCGTGACCGTCAGCAGCAGTGCGAGGAGCACGGCAAAGGAGGCCATAGTCTGTTTCCAGCGCAGCCGCAGCTTCAGAGCCTGCCCCCTTCGCAGGGCAAGGCAGAGGATCACGGCAATCAGCGGCAGCAGGAGGAGCAGGATCTTCAGCAGATTTTGGCGGATCCCATAGAGAAGCTGCGAGTTGAAATTGACGACCACATTTCCGCCCATGCCGATCTGGCTGACGGGCATGAAATCTCCGAAGATGCAGTGATAGACCAGCTGCACCTCGGCCAGCAGCACCTGTGCCGCGACCAGGAAAACCCCTGTGATCTGGCGCAGAACCTTTGGCAGGCTTGAGACTACCAGCGTGCAGAGTGCGCCGCCCAGCAGGCCAAACAGGACAGGATATCCCGCGTACCGGTCCATCGAGCCGAATACGCACAGATGCAGGCACAGCTCCACATAAACGCCGGTCAGGCAGAACAGCAGGAGATTTTTGCGCCACGTATTCCAAAGGCCATGGCTCATGGGCACTGCCGCTTCAGCAGCAGTGCCAGAGCCTTGATTTGTATTTGTCATGGATACATCGGATGTTTTTTCTTTGAGCATATTAGTTCTCCCGTTGGGACTTTTTTAAAAAGCTTTGTAGAATTTCAGCTGAATATGACAGACAGAGAGCTTATCTTAGAACAAATATTGAAAAAAGGCAACGGTTTCTGTAAAAAAATCAGGAAAGATTTACAGGTCACGCGGAGAATTCTATGCACCAAAGTCTGTCAACCGCAGCTTTGCAGCCCGCCTCCGGGCTGCAAATAAGGACTCTGCACCTGAAAATTGTACAAGATACATACAGACACATTGCAAAAGCCGTGCTATACTGTACGGCAAATTGAGAGTACCATTGTTTCAAGGAGGTGTGTGATGTGACGGAGACTTTGTTTCGCTTAAAGCGGCATTTGACTTCTTTTCAAATCATGATCCTCGGCTTTGCGGGCGTGATCCTATTGGGGGCGCTGGTGCTGATGCTGCCTATCGCCACAGTACAGCGGGTCTGGACGCCGTTTCATGAGGCACTGTTTACCTCCACCTCCGCTGTCTGCGTGACGGGGCTGGTGGTGCA
>OGEQ01002403.1_pt1 | contig 12615 bp, 10 predicted proteins | sample 1570731 | NCBI WGS metagenome assembly OGEQ01 (sample SAMEA2582132, study PRJEB24529) | metagenome | biome: Human gut stool | place: China | collected 2011
GAACCAGGAATGACAGGACCAGAATCTGTAGTGTTACCATTACACCATATCCCAAACTTAAAATAGAACTTTTTGATTGTTGGGATACCCGGACTCGAACCAGGAATGACAGGACCAGAATCTGTAGTGTTACCATTACACCATATCCCAATATCAGCAAAAGAGATGTTCATTTCTCAATTGCGAGTGCAAAGGTACTAGTTTTTTTTGAACCTACAAAATTTTTCGGCACTTTTTTCTAAAAAAAGCGCAATTTCTTTAATTTTCCACATTTTTTTTGCCTTTTAAGTCGATTTTCCATTATAATAATGTATCTTTGCAGAAAAATAGAGAATATAAATTAAGTAAGAAAGAAAAGATAAATGAACACAGTTAAACAACTCGTAGAGACTATTAAAGAAGGTATACAAGAAAAGAAAGGTCAAGACATTGTTATCGCCGACCTGACAGAAATCGATGGAAGCATTGCCAAGTACTTCATCATCTGCCAGGGAGGAAGCCCTACTCAGGTTGAAGCTATCGCAGGTTCTGTGGGAGACATCGTGCGCAAGAATCTGAAAGAAAAACCTGTAAATGTAGCAGGTCTCGGCAACGACCAGTGGGTGGCAATGGACTTTGTCGACGTACTAGTACACATTTTTCTTCCGGAAGTACGTGCTTATTACGACCTCGAACATTTATGGGAGGATGCAAAGCTTACCCATATACCTGATCTCGACTAGTCAGTCTCTCCCATCCTACATGATGGATCAGACAATGTTTTTCGACTAAAAGTTATACATATAAAATAAAATGGAACAAAGCAATAATATGAAGCCTCGTGGCAATGGCGGACCAAAGATGCCACGATTTAATATGACCTGGCTTTTCACCATCTGCCTCATCACCATGATTATCCTCTTCTTTACAGGAGGAGGCGATGCGATTGGAGGCAGCGCTGCCAAGGAAGCCACATACACCCAGTTCAAACAGTATGTAGACAAGGGTTATGTGCTCAGTGTTGTGGCCAATAAAACAGAAAGTACCCTCAAAATATACATCAACCCGAAATATACGCGCGATGTATACAATATGCCGGCAAAGTCTGTAGGTCCTAACCCATACGTAAAAGTACAGTTCGGCTCGGTTGACGAAGTGGAACGCTATGCCAACCAGATGTTGAAGGAAAAGAAGATACGCTCCTTCAGCTACGACAACCAGAAGGATAACGACTTCTTAAGTACGCTCTTCAATCTGGCACCTCTGCTCTTCTTCGTATTCTTCATCCTTTGGATGTCTGGAAGATTCAGCGGCGGTATGGGCAGCGGCGGTATGGGCGGCGGCATCTTCAGCGTGGGCAAAAGCAAAGCTAAGATGTACGAAAAGGGAAATGCCATCGGCATCACTTTTAAGGATGTGGCCGGACAGGAAGGTGCCAAGCAGGAAGTGAAGGAAATTGTAGACTTTCTGAAAAACCCACAAAAATATACCGACTTGGGTGGTAAAATTCCAAAGGGAGCCCTTCTCGTAGGCCCTCCGGGAACTGGTAAGACCCTCTTGGCTAAGGCTGTTGCCGGCGAGGCTGGCGTACCTTTCTTCTCCATGAGCGGTTCCGACTTCGTTGAAATGTTCGTAGGTGTAGGTGCCTCACGTGTACGCGACCTGTTCCGCCAGGCTAAAGAGAAATCACCTTGTATCATCTTTATCGATGAGATTGATGCTGTAGGCCGTGCCCGCAGCAAGAACCCAGCCATGGGTGGTAATGATGAGCGCGAGAACACCTTAAACGCTCTCCTTACAGAGATGGATGGTTTCGGCACCAACAGTGGTGTCATCATCCTTGCAGCTACCAACCGTGTAGACATGCTCGACAGCGCCTTGCTCCGTGCCGGACGTTTCGACCGCGAAATTCACGTAGATCTCCCTGGTTTGAACGAACGTAAGGCTATATTCCTGGTTCATCTCAAACCTATCAAGATAGACGAAACTGTAGATGTTGATCTCCTGGCCCGTCAGACTCCAGGGTTCTCGGGTGCAGATATTGCCAACGTTTGTAACGAGGCAGCCCTCATTGCTGCACGCCACGACAAGAAGGCTGTGTGCAAACAGGATTTCCTCGATGCAGTAGACCGTATTGTAGGCGGTCTGGAGAAGAAGACTAAGGTGATGACAGCCGACGAGAAGCGTAGCATCGCTCTCCACGAAGCAGGCCACGCAACCATCTCATGGTTCTGCCAGTATGCCAACCCTCTCATCAAGGTTACCATCGTACCTCGTGGTCAGGCTCTCGGTGCTGCATGGTATCTTCCAGAAGAGCGCCAGATAACCACAAAGGAACAGATGCTCGACGAGATGTGTTCATTAATGGGTGGACGTGCCGCAGAAGAACTCTTCACCGGTCATATTTCGTCAGGAGCCATGAACGACCTGGAGCGCGCCACAAAGAGTGCTTATGGTATGGTAGCTTATCTCGGTATGAGCAAGACGTTGCCAAACATCTGCTTTTACAACCGGAACGAATATGCATTCCAGCGTCCGTACTCTGAGTCTACAGCCCGCGAAATAGACCAGGAAGTTCTGAAGATTGTCAACGAGCAGTATACCCGTGCCAAGAACATTCTGATGGAGCACAAGGAAGGCCACAATGCCTTAGCAGAGCTCCTGATCAAGAAAGAGGTGATTATGGCAGAAGACGTAGAACATATCTTTGGCAAACGCCCTTGGTTGAGCCGTTCGCAGGAAATCATGGAAGACGAACAGCCTAAGATAGACGATGACGCCGTAAAGGAACTTCCTGAAGTTCAGGCTGCCATCAAGGAGCATGAAGAGAACCAGAAGAAGAATGCTGATTCTGATGAGACTTCCAAGAAGGATGAAGGTTCGGAAGAAAACAAGAACGAATAAAACAAACCGATATGACTGACAAACAGAAGAATCTAGTGATAAGATCCATCACAGGCGTATTTTTCGTGGTGTGCATGGTATCTTGCTTTCTCAATCCCAGGGCAATGGTTATCCTGTTCGCCCTCATTACAGGATTGAGCATCTGGGAGTATTGCGGATTAGTTAACCAGAAGGAGAATGTTACGGTAAACCGTTTCATCAGCACCGTAGCGGGTGTTTACTTCTTTCTTGCCGTGGCAGGTTTCCGCATGGGCATTGTGGGCAATTTTGTGGTTTTCGTACCTTATCTGCTCACCATCCTCTATCTCTTCATCAGCGAACTGTATACAGGCAACAAGGATGCCATCAACGATTGGGCTTATACTATGCTCTCTCAGTTGTACATCGCCTTGCCTTTCTCAATGATCAATGTATTGAGTTTCGAGACATCAGCTTTCGATGGCCAGATACATTACGACATGCTGTTGCCTTTGAGCATTTTCATTTTCCTCTGGACCAATGATACCGGTGCCTATTGCAGCGGTTCGCTTTTCGGCAAGCATAAGCTCTTTCCTCGCATCAGTCCAGCCAAGAGTTGGGAAGGTAGCATAGGCGGAGGCATATTCGTACTGATAGCAGCAGGTATCATCGGCTATATTGCCAACGATGGCGAAGCCCACCGTCTCAGCATTCTCGGTTGGGAAGGTTTAGGTCTGGTTGTGGTATTCTTCGGCACATGGGGCGATTTGGTAGAAAGCCTCTTCAAGCGTACCCTCGGAGTAAAGGATAGCGGCAACATCCTGCCAGGACATGGAGGTATGCTCGACCGCTTCGACTCTTCGCTCATGGCGATACCGGCAGCAGTAATCTACCTATACACCATCCAGTTGTTTGGATAATACATCTTTTATGAGATAAAGGCCAAACCTATAGTTTGGCCAAGCAAAAAAGAAAGGCAGGGATTCCTCAAAGAACCCCTGCCTTTCTTTTTCATATACCATAAAAACGCAAGTAGCCCCGATGGATCACGTAAGTACTTGCGATGACCCATGAAAAAGCTATACACCTTTTTCCTGTTCTTCTTCAAAGCGTTCACCCTTCTGGGCTTCCTGCGCCTCATACTGTGCCTGGGCTGCACGCTGCTGAGCCTCACGTGCCTTAGCCTCAGCCGCCAGTCGGGCTTTTTCTGCTCTTATTCTTGCCAGTTCAGCCTCTTCTTCAGCTCGCTTCTGCGCCGCCAAAGCTTCCTCTTCGGCACGTTTCTTAGCAGCCTCGGCTTCAGCTATCGCCTTCTGTCGCGCACGTTCTGCAGCCTCAGCTGCAGCTTTGGCTTCAGCTTCAGCACGCTCACGAGCCATACGGAGAAGCATTTCCCTACGCTTAACCAGAAGATCAAACATGATGCCCGCAGCCTCATCCGGCGCAACCTTATCGCCTAACTGAGTTCGAACTTCCTGATATTCTGCCAACATCTTATCCCTGCCAGGTTCTCCCGGAAGAATCTGATAAAGTTCGTTGGCAATACCATCAACCGAAAAGCGGTCGGCAAGCATCTCCGGCACAATCTCCTTATTGGCGATAAGATTCACCAGCGAGATAAACTTCACCTTGATGATATGCTTGAAACCGAAACGGATGAGATGAGGTACAGGCGTTTCATAACATACCACCTGAGGCACATCAAAAAGAGCCGTCTCTAAAGTTGCAGTACCACTGGTAACAAGAGCTGCCGTAGCATGCGACAAGAGCGGATAAGTCTTGTTACGCACCAGTTTGACAGGTGTACCTTTGATAAACTTCTCATAGTAAGCATCGTCTATCGAAGGAGCACCGGCAAGCACCATCTGATAATCTTCAAAACGCTCAGCCACCTCAATCATCGCCGGCAGATTGTCTTTGATTTCCTGCAGACGGCTTCCTGCCAGCAAAGCGATAACAGGACGATAGGTGTCAAGATTATTCTCCTGACAGAATTCCGTAAAACTCTGATGATATCCCGACCTGAACTCCCCTACTTCCTGAGCCGTAGGATTACCTACATAGTGAATAGGATAACGGTGCTTCTTTTCGAAGAACGGCACCTCGAATGGCAAGATTGAGAAGAGTTCAGCGATATCACGTTTAATGCTGCGGATCCGCCACTCCTTCCATGCCCATATCTTAGGAGAAATGTAATAATAGGCAGGGATATTGGTATTCTTTTTCAAGAACTTAGCTATCTTGAGATTAAATCCCGGATAATCTACCAGTATCACTACATCCGGCTTCCATTTCACAATATCTTCCTTGCATCTCTTCATGTTCGAAAAGATGGTACCCAAATGTAGCAGTACAGGCACAAAACCCATATAAGCCAACTCCTTAAAATGCTTGACGCGAGTGCCACCTTCAGCAGCCATCAAATCACCGCCAAAGAAACGGAATTCAGCAAACTCGTCTATTTTTTTCAACGAGCGCATCAATCTGCTGGCATGCAAATCTCCACTAGCCTCGCCTACTATCAGGTAATACTTCATAATTCAAAATTCTTTAACCAATCATAATCCGTTACATCAATCTTAGTTGGGGTAATAGCGATGTAACCATGATTCACAGCCCACTGGTCGGTATCCGTTGCCTCTGGTTCGTCATTACGGTATTCACCCACCATCCAATAATAATCATATCCATGCGGATGAGTGCGATGATCCACCTCGTTGATCCAGGAGCCATGAGTCATCCGGCAGCCCTTGAAACCCTTGAACGGAGGCAAAGCCGGGAAGTTGACATTCAGACAGGTATATTCTGGCAATCCCTTCTCCAGCACCATCTTAACAACCTTCAGTACCCCATCGCGCAAAGGAGTGAGATCAGCATTTTCATCATAATTGCAACTGCTGAAGGCTATGCTTGGAATATGCTGCATACAGCCCTCCTTAGCTACACCCATAGTTCCCGAATAATGATTATTCACGCTCGAATTGTCACCATGATTGATACCGCCGATAATCAGATCAGGCTTGCGATCAGCAAGAAACTGATCCAATGCCAGTTTCACACAGTCAACCGGTGTGCCGCTACATGACCAAACCTCAACATCATTCCCCATATTGTGGCGACGCTTCAGGCGCAAGGGAGTAGTAGCCGAGAAGGCACAGGCGAATCCCGAACGGGCACTTTCCGGTGCTACAACCAGCAGGTCGCACCAGTCTTTCAGAAAGTTCACCAGGGTCTTGATTCCATTGGCATGATAGCCATCATCATTCGAAATTAATACTAACGGTTTCTTATTTTCCATAAAAATATCTTTCTTTTTGGTGCAAAAGTACGAAAAAACCTTTAAAGATAGCGACTTTCTCACAATATTTTTGTATCTTTGCCGAAAATTTACTAAGAAAATGGGAAAAATCATCGCATTAGCTAACCAAAAAGGCGGTGTAGGAAAGACTACTACCACCATTAACTTGGCAGCATCGCTTGCCACGCTAGAGAAAACTGTACTCGTAGTGGACGCCGACCCACAGGCAAACGCTTCCAGTGGATTGGGCGTGGACATCAGCGAGGTAGACTGCTCGCTCTACGAATGCATCATCGACCATGCAGACGTGCGCGATGCTATCTACACCACCGACATTGATGGACTCGACATCATTCCTAGTCATATCGACCTGGTAGGTGCCGAGATAGAGATGCTGAATCTCAAAAATCGCGAAAAGGTGATTAAGACATTACTGCAGCCTATCCGTGACGAATACGACTACATCCTGATAGACTGTTCGCCTTCGCTCGGCCTCATCACCGTCAATTCGTTGACGGCAGCCGACAGTGTCATCATCCCAGTACAATGTGAATATTTCGCCCTTGAAGGTATCAGCAAATTGCTCAATACCATCAAGATCATCAAGAGCAAGCTGAATCCGAAACTCGAGATAGAAGGTTTCCTGCTCACCATGTATGATAGTCGTCTACGCCTTGCCAACCAGATATACGACGAGGTGAAACGCCACTTCCAGGAATTGGTGTTCAAGACCGTTATCCAGCGCAACGTGAAGCTGAGCGAGAGTCCGAGCCATGGTCTCCCAGTTATCCTTTACGATGCAGAAAGCAATGGAGCCAAGAACCATCTGGCCTTGGCAAAGGAGATTATCAACAAGAATAGTTAAGATTTGGAAATTGAACCCTTTTAGAAAGTTCAATGTTCAAAATTAAAAGTTCAAAGTAAAAAAATGGCAGTACACAAGAAATACAACAACGGTACAAAGAGCAACGCTTTAGGACGCGGACTCGATGCCCTCATCTCTACCGAGGGAGTGCGTACCCAGGGCAGCAGTACCATCAATGAAATTCCTCTCGACCAGATTGAGGCGAATCCCAATCAGCCACGCCGGGAGTTTGACGACGAAGCCCTACATGAGCTCGCCGAAAGCATCAAGGCCATAGGCATCATCCAGCCTATCACCTTAAGACAGGTTTCAGAAAACAGATTCCAGATTATCGCCGGTGAACGCCGCTGGCGCGCTTCACAACTTGCGGGGCTGACAGCTATCCCTGCATACATCCGCACCATCAGCGATGAGAACGTAATGGAAATGGCGCTCGTAGAGAATATCCAGCGCCAAGACCTCAACGCCATAGAAATAGCACTCGCCTACGAACACCTTCTGGAAAACGAGGGTATGACACAGGAGAAAATTTCAGAACGTGTGGGCAAGAGCCGTGCAGCCATCGCCAACTATCTGCGACTGCTCAAACTTCCTGCCCAGGTGCAGATGGCACTACAGAAGAAAGAAATCGACATGGGTCATTGCCGTGCCCTACTGGCCCTCGACTCACCTTCGCTGCAAATCAAGTTGTTCAAGGAGATACAGAAGAACGGCTACTCAGTAAGAAAGGTTGAAGAGATGGTACAGCGACTCAAGAGTGGAGAAGACATCGAGAGCGGTAAGAAAACCATCACGGCTAAGGCTCAGATGCCTGAGGAATTTACACAACTCAAAAACCGCCTGTCACAGTTTCTCAATACCAAAGTGCAATTCACCTGCTCTGCTAAGGGCAAGGGAAAAATCAGCATTCCATTCGCCAACGAAGAGGAGCTGGAGCACATCATGAATGTTTTCGATCAGTTAAAGCAAGAATAAAAGTGAAACTCAGTATATCACAAATCTGTTTGGCAACCCTGCTGCTTCTGGCACCGATGGGCGCACAGGCACAGAAGTCGAAACAAAAAAAACAAGTGACCGATGTGCCAACCATTGCATCAGCCGACTCGGCAAAAATAGCCATAGACTCGATGCTTACCGCACAAGACAGCAGCAAACTGGCAAGCCTCACCCAACCAACAAAGCCTGTACGCAAAAAGCGCAACTGGGCAACTTGGCGACCTGATACCAAGCGTGCCATGTGGTTGGCACTTGTATTACCTGGTGCCGGACAGATATACAATCGCAAATATTGGAAACTGCCTTTCATCTATGGCGGTTTCGTAGGCTGTACATACGCCATCACCTGGAACAACCAGATGTATCACGACTATTCGCAAGCCTACATGGATATTATGGACGATGACCCCAACACCCAGAGCTACAATCAGTTTCTGCACTTGGGCGCCCAGATCAACGAATCGAACATAGAACGCTATAAGGAAATCTTCCGCAAGCGAAAAGATAAATATCGCCGTTGGAGAGACTTGGGAACCTTCGTCATGATAGGCATCTATGCCTTCTCAGTGATTGATGCCTACGTAGATGCATCGCTCTCGGAATTTGACATCTCCGATGATCTCTCGCTCAGAATAGAGCCTACCATGCTGAATAACGGCAACAAGACTGCCAATCCATTGCGGTCTGGAAGCCTCGGCGTAAGTTGCTCACTCACATTTTAATGCGTGAGGAGTTAGAATACACCTATATATATTATAACGCAAAATAGAAATTAGAAACATAGACGAGATAAAACATCAATATGAAGAAAATACTAGTCATGGCAGCAGCGATGCTGTTCAGCTTACAAGGCATTCATGCCCAAACCGACGTTACAGAAGAAACAGATAACGATGATATCATCACCGTTACCGACAAAGACGGAAAGCAGGAGGAAATCGAAGTACCTGAGGGAATGGAAGATAACCTCGACAGCCTGCTCCACCTTTACAATGCACAGACTTACATGATGGCAGATACAACCTGCAAATACCGCGATGTAAACCCTGTCTTCGAGAAGGAAGTGTATATCGACCGTCTGAAGAGAATGCCTACCATCATCGAAATGCCATACAATGAGGTAGTACAGAAATTCATAGACCGATACAGCGGCAAACTACGCCGTTCGGTAAGTTTTATGTTGGGAGCAAGTAACTTCTACATGCCTATTTTCGAAGAGGCATTAGAGGCTTACAACCTGCCACTGGAATTGAAATATCTGCCAGTTATCGAATCGGCACTCAACCCTAAAGCAGTATCACGCGTTGGTGCCACAGGTTTATGGCAGTTTATGCTGCCTACCGGCAAGCGATATGGACTGGAAGTAAACTCACTCATCGATGAACGCCGCGACCCGGTAAAAGCATCCTATGCAGCCGCTCACTATCTGAGCGACCTGTACAAAATATTCGACGATTGGAGCCTCGTGATTGCAGCTTACAACTGCGGTCCAACCAATGTCAACAAGGCCATCCATCGTGCAAAAGGCAACGCCGACTACTGGAACATCTATCCATATCTGCCAAAGGAAACACGTGGATATGTACCAGCTTTCATCGCTGCCAACTACATCATGAACTACTACTGCGATCATAACATCTGCCCTATGGTAAGCGAACTGCCAGTAAAGACAGACACTATCGTAGTATCAAAAGATATCCACCTGGAGCAGATTTCCAAAGTGCTGAACATCAACATCGAGCACCTGCGCAATCTGAATCCACAGTATCGTCATGATATCATCAACGGATTGAACCATCCGATGGTATTGCGTCTTCCATCTACCCTCATCGGTAGTTTCATCGACCAGCAGGACAGCATCTGTGCATACAGAGCCGATGAACTCTTCCAGAAGCGCGCTACAGTAGATGTCAACGATGCACAGCCTACCTATAGCCGCCCACGAAGCAGCTACAGTCGCCACAGCGCTTCTTCACGCAGCAAGAAGAGCAGCAAGAAGAGCAGCAAGCGAGGCAGAAACAGAAAACAAGGCAGCAAGAGTGTAACCATCAAGAATGGTGATACCCTTTCTGAAATAGCAGCACGCCACGGAACAACCGTTAAGAAACTGCGCAAACTGAACGGCATCAAGGGTAACAGTATCCGTGCCGGAAAGAAAATCAAAGTGAAATAAAAGAACTACGTACGCTGTAGTTTTTTTCAGTCTAATTAAGAACATTATTTATTGGAGGGACCCACTATGGATGACCAGAACTTGAAAGACCTCGAAAGAGAGCAGGCTGATAACCAGTTGATTGGCGATGCCTTTCAACACCTGCTTGACACCTACCTGAGTTCGCGACACCGCAAGAAGGTAGATATAGTGACCAAGGCATTCAACTTCGCCCGACAGGCGCACAAAGGTGTGCGCCGCCTCTCGGGCGAACCATATATCATGCACCCTATCGCCGTGGCTCAGATAGCCTGCGAGGAGATGGGGCTCGGCTCAACGAGTATCCGTGCCGCACTGCTTCATGATGTGGTAGAAGATACCGACTACACAGTAGAAGATATCTCAAACATCTTTGGAGCCAAGGTGGCACAAATCGTTGATGGACTCACCAAGATCAGTGGTGGAATCTTCGGCGATAAGGCATCCGCACAGGCAGAAAACTTCAAAAAGCTATTGCTCACTATGAGCGATGACATCCGTGTTATCCTTATCAAGATTTGCGACCGCCTGCACAACATGCGCACGCTGGAATCGCAACCGGCCAACAAACAATACAAGATTGCGGGCGAAACCTTGTATATTTATGCACCTCTCGCCAACCGATTGGGCTTGAACAAAATCAAGACCGAACTCGAAGACCTCAGCTTCCGCTACGACCATCCACAGGAGTATGCCAATATTGAGCATAAACTTGCCGATACCGAATCGCAGCGCGATACCCTCTTCGAGAGTTTTACTGCACCTATCCGCGAAGAACTCGACAAGTTAGGCGTAGAATACAAAATCAAAGCACGCGTGAAGAGCCCTTATTCTATTTGGAACAAGATGCAGAACAAGCACGTTACCTTCGATGAGATTTACGACATTCTTGCTGTGCGCATCATCTTTACGCCAAAGGTGAGAGCAAACGAAGTAAACGAATGCTTCAATATCTACGTAGCCATCAGCAAAATCTACAAGAGCCATCCTGACCGTCTGCGCGACTGGTTGAACCATCCGAAAGCAAACGGTTATCAGGCACTCCACGTTACCCTGATGAGTAAGCAGGGAAGATGGATAGAAGTGCAGATCCGTTCCGACCGTATGGACGAGGTAGCAGAAAAGGGATTTGCTGCCCACTGGAAATACAAAGAAGGAAACGAAGGTGAATATACAGAAGATGAGAACGAGCTGAACGACTGGCTCAGCACCATCAAGGAGATTCTGGACGATCCGCAGCCGGATGCCATGGACTTCCTCGATGCCATCAAGCTGAACCTCTATGCTTCAGAAATCTTCGTCTTCACACCAAAGGGAGAAATCAAGACGATGCCGGCAGGCTGTACTGCCCTCGACTTCGCCTTCCAGATTCATACCTTCCTGGGCAGCCACTGCATTGGAGCCAAGGTAAACCATAAGCTGGTTCCGCTGAGCCATAAGCTGCAAAGTGGCGACCAGGTTGAGATTCTTACTTCCAAGAGCCAGCATGTACAGGAAGAATGGGTAAACTTCGTCAGTTCAGCCAAGGCAAAGAGCAAGATTCTTGCCATCCTGCGCCGCGATTCACGAGAGGTTCAGAAGAAAGGAGAAAACATACTCACCGAATGGCTCAAGAAGAACAGCATTGAGATGAGTGCGTCGGTGGTAGACCGCCTATGCGATTTTCATAATATCCAGAAGCCTGAAACCCTCTTCCAGTCATTGGGAGACCATCAGATTATCCTGGGCGATAAAGATTTCGATGAGTTGCAGGGCAAGCCTAAGAAACAGCAGGCCAGCAGCTGGCGCAATTATATCCCATTCCTGGGCAAGAGCAAGGAGAAGGCTCCAGAAAAAGGCATCGTGAAACCTCAGGATCTTTTCGTGGTAGGCAAAGACTTCAACAAGAAGAAGCCACTCATCCTGACCGAGGAGAACATCAACCAGTTTATCTTCCCTAGCTGCTGCCATGCGATTCCTGGCGATGACGTTATGGGCTTTATCGACAACAAGAACCGCATCGAAATCCATAAGCGCTCTTGCAGCATAGCAGCCAAACTGAAGTCCAGTTTCGGCAACCGCATCGTAGATGCCAAATGGGATATGCACAAGCAGATACTCTTCGATGCTACCATCGAAATCAAGGGTATTGACCGTAAGGGCATGCTGCTGGATGTAAGTAAGGTGATTAGTGACCAGTTAGGCATCAATATCCACAAGATAACAATCAGTAGTGATAACGGCATCTTCGACGGAACCATCGAACTCCGTGTTCACGACCGCGAAGAAGTTAAGACCATTATGAACCAACTCCGAAATATTGATGATTTGCAGGAAGTACAGAGAATCCTGTAACTTAGGAGTTTATGATAATAAAGAAAAGATAAATAATGAGGGTGTGTCATAAGTCTGTGACGCACCCTTTTTTTGTGTGTTTCTGTATAT
>OGEQ01002408.1_pt1 | contig 12604 bp, 10 predicted proteins | sample 1570731 | NCBI WGS metagenome assembly OGEQ01 (sample SAMEA2582132, study PRJEB24529) | metagenome | biome: Human gut stool | place: China | collected 2011
TAGTATTGGTAAAAATCCAAATTGTCACGGAAGAAACGAGTTAATTCCTCTAATTCTTGGTTCAAATATTCTTTGATAATCTCATTGTTGCCAATGGGACATTTCATTTACTTGCAGCAGTTCCATTCTGCAAAGCAGAACTTGTCGAGGATATTAGGCTTGATTTCCTTGAAAAAGAGAATTTCGTCTTCATTTGTTGGAAATACATAGTCTGATACAAGCTTTCTTAATTGGCTGTATAGAGGAGTAATGAACTTTACCATGTGCAAAGCATCATCTGCTGTAATATCATTGTCATAATTGAGCAATTTTATTTCAGCATTTATCCGGGACAACATTTCTTCCGCTATTGTTCTCATAGCTACCTATTTTTCATTGCCACTATTTTTTCTAAATCGCCATTCATCAGATAAGGCAAAAACTCCTGTATCTTATCTACCGACCAATTCCACCATTTCAAAGCCAGCATCTGTTCTATCATATCAGAATTGAACCGCTTTCGTATCTCTTTGGCAGGAACACCACCCACAATGGTATAGGGCGGCACATCTTTCGTCACAACCGCTCCAGCTCCCACCACAGCATTGTCACCGATTGTCACTCCTGGAAGAATCGTCGCATTAGAACCTACCCAGACATTCCTACCCAATACAATCGGTGCCGGATAGGTAGTTTGGCGTTCTTCCGGAGGCAAACCATGATTGAGCGTTGCAAAGACTACATTATGCCCGATTTGGCATCCGTCACCGATTATCACACCACCATGGTCCTGAAAATGACAGCAGGCATTAATAAATACGCCTTCGCCCACTGTAATATTCTTCCCGAAATCGGTATAGAACGGTGGGAATACCCGGAACGATGACGGGACTTGATAACCGAACAATTCGGAGAGTAACCCACGTACCTCGTCCGGTGTATGATATGCCGTGTTCAGCCGGAAAGTGATGCGTCTGGCTTCATTGCTCATTTTGTCCATAAAGCGATGTATCTCCTCCGTATCAAGCGCTTGACGCGTCTTTACATATTCCTTGAATTCGTTCGTAGTCATAGTGCCCTTATTAATCCATTCTTATCTTCTTTCAAATCTCACAAGTATATCTCCAGGCACACTCAACATTTCAATGCCATTGCCATCAACACGACCGATTTTAATCAAAGTATCACTATAAGACCCATTCTTACAAAAAATTGCCACATTTCCCCATGGGGCATAGATGGTTATATCACCGGCAATAGGAGCACAGCCACGCGTAACACCTTCAATTGCCAGAGCCGGAGAGGGATAGAAGATTTTTTCTGTAGTATTATTGTAATCATTCAACGTAACCTCCAATGGCAGACGAGCAAGAAAATCCTGTGTGGCGGCATTGTCCTCCATAGTGGCAGTAATGGTACGATTGCTAACCATGATATTTACCTGCAATGAAGATACATCCGGAACTTCGGATTCATTCTCATCTTCCCCACCCGATGGTCCGGAAAGTTCAGGATGTTCGGGTGTAAACGGTTCATCACCTGAATCTTCGCAGGCTGCCATTGCCAGAACGGTCATCAGCATCATAGAAATTAATAGTAATTTTTTCATATTCATCTTTCTGTTGATTTTATAATTATCTTTAGGATTATTAATGATGATGCAAAAATAGGCAGTATCCGTCATATGCCGTGTAGACAAATCCCCGGTATCTATACCCAAATTACGGATTATGCTTTTCCTCCGGCTACTAAATCATGGTCCTATAAAGCAAAAACTCCCGCAATCGTTTAAATTACAGGAGTTTGGATGGTATTACTTAAGTTTATCGTATTCTTCATCCGTCACCGGTTCCAGCCACTCATTAGAAGTATCCTCACCGGGAACTTCGAAAGCAAGATGGGCAAACCAACCATCAGAAGCGGCACCGTGCCAATGCTTCACATTTGCAGGGATATGGATAACCGTACCGGGTAGAATCTCTACTGCCTGCTTGCCTTCTTCTTGATACCATCCACGACCGGCAACACCGATAAGCATCTGCCCACCGCCTTTAGTAGCGCGGTGTATGTGCCAGTTATTGCGACAACGAGGCTCGAAAGTGACGTTAGAGATGGAAACCTGCTCGCGTGAAACGGGAGCAAGATAACTGTTGCCTATGAAGTACTGTGCATATGCAGTGTTCGGTTCCCCAATGGGGAAAATCATTTCACGCTGGAATGCGGCTTTGGCATCTTCACCGGCAGTGTCCTCTGCCCATACACCTTTGGCCAGATTAAACGCTGCCCACGCTTTGGGCCAACCGGCATAAAAACCGATATGGGTGATGATTTCGGCAATCTCCGTACGGGTAATACCGTTCTTCTTTGCCGACTGAAGGTGGAACACGAGCGAATTATCCGTGATACCCTGACTGATAAGAGAGGTAATGGTTACTAAACTACGGTCACGCAGACCGAGTTTGTCGGTGCGGCTCCAGACCTCGCCAAAGAGGACATCGTCGTTTAGTTCCGCAAATTTAGGAGCAAACTCACCCAACTGGGTGCGTCCTGCTGTCTGTACTATCTTTTCTTGTGCCATAACATTGAGTGTTAAAATACTGAATACTGAAATTAAAAAAATCTTGTTCATAGTCGTTCTATTTATTGCATGAAGTTATTGAGCTTGTTAGCCGGATTTAGTGGCGTCTGGTCAGACAAGACCAATGATTTGACCATGCGCAACGTTCCTTGCTTGTATTTCTGAAAGTGTTCTGATGCAATATGTTTTACATAAGCCGCATGGCTCGCATAGGTTTCGAGAATAGTCACCTTGCAGGGATTCTCCTTCTCGCCGACCGCATACATAGTCAGCACGCCCGATTCGGTACGCAGAGAGATTTCGCCTACTTCGGTTGCGTATTTCATATACTCGTCGAGATACTGCGGATAAACCTCGATTTTCGACAACCGCACGATACCGTCAGCACTCATCGGCTCTTTGGCGCACATACCCGGCCGCTTATCCAGATTCAGGCATTTGCCGATAATCTCTCCCGTGGCAAGGTAGGAATAGGTCGGAAATTCAAACAATACGGGTTTCAGCTTCGTATAGTCAAGTTTCCCGTTATTATCAAGCACTTCAGGAGCAGCGTATGTATTGACTATCGCACAAATGAAATTGTCGAAACCTTCAGTTTCATAGATGTCTACCACCTCACACTCCATGGTGAGGGGTGATGCGTCTATAACGGGGGTACCGTTTTCGCCAATATGGTAGGCAAACACCTCCGACTTATCGACCGTCGCACCGCTTACACTTCCCACATAGTCAGCTTTCGGCAATATTTCACGACTCACTAGATTGACGGAAAGTCGTTTTGAGTCCTTTATCCCTTGATTAGTGTAATGGCTTTTACTCATGCTGATGAGTATCCGGTCATGTCCAATAACACCCGTATGCCCTACCACTAGCCAGTTTACTTTCCCTTCAACCTCTGCCCCGACAACCGTCATCGGCTTGGGATAGAGCGCCAACAGATTTCCGAGATTTTTCTTGTTCGTTTCCATTATATTGGGTTGAACGGTGTTCTCCTTTACGGGAATACTGCACGACATTATGACAAGCAGTGACAGAACTCCTAAAATTGTTTTTGTCATACGTTATATTACTCTATTTTTCTTGCTAAACTTCTGATGACAAAGGTACCGCGATAGCACAAGCGAAGGTGTATATGATTTACGGATATTTGTACCCGAATTCCCGATTATACCGCAAGAAAGTTCAAGTTCATCAGATGAGTATAGTAAGACTGGCAGAAATCCCACGAATAATCCCACGCATGATTTGTTTTTAATCGTTATTCTTGCCGATACAGAAAACAAAAAAAGCTCTGAAATCCTTGAATTTCAGAGCTTTGCTTTAATTTGCTATTTGCTTTCGCGGTGCGTACGGGACTCGAACCCGTGACCCCATGCGTGACAGGCATGTATTCTAACCAACTGAACTAACGCACCATTATTTCATTCTTTCGTTGCTATCTCTCTCGATTGCGGTTGCAAAGGTAGACAAAATTCTTATATCTGCAATAGCTTGAAAGAAAAAAAATCATCTTTTTTTTAACATAGCTTGATTATAAGAGATTTATGTTACCTTTGCAAAACTAAATTAATATTGAAATCATGAGAAATACTCCTATTGAACGTAAGTTGATAGATGAAACTATCGCAGATTTTCATATCACAGACTTTGCCAAAGCAACCATCCGTGAAGTAAAAGCCATTGCAGCCAATGCCGAAGCGGCATCGGGTGTAGAATTCATAAAAATGGAAATGGGTGTACCCGGACTCCCCCCCTCAGCCGTCGGCGTAAAGGCCGAGGTGGAGGCATTGCAGAATGGTATTGCCAGCCTCTACCCGGACATTAACGGACTTCCCGCCTTGAAAGAGGAAGCATCACGTTTTATCAAAGCCTTTATCAATGTAGATGTAGCCCCCGAAGGTTGTGTACCAGTTACCGGCTCCATGCAAGGAACTTTCGCTTCATTCCTCACATGCAGCCAGTGCGATGAGAAAAAGGATACCATTCTCTTCATCGATCCCGGTTTCCCGGTACAGAAGCAGCAGTTGGTCGTGATGGGACAGAAATATGAAACCTTTGACGTATATGACTACCGTGGCGACAAGTTGAAAGCGAAGCTGGAAAGTTACCTCAGCAAAGGCAATATCTCTGCCATCGTCTATTCCAATCCCAACAACCCCAGCTGGATTTGCCTGAAAGAAGAAGAGTTGCGCATCATCGGCGAACTGGCAACCCAATATGACGTCATTGTGTTGGAAGACCTCGCCTACTTTGCCATGGACTTCCGCCAAGACTTGAGCAAACCGTTCCAAGCGCCTTACCAACCTTCTGTGGCACACTATACGGACTATTACGTGCTGCTCATTTCCGGTTCCAAAGCTTTCAGCTATGCCGGTCAACGTATCGGTGTCAGCTGCATTTCGAACAAACTGTATCATCGGGCCTATCCCGGGTTGACACAACGCTACGGCGGCGGCACCTTCGGCACAGTATTCATCCACCGCGTACTCTATGCGCTCTCTTCCGGCACCAGCCACTCTGCGCAGTATGCTCTTGCCGCCATGCTTAAAGCAGCCAATGAAGGTCAATACAACTTCCTTGATGAAGTGAAAGTATACGGTGAACGTGCCCGCCGCCTGAAGGAAATCTTCTTGCGCCACGGTTTCCACTTGGTATACGACAATGATTTGGGCGATCCGATTGCAGACGGATTTTATTTCACCATCGGATATCCGGGAATGACCAGTGGCGAACTCGCGAAAGAATTGATGTACTACGGAGTCAGCGCTATCTCATTAGTAACTACAGGAAGCCATCAGGAAGGATTACGTGCCTGCACTTCCTTTATCCAAGACCATCAGTACGACCAGTTGGACGAACGTATGGCAATTTTTGCCGAGAATCACCCCATCCAATAAAAAATATCCCTATATAAATAAGGTGTCTCTACCAGTTGATGCCGGTATCCCACCACAATCGGGTACCGGCATTGTCATCTCCACCCAGTGCCTCTACCAAAGCGGCATACTGCTCGGCATTCTCCGTCTTCAGTCCGCCGGGAAAGTTCAGACGGCGAATCATTGTCTCAGTATCTATACACCCGTCTTTACTGTGATTAAAGCGTACGGGAAATAGCCGGGGATACCCCGTCCGGCGCTGTTCAGCCCAAGCCTCACACCCTTCGGGAAACATGGCAATCCATTTTTGGGTAATAATCTTCTCCAGCTTCGTATCCCTATCCGCTGACTCCAGCCAGCGTGGCGAAACCTGACAACGGGCGGTAATATCATTCTCCATATCGTAGGTATCCACAAAATCGGCAGGCAACAAGTCGCTCTCCAGATAAGCGTCGGACTGCAAGATGCCATACTGACGGAAAGAAGCCATTACCCCTTCTTCATAGCAGATTTTCGCCGACTCATCGGTCCATCCCCGTAGGGCAGCCTCGGCACGCAGGAACCAGACTTCTGCTGCCGGCATCAACACTGCATCAGTCTGCTGGGTAACTTTCAATTTTGAGAGTGTATTATAATAGTTATGTGCAAAGCATGTACCCTGACGAATGCCGCGATACTCGCCTGCAAACTGTTCATTCTGGCAAGTGGCAAAATAGATTTCACGACGGGGATCTTCATATCCGTTCAGTATGGACTCCATCGGCGCTCCCATATAAGCTTCATTCCAAACAAGGTTTATCTCGCCCAACGGATTGGTATATCCACTCGCTGTGGAAACCGCCACCGACTCGTCCGCCTCCCGAATGACTCCGTATTCATTATCCATCGCCTTACGGAATTCCGTTTTTGCATTCTCCGGACTGGCTACTGCGATGCGCATGGCAAGCCGCATCCTCAACGAGTTGGCAAACTTTATCCAAGAGTCATAATCACCGTCCAACAACATATCGAAACGCGCAAACTCCGAAGCTCCCGGATGCTCGACAATATAATCGGAAAGTACAGCTACAGCCGTATCGAGTTCACAGAAAAATGCATTATAGACCTCTTTCTGCGTGTCGGGCATATAACGGGCTTCGAGATCGGCAAAATGACTATACACAATAGGGCCGTAATAGTCCGTGACACGGTGCATCACTTCCACCTTCAGTATCTTGGTAATGCCGAAAAAGGCAGGCATGCGATCACGTGTGGCATTCTCCGACTGATATATCTGCGGGAAAACATACTCATAGGTATGTCCCCACATGGCGCTGTTCCATCCATCCTGCAAGTTGTAGTCCGAATTGTGCGAACCTCCATTCAGGGGCTTGGCATCGTGCATGTAACCGCTGAACATGTCGGCATTCAAATTCTGGGTCAATTGAAAAGGCCAGTTCTTCCCCTTTCCGTAGTCGTAATTGAAATAGATGCCTTGCTGGATGATTCCAAGACGGATGCCATGTTCGTTATAGTCGGCCTGCAAGTCCTCGTCCGTCACGCCGGACTTGTCCGTATTGATTTCCTTAAAGTCCCGCGTACAAGCCAGAAACACGAAAACCATGCCAATCAGTACTATAATCCTCTTCATATCAAGTCTCCCTCCCCCTCTTAAAATTCACACTTCAAAGAAAATCCCCAACTACGCGTGGTAGGCATACCGTAGACTTCAATTCCCTGGTTATCGTTGCCCGTAGAGAGTACCAGGTCAGGGTCGAAAGGCGCCTTTTTGTAGAAGAAGAACAAGTTGCGTCCCGAAAAGGACAGTTGTGCCCGCTTGAGGACTTTGGTCTTTTCCATCCAGGCAGCAGGCAGTTGGTAGCCCACGGACAGCTCACGCAGCCTGATGTTCGTGGCATCATACATATAATATTCCGTCACCCCGGCCCGTCCGCCTACAACATTCTTATAAAATCCTTTCACATTATCTATCCGGTTACCTTCAAGCATTACATAACCTTTGTCCCTGGCCCGGGCCGTGACTTCAGAAACGCCATACATATCCATATCCGCCTGCGTCTGAGACAAAATATCGCCTCCCAAGCGACAATCCACCAGAAAATAGAAAGAAAAATTCTTGTAAGACAGCATATGATTCCAGCCCAATATCAGTTTTGGATTGGCATTACCCACTTTCACCGTATTGCCATCACCTTCCACCAAAGGCATGCCGGTATTGTCTCCTTCCGTGCCGTAAACGATATTGCCCGCATCGTCACGTACAAAAGCTTTTCCGTAGATGTCACCGATAGAGCCCCCTTTCACCAATTTCATGGCATAACTGGACGAGAAGCTGGTAGGACCGTAAAGAAACTCCTTCAGCGCTTCGTGCAGTGAAATTATCTTGTTGCAGTTGGTGGAAAAGTTCACCTCTGTTTTCCACTTGAAATGGTTCGTCAGCAAAGGAACGGCATCCAGTGAAACCTCCCACCCCACATTCTGTATATTACCCGCATTGACATAACGGTAGGCATATTTATCGCCCGACAGAGTAGGAAGCTTGAAGAACTGGTTCCGGGTATTCGTCTTATAGAAAGTGGCATTCAAACCAATGCGGTTCTTTAAAAAACGCGCTTCTATACCCTCTCCACCCGCCGTGATATGCGAGGAAGGATTTGTGATGAACATGGGAATATCATTGCCCACCATGCTGTATGCCCCCCTTATCTTTGCCAGTGACACCCATCGGGGTAAAGTCATCAGCTTATTGAATATCAGCGAAAATCCCACGGAGGGATAGAAGAACCCGCTTTTCTCATGAGATGTATAAGCCAGCGTGGAGGACCAGTCATTACGGGCCGACAAATCAAGATAGACAAACTCGTTGTAGCCCAGTTGTGCCGTCGCAAACAAGGACTGCAATTGGCGCCGCGCATCAATCTTCTGGTCCAGCCCGGCAGAACCATTCATGATGATATTGGCCAGATTGAACACATTGGCATATTTCAGCGAAGCTGTTTTAGAGTCATAGCGGGTGGAGTTCACTGTCTTATCATTGATACTGGCACCGAGCGCCGCGTTGAGAGAGAATGCATCCCACTGCTTTTTCATCATCAGTATGGCGTCTCCGTAATATTGGGTTTCCTGATAGTCCATCTCGATATAACGCCCATTGGCTCCCGCCAACGCCGGAGCGGTAGAGGCATAGAACTGCTGGCGCACCTTGTCGTTAATATAGTCTACATTGCCACGGGCCTGCAGGCTTAACCAATCGTTTATCTTCAGATTGGCGGATAAGGAGACTATGACATGCATGCGGTTCTCCTTGCTCAATATGCGATTGGTAATCCAGTAGGGATTCTGCTCAAAATCCTCGTAGGAGGTATGCCAATTCTGTATGTTCAAGTTTCTACCCTCATCATAAACCTCGAAGTTCTCCTTATAATAAGCAATATCCTCACCCCGCGGGAAACGGTAGAGCCCCACCAAAGGATTCATGTAGAAACCACCCACGGTAGGCTTGTTCTTCACCACCTGGCGCATCAGGTTCATACTGCCATCTAACTTCAGACGGGAATTCAATAGAACGGAAGTCTCTCTGAAAGTGAGGTTGTGCTTCGAAAGGTTATGTTTCCCAATGATGCCATGCCCCGTAGTATTGGCATAGGAGAAATAGTTCTGCAACTTCTCATTGCCGTGACTCAAGGAGATGGAAGTTATGGAGGTGACACCAGTAGAGAAGAAGTCTCTCAGATTATCGTATTCGGGAAGGTTTGCCCGTTCTCCCCAACTGTCTACACCGTCACTTACTCCATAGCGGTTCTGCATCTTGGGTAGCGCAAAAGCATTATCGAACATCAGGCTCGTCGAGAAAGAAACACTGCGCTGCCCGTGCGACAGCCCCTTCTTTGTAGTAATCAGTATCACCCCATTGGCAGCCTGACTACCATACAAAGCTGCCGCGGGAGCTCCTTTCAGGATACTGATACTCTCTATATCTTCAGGATTCAGATTGGAAATGCCGTCTCCTCCGTCACGGTTGCCGGCATTGGCCGTTCCGCCTATGGCAGAGTATGCTTGCTCGGAAGTGGAGTTCAGAATGGGAACACCGTCTATCACATACAGCGGTTGGTTGTCACTCGCCACCGAACGGATTCCACGGATACTGACTTTGGCTGAGGCTCCCAGACCGGAAGAAACCTGATTGACACGCACACCTGCCGACTTGCCGGTCAACGAAGTAATTAAGTTGGGCATTTTTACTCGCGTCAACTCCTCGTTTTTTATTAAATCTGTGGCGTAAGAAAGAGAATTTTCTTTCTTTTCGATACCCAAAGCGGTAACAATAACGTTATCCAGCTCTATCATATCTTCTCTTAGTGTGATATGAAAGGTCGAATGTCCTTCCACCTCAATATCCTGGGACATGTAGCCGATAAACGAAACACGAAGCACTGCATTATCGGCAACCACCAGAGTGAATTTTCCTTCCGAATCCGCTATCGCACCATTGGCAGTTTCTTTCTCTTGAATAGTGGCACCGGCCAACGGAAACCCGCTTTCATCCAGCACACGGCCACTTATCGTCACTTTAGAAAGCTGTATTTCAGAATGTCCCGGACGCTGCATACGCTCCATAAAATCCTCCGGGCAATCCGTCCATCCTATAGAAAACAGCCCTAAAATTAACGTATATAATGTAGTATATTTCATTGCATTAAATTGCCAATTACTTGCAAACTTAAGTATTTTCTCCGAATAAAAAAAGCCATAAAATCTGAGAAAAGAAACTTTTAAAATGAAAAACAGCGAAGAACTTTGGTTTATTGTGGAATATTATGTATATTAGGGGCATGTATAGCAATATAAATCTATTCAAGATAGAAACAAACCATGTGGTTCCTGCCCGGGGAAAGGTCTTGATTTCCGAACCCTTTTTGTGTGACCATATGTTTGGACGATCCGTCATTCTACTGGTGGACCATACACATGACGGCACAATGGGACTGGTTCTGAACAAACCGCTCCCCCTATTCTTGAATGATGTGCTGAAAGACTTCGACTGTCCGGAAAGTATACCTATCTATAAAGGAGGACCACTCAGCACAGATACATTGTTCTATCTGCACACGCTCGAGGGTATTACCGGAGCGCTGTCCATCGGCAAAGGCTTCTACCTGAACGGTGACTTTGAAGCCATTAAAAACTACATCATGCAGGGAAATCCCGTTAAAGGCAGAATCAGATTTTTTTTGGGATACTCCGGCTGGGAGTACGAACAGCTGGGCCGGGAAATTGAAGAAAACACCTGGCTGGTAGGCAAAGAAAACATCAGTTCGCTAATGGACGAGGCGGCCAGCGGCACACTCTGGAAGAAGGCATTGTGCAAGCTGGGAGCAAAATATGAAATATGGTCGCGCTTCCCCCAGATTCCAACATTCAATTAGTGCTGCGGAGAAGTTGCAACAGTACAACATCCTTATAGCACCCTCCTACGCGCCACCACTCCCTCAAAAGCCCACAACGCACAAAACCGCAGGATTCAAAAAGGCAGATACTTGCCTCATTATCCACCGAGATATGGACTATCAACTGTTTCAGATATAGGAAACTGAAAACATAGTCGCACAGCAAACGCAGCGCTTCCTTGGCATAACCATTGCCCTGATACTCCTTCCGTATGGCAATACCCACCTCTCCCCGGGCATGCATGGGAGAAAACTCTGTAATATCGATGGTGCCTATCACCGCATCATCCTCTACACGTATAATCATCATACGCAGCTGGCGGTCGGCAAACATATCGCATTCGGAATTCTCAATATATTGTTTCAAGACAAATCTGGAATAGGGTACGGTGAAGTTCGTCACATCCCAAGTCTGGGAATCATTCTCCATAGCATACATCACTTCCAGGTCTTCCGGCTCCATAGCACGGAGACGCACCCTTTCACTGCAGAAATAAGATTTATTCATATTTTCCAGTCGGTTACATTTCTTCTTCTTTATTGATATGCAGTTCTTTACGCAGGCGTCCCTCACCCGGCAGGCAGAACAGAGAAGCCGTCAGTCCTATCAGTGCACACAGTGCACCCGTACTGCTCAACATGATATAATAGGTGAAAAAGCCTGCAAGCACCGGGATGGCAAGCAATGCCAGCCGCACGCCACTCCACAGCGCATAGAGACGGAGGGCTTCGGGAAGCGTCACTACATCTATTTTCCGGATTAATACCCATGAAAAGAGTTTCAGGGCTATGGGTACGCAAGAGGCAGCCAGCAGAATGGTTACCGTCTCAGCCATATAGGTGGCACGTACATCTCCAGCATACATACCTACCAATCCGCCTCCGGTTTCTCCAAGTAGAACGAACAGGATGGGAAGCATCCAGAAATAGGCAAAAGTTGTTCGGACACGCGCTGCGGTCTTCTTTATTTGTTCTTCCATTTAGTAAATTGATAGTGGATAATGAATAATTGATAATGGCCCCAAACAATCAGGCAGTTCCGGAAAATGGAGTACGGTTCACAATACTGCGTCCCAGAGTCACTTCATCCGTATACTCCAATTCGTCACCGATGGAAATGCCACGGGCTATGACGGAGAGCTTCACACCCAGTTTTTCCAGCTTGCGGTAGATATAAAAGTTAGTAGTATCTCCCTCCATCGTCGTGCTCAGCGCAAGAATCACTTCATTGATGCCGCCGGCGGCTACCCGCTGCACAAGGCTTTCTATCTGCAAGTCTCCGGGGCCAATGCCATCCATCGGCGAGATGACGCCTCCCAGCACGTGATACAAACCACGGAACTGTTGTGTGGCTTCCACAGCCATCACATCGCGGATGTTCTCTACCACACAAACCACAGAGGCGTCCCGTTGCGGACTGGAACAGATACGGCACGTCTCCGTATCTGATATATTATGGCATACCTTGCAATATTTCACTTCATGCTTCAGCGTCACGATGGCATTGCCGAACGCTTCCACCACTGCCGTATCCTGGCGGAGCAGGTGAAGAACCAGCCTCATAGCCGTCTTGCGTCCCACTCCGGGCAACTTGGCAAACTCATTTACCGCCTTCTCCAATAATGTAGAGGGAAACTGTCCATTCATACTTAAAATTCTCCTATTGGCCACAAAGATAGTGCAAACCGAATGCAGAATAAAATGAACTCGTTCATTTTTTATGC
>OGEQ01002409.1_pt1 | contig 12603 bp, 7 predicted proteins | sample 1570731 | NCBI WGS metagenome assembly OGEQ01 (sample SAMEA2582132, study PRJEB24529) | metagenome | biome: Human gut stool | place: China | collected 2011
ATCGAGATGATTGGTGGGTTCATCAAGCAATACCAGGTCGGGCGTCTGTGCCAGTCAGAGGAGCCAATTTTCTGTTTTCATGCTTCCTTGCGAATCCTTATCTGATGTTGATTCAACAGGTTAGTGTGAAAACTCTTCCCGGTGCATTTTGATTTTACCCTCCGCATCGGGAAAAATTGGTGGTCAAATCTGGGGTCAGGTTAGTTCGATAATGGAGTGACCCCCATATGTCCCTTACCGACGCGAAAATCCGCACTCTCAAGCCTTCTGATAAACCCTTTAAAGTCTCCGATTCCCACGGTCTGTATCTGCTGGTCAAGCCGGGTGGCTCACGTCACTGGTATCTCAAGTACCGTATTAACGGTAAAGAATCGCGCATTGCGCTGGGTGCCTATCCTGCCGTCTCCCTCTCTGATGCGCGACAGCAGCGTGAAGGTGTCCGTAAAATGCTGGCGCTGAATATCAACCCGGTACAGCAGCGGGCTGCTGAACGTGGCTCACGAACACCGGATAAAGTTTTTAAAAACGTGGCGCTGGCGTGGCATAAAAGTAACCGAAAATGGTCGCAGAACACCGCTGACCGTCTGCTTGCCAGCATGAACAATCACATCTTTCCGGTCATTGGCAACCTGCCTGTATCAGAACTTAAACCCCGTCATTTCATTGACCTGCTGAAAAGGATCGAGGAAAAAGGTCTGCTGGAAGTTGCGTCCCGCACGCGGCAGCACCTGAGTAACATAATGCGCCATGCGGTTCATCAGGGGTTAATCGATACGAACCCGGCAGCAAATCTTGGCGGCGTGACCACACCTCCTGTCAGACGGCACTATCCTGCCCTGCCACTGGAGCGGCTGCCTGAACTGCTTGAACGTATTGAGGCATATCATCAGGGCCGTGAACTGACGCGGTTGGCCGTCCTGCTGATGCTGCATGTGTTCATTCGCTCCAGTGAACTGCGTTTCGCCCGCTGGTCAGAGATTGATTTCACAAACCGAGTCTGGACGATACCCGCGACGCGAGAACCCATTATTGGAGTGCGTTATTCCGGCCGCGGGGCCAAAATGCGAATGCCGCATATCGTACCCCTCTCAGAACAGTCCATCGCCATTCTGAAACAGATTAAGGATATCACCGGTAATAATGAACTGATCTTCCCCGGCGACCATAACCCGTATAAGCCAATGTGTGAAAACACGGTCAATAAGGCACTGCGGGTGATGGGTTACGACACGAAAAAGGATATCTGTGGCCACGGCTTTCGGGCGATGGCATGCAGTGCGCTGATGGAATCGGGTTTATGGGCAAAGGATGCAGTAGAACGCCAGATGAGTCATCAGGAGCGCAATACCGTGCGCATGGCTTATATTCATAAGGCAGAGCACCTAGAAGCCCGCAAAGCGATGATGCAGTGGTGGTCGGATTATCTGGAAGCATGCCGAGAATCTTATGCACCGCCTTATACAATTGGTAAAAATAAGTTTATCCCATAGTATACTAACGAATCCCACACTCTGGCAAATTACCACCACCTCTACAGGAGGTGGTTCTATATAGACTTTTATCAACTTCATGACGAAAAACACCTATTTTATCCAAAAAGAAGACAATAGAGTCACAGAGGAATCAAAGAGCGACTCAATTGTCTTTGGACAGTCTGGTTGTGAGGTTAGAAAACAGTTACTCCTACACCATTAAATAGGGCGCAATGCTCGCTAATTTCTCCCTGGTTTCCGTCAGTTCGCGTTCCGGTGTAGATTGCGCGATGATTCCCGCCCCCGCTTGTATCCAGCAGCGCTGGCTGTCCTGAAATACGGAACGCAGAACTAGCGCCGCATCGAAGCGCATATCGTCCAGCAGCAGAATTGCGCCGGAATAGAGCTCTCGCGGCGTCTTCTCAATTTGCATAATCGCGTTCAGGGCAGCGTTTTTAGGGATACCTGAGGCGGTAATCGACGGAAACAGCACGGTAAACGCATCCCAGGCATCCTTGTTTTCCGCAAGCTGACCGCTCACGCCGGACCCCAGATGCTGAACGCTGCCGCGCTGGCGAACCGACATTAAATCTTCAACCACCACGCTGCCCGGCAGGCAAACGGCCTCCAGTTCAGCAATCGCTTCTTTGACAGAAAGGATATGCTCAAGCACCTCTTTACTGTCGTGCAGCAGTTCTGCCTCTTTCGCCTTATTATGCTCCGGGTTTCCCATGCGATCGCGGGTGCCCGCAAGCGGTTCAGTGACCACTTTATTGCCCGTCACTGACATCACCAGTTCCGGGCTAAAGCCCAGCGCTTCGCGTCCTTCCTGACGGAACATAAACGAGCGCACAGGTGTATTTGCCTGCCGCCCGTATAACAGCGTGGCGGGCATATCAATCCGCGATGGCAGGGGAATAGCGCGCGAGACAATCACTTTGACATACTCGCCACGGCGGATCTCCGCAACGGCGCGTGCAACCTGTTGTTTATACGCCTCGCCATTGAGGGCGGTATCCACCGCCAGTGGTGCGTTCTGCGTCGTTGTACTGGCCTCTTTTACCCACTCACACAAACGTCGGCCCCCGTCGGCGGAGTCCGCATAAACGGTGACATTTCCCTTTTCAAAAATCAGTTCTTCACGGGGAACGGTTAACGTCAGCAGCGGCCACTCCCCGGCGTTAAAGGCAATCCCCCGCGCATGCGCCGCAAAGTTGAACCCAACCTGTCCATAAACCCGACGTCCTTTGACCTGAGGATGTGCCATAAAACGACGCGCGCAGTCGGTAATGGAATCCACCGCCCATTGTTGCTCCCCGGCATCATCAATAAATGTCGCCTGCGTTCCGTCGGCATTAATGTGCAACCGTGCCAGGCACCCTTTGCCTAAATACCAACAGGGTTGACGCTCATAGACATAACACTCTTCTTCTGCGAACTGGCGTAAAACGCCAGAAATCGTCGGCAGCCATTGTTCCTCTGGTAACGCCAGGTGTAAAAATTCACTGATTTTCATCCCTTACCTCTCTGTGTTATTCCCGGATCAATCAATTGCGCTTGTCATCAGTTCTCTTGCCGAATGCAGCCGGATATAAGCAACCCACGCCGCCAGCAACGTGAATACCCCGGCAAACAGGAAGCAGGCCGCATAGCCAAAATGTTGAGCAACAACGCCGCCGATAACACCAGCCAGGATGGCGATTGCCGCGTCAGTACATTGAAAGAGGGTGAAGTCGACACCGGCCTGCAAAGGCGATGAAAGCGACATCAGCGTGGCGTAAAGACAGACCAGCGCGCAGGCCAGCGAAATGGACTGGACAATGACCAGACACTGGAGAATCGGCAGCAACAGATGACCCGGCGCCATCATGAACGTCATCACCACCGCCAGCAGCGCGATCCCCTGGACGCCATAAGCCGTCAACAGCGCTCTGCCGGGTGAGGTGTATTTCATCAGTAATCCGCCGGCCAGCGTTCCTGCTATGCCCGCTGCAATATTGCCGCCGCTGAACAGCGCGCCCAACGCAGACATGCTCAACCCATGATCCAACAACAGCGGCGCCAGAAGAGGCAGCACAAACCGCATGCCTGAATTCAGCATTAATACCAGCAGTAAGCCTAGGCGCGCCTGCTTCCTCCTTAGCGCATAACCTAACGCCGGAACATGCGGGATAGGCGCTGTTCGCGTCGGCTCCGTAATGCGCCACAGCGGGAATGACAGCGCCATAATCAGCATCGCCATCATCAGCATGGCGACAGGCCAGCCGGATGCTGCCGACAACATCAGGAACACCCCGCCGCCGCACATCATTCCCAGATAGCTGCCGCCGACCTGCACGCTGTTTCCCCAGCCGTAACCCGCGCGAGTCAGTTGATCGACGCAAAAGCCGTCGCTGGCGATATCAATGGTGGAAGCGACCGTGCCTGCCACCATAAACAGAACAAATAACGCGACGATTTGCGTATCGGGAAATCCTCCTTCTCGCCCAAACCAGCCAATCGCTGCGGCAATCATCAGGATCGCCGCTAGCGCGACCTGACCACGCAGGATTAACATCCGCGAACGGCGTTCCTGGCTACCGGGCGGAAGCCGCCAGCGTTCGATCCACGGCGCCCAAATAAACTTCAGCGCCCAGGGCAGCATGAACAGGGTTGTCGCACCGGCAAGCGCCAGCGATCCGCCAGCAGCGCGCACCAGCGCGGGTAAGGACTGCATAGACAGCGCCGATACCAGACTCTGCGTCACATAGACGCCGGCAATAGCAAAAATCACCCGCCCGGTCGTCAACGTCAGCGGTTTCACATTCGACTGAACATCACTCATGCACCCACTCTCCAGACGCGGAAACCCCGTCGTCGCGCCACACGCGCGCGGCCATTTGCGCCTGCCACAGCGCCTGATAACGTCCATGATGTGAGAGCAATTGCGCATGAGTACCCTGCTCAACCACCTGTCCCTCTTCCATCACCAGAATGTTTCCGGCCCCGGCGATGGTGGATAAACGGTGAGCGATGATAATCACCGTCCGGTTGTGAACCAGGTTATCGATCGCTTTTTGCACCGCCAGCTCGCTTTCAATATCCAGCGCGGCAGTCGGTTCATCGAGAATGACGACCGGCGCGTTTTTCAATAACGCTCTGGCAATGGAAATCCGCTGGCGCTCGCCGCCCGATAGCTGGCCGCCCATCTCTCCCATTGGCGTCAGCCAGCCTTGCGGAAGACGGGAAATAAACTCAAGGCACTGCGCCGCGCGGGCGGCCTCTTCTACCTCCTGCCGCGTCGCCTGTGGGCGCGCGATACGGATATTCGCCAGCAGCGTGTCATCAAACAGCCAGACATCCTGGAAAACAACAGAAATCAGGCTATTGAGCTGTTCCGGCGTCAGGCGGCGAATATCGACGCCGCCAATAGAAATCTGCCCTTGCTGCGGATCGGCATAGCGCATTAACAGTTTGGTGACCGTAGTTTTGCCTGCGCCGGAGGCACCCACCAGCGCGCTCATACTGGCTGCCGGGAACGTCAAAGAAACATGATTAAGCGCGTGGCCGTCGCCTTCTTCGTAGCGATAGCTGACGTTGTCAAAGCGGATATCGTAACGTTCCGGCATCTCGCTTTGCTCTGCGACGGGAAGCGGTGCTATCGCCATAAACCGCTCAATCCGTTGCAGGGCGCTGGCGATCAGTTCCACAACCGAGGTGTAGCTGATAAACATCGCCATCGGTTCTGCGAAGCGCATAATCATCGCGACGGCGGCAATCAAAAAGGCGAGGTTCAGAGTGCCCGTCACTACCCAGACGATCCCGGATAACACCACCACCTGTAGGCCCAACTCCACGACGCTGGCGATCAGCATCGTCGCGCCAGCGCCCTGACGGTGAGTGCGGGTCTGTAAGTTTTCCAGCGCATTGAAATGCGCCAGCAGCGCCCGGCTTTTATCGGCATCGCTGCCGCAGGTGCGCAATACCATCATCCCCTGAGCAAATTCAACGATATCGCCGCTCAGACGCTGGTGCGCTTCCCCCAGCGTCTGCATTTGTCGCCGCATCGCCGGGCGGCGCCAGTAATAAAACGGCACCAGCAGAGGGAAGATCAGCAACATCACCAGCCCCAGCCGCCAGTCTATCCACAATGTCGCCAGCGACGCCGTCAGCGGCGTGACAATGGTGAGCAGCAAAATATTGGCTATCGCAATAACATAATTGAGGTTTTCATCCACGCTGCCCAGCAGCAAGGCGTTCATTTCACCCGCCCTGCCGCGCTGGAGCTTCTCCAGCGGCACGCGGCGTAACTGCTCGCCAAGTCGCAGGCGCAACTCATGGGTGGCCTGCGCCAGATGACCACGGTATTCAAAGCCCAGGCCATACCAGCGTAGCACCAGCGTCACAATTGCGGCGACGCTGAAGGCCATAGCCCAGTTAAGAAGTTGCGGCGCGTCTCCCCGTAACAGCGCATCAATGATCGGATAAAGACAGGCAAAGGCGATCCCCTGCATGAATGCCGCCAGCAACAGCGCCAGCATACTGCGTCGCAGCATCCTGGCCTGACTGCCAACGCTGGAGATAAGCTGGCGCCAGTTGACGCGCCAGGCCAGGTTATCCGCAGGATTATTGTCTTTCATTTTCCACCACCTCTTCCTGTGTTCCACCCGGCACCCAATGCTGCGCCTGCTGATAGTGTTGCCAGAGCCGTTGATACAGGCCGCCCTGCGCCAACAGTTGCGTATGGTTCCCCATTTCCCTGAGCTGTCCGTCGGAAAACAGCAATATCACATCGGCCTGAGTCACCATTGAGAGACGATGCGCGACCATGATGACCGTCCGGCCACGCATGGCCGCCGCGAGCGCCTTGATAAGCGCCGCTTCGTTTTCCGGGTCAGCAAACGCCGTCGCCTCATCGAGCACCAGGATGGGGCGATCCTGCAAAAGCGCCCGGGCGATAGTAATGCGCTGCCGCTGGCCGCCGGAGAGAAATACCCCACGTTCCCCGACTCGTGTGTTGTAACCTTCTGGCAGAGCGCTAATAAAATCATGGGCCTGCGCCACTCTGGCCGCCGCTATTACCGCCTCCAGCGGCGTATCCGGCGCGCCCAGACGAATGTTATTGGCTATCGTGTCGGCAAAAAGGAAGTTGTCCTGAAACACAAACGAGAGTTGCTTCATCAGGGTGTCCGTCTGCATATCACGCAGATCCACGCCTCCAATACGGATATGGCCTTTGTCCGGGTCGGCGTAACGCAGCAGCAAGCGCGCCACGGTGCTTTTTCCGGCGCCGCTTGGCCCGACCAGCGCCACAATTTGCCCGGCAGGCACATGAAAGCTCACCTCCTGCAACGCGGCACCAGTACGCGCTTGCGGATAATGAAAGCTCACCTGCTCAAAGGTAATGCTCGCCTCTTGCGGCTGCTGGTCAGACTGCGGCAGCGATAACTCCGGCATCGCGAGAACCTGATAAATACGCTGAATGCTTAAACGCGTTTGCGCGACCAGGTTATTGAGCATCATCATTGGCATTACGGCTTCGGCCATTCCGCTGCCCAGCAGTAAAACGGCCACCCACGCGATAAAATCGAAACTGCCATAGTGCAGCAGGCCGTATCCCGACCAGATCAGGACAAACAGGGTCGGGAGAGGATTCAGAATCGAGAAGGAAAAACGCGCTGAAAAACCGGCTTTGCGATACCAGGTTTTGAGCACATCGACCCACTCTTCAAGGGCGCGTTGATAGCGCAAAAAACTGGTGCTGCCGCTATCAAACGTTCTCACCACGGGCATGGCCTGCGCGAACTCAATCACCGCCGCGCTAACCTGCTCGCGCGCCTTATGATAACGCTGAGCCATATCTTCCGAACGCTGGCGGGCGAGCACGAGAACAACCGATCCAAACGCCAGTACCCCCAGCGTCGCGATTGCCAGCCGCCAGTCCAGCCAGAACAAGATAACGATTGTCGCCAGCGGCATGATGATCGCGCGGGCATAGAGCGGCGTGCTGTCGGCCACAAAAATATGTAACGACTTCACGTCATCCAGCATCACTTTCGCCACTGACCCGCTGCCCATTTGCTGTAACACGCCAGGCGGAAGCTGCAATGCTTTACGGGCTAACCTGCTGCGCAGACTGTTCTCCAGATGAAAAGCCGCGTAATGAGAGGTGTTGAACGCCTGTAAGCGCAGAACAAAAGTTAAGACCACGCAGCCGATCACGCCGCCCAGCGGCCAGGCCGGAATAGCGTCAGGCGTCGCGCGAATGTCACGCAGGCTCCACGCCAGAAAAAGGAGCGCCCCCAGGCTGGTTAATGCCGCCAGCCCCGCCAGCGCCATAGCTAAAATAACCTTCCTGCGAACCGGTGTAATCACCTGCCAGAGAGGAAATCGGGACAGCGATTCAGTATTGGATGATTGAGATGACATGGGAGTAACTGAATTTCCTGATGAATTTTTACGGACGCCAAAAACGACAATTCAGGGTGGCGTCCTGAGAATTAATGTGAATAATAACCATTATCAATAACTCATCTACCCCATTCGGTTCTATTTATACCCGCATTGGTCTAAGCCACAGGGAGATAACCAGGTCATGACGGAGTCACCGCAAACGCAATCTGAAATCTCTATTCACCAGTTGGTGGTCGGGAAACCTGCAAACGATGGCAATATTCCTGCTCAGTGTGAACTGCTGCGCTGTTCGTTGCAGGAAGGTATGGATATTTTGCTCTGGAGGGGCCATTTTGCGCGGCCTGAGACGTTGCAGCTACACGACGATCTGGGCAGGATTAACTTCTCGTGCATCCTGGAAGGCACATCGCGCTTTGCGATTCAGGGACTCCGGCGCCACACCGACTGGGAGCTTGCGCGCAATCGCCATTACATTACCCATACGCCAGACTGTCGCGGCAGCGCCTCCTATTGTGGCCGATTCGAGAGCATTACCCTCTCCTTCAGCCCTGAAACCCTCGCGCTGTGGGTGCCGGATATTAGCGCGGTCATTAAGAATAAGATCGACTCCCACTGCTGTTGCCAGCAGCAGCGTTGTAATGCTGAAACCCACTTAACGGCTCAGGCCTTGCGTCACGCGCTGATGCGCATGCACGGCGGCTTCAGTCATGAACAAAAGCCGTCGACGCTATGGTTGCAGGGGCAAAGTCTGGTCATGCTCAGTCTGGTGCTGGATGAACATCGCGAAGACGCCAGTTGCCTCTCCTGCCACTTCAACCCGATGGAACGCCAGAAACTGCTGCGGGCGAAGGATCTGCTGCTGGCTGATCTGACGCAAGCGCCGGGCGTCGCGGAGCTGGCCAGAGAGTCCGGTCTGAGCGTTCTCAAAATTAAGCGAGGCTTCCGCGTTCTGTTCAACAACAGCGTCTATGGCCTGTTTCAGGCTGAACGAATGCAGGAAGCCAGAAGACGCCTGGCCAACGGCAATACCTCCGTCATGACGGTGGCGGCCGATCTGGGCTATGCCAACGCCAGCCATTTCTCTGCCGCCTTCCAGAAACAGTTTGGCGTAACCCCTTCGACCTTTAAACGCGTGATGTAACCGGGGTCGCGCCCCCCTAAACTCCTCCCTGACAGAGGCCCGGATACCCCATCCGGGCCTCTGTTCTTTCCGCCTGTTACCAACCCGAAACGGGCATAAATAAACCCGTTTCGGGTAGTATCCAATTGTTAATAATTATTATTCTCATATGAGCAATGCATTTCGGTAAGACGTGCCATCAGGAGGAAGAATGATTTCTGGCGCACCATCTCAGGATTCGCTGTTACCGGACAACCGCCACGCGGCTGATTACCAACAATTACGCGAGCGGCTCATACAGGAACTGAATTTAACGCCGCAGCAGTTACATGAAGAGAGCAACCTGATCCAGGCCGGCCTGGATTCCATAAGATTGATGAGATGGTTACACTGGTTTCGTAAAAATGGCTACCGCCTTACCCTTCGCGAGCTGTATGCCGCCCCCACGCTGGCGGCATGGAACCAGTTAATGCTCAGCCGGTCGCCTGAGAACGCGGAAGAAGAAACGCCGCCCGACGAATCATCCTGGCCGAACATGACCGAAAGTACCCCCTTCCCATTGACGCCAGTACAGCACGCCTACCTGACGGGCCGCATGCCGGGGCAGAAGCTTGGCGGCGTGGGTTGCCACCTGTATCAGGAGTTTGAAGGCCATTGTCTGACGGCGTCGCAGCTGGAGCAGGCCATCACGACCTTGCTGCAACGCCACCCAATGCTGCATATCGCCTTTCGCCCCGACGGGCAGCAGGTCTGGCTACCGCAACCTTACTGGAACGGCGTCACCGTTCATGATTTACGCCATAACGACGCTGAAAGCCGCCAGGCCTATCTGGACGCACTGCGCCAGCGCCTGAGCCACCGTCTTTTACGCGTGGAAATCGGCGAAACGTTTGATTTTCAGCTGACGCTCTTGCCGCCTCCATGTCAATATTGTCCTGCTGATTATGGATGCCTCCAGCTTTACGCTTTTCTTCGATGAGCTTAACGCCCTGCTGGCCGGAGAATCGCTGCCGGCTATCGACACCCGCTATGATTTCCGCTCGTATTTGCAGCACCAGCAGAAGATCAATCAACCACTGAGAGACGACGCGCGCGCTTACTGGCTGGCGAAAGCATCGACGCTTCCCCCCGCGCCCGTCTTGCCGCTGGCCTGCGAACCCGCCACGCTACGTGAAGTCCGTAATACCCGACGCCGCATGATTGTCCCTGGCGACCTGTTTTTCTGCCGTGCTGGCTCGCTGGGGCGGCCTGACGCGTCTGCTGCTTAACATCACCTTATTCGACCGCCAGCCGCTGCACCCGGCGGTTGGCGCGATGCTTGCCGACTTCACCAATATTCTTCTGCTGGATACCGCCTGCGATGGCGATACCGTCAGCAACCTGGCGCGTAAAAACCAGCTCACGTTTACGGAGGACTGGGAGCATCGCCACTGGTCCGGCGTCGAATTACTCCGTGAACTCAAACGCCAGCAGCGCTACCCCCACGGCGCCCCGGTGGTATTTACCAGCAATCTGGGGCGTTCCCTCTACAGCAGCCGCGCAGAATCGCCGTTGGGCGAGCCGGAATGGGGCATCTCGCAAACGCCGCAGGTCTGGATAGATCATCTGGCGTTCGAGCATCACGGCGAGGTCTGGCTACAATGGGACAGCAACGACGCGCTGTTCCCTCCGGCGTTAGTCGAAACATTGTTCGACGCCTACTGCCAGTTGATTAACCAACTCTGCGATGACGAAAGCGCCTGGCAAAAGCCGTTCGCAGATATGATGCCCGCCAGCCAGCGCGCGATACGCGAACGGGTCAACGCCACCGGCGCCCCCATTCCCGAAGGCTTGCTGCATGAAGGCATTTTCCGTATCGCTCTGCAACAGCCGCAGGCGCTGGCGGTAACGGACATGCGTTATCAGTGGAATTATCATGAGCTGACAGACTATGCCCGCCGTTGCGCGGGCAGGTTAATCGAGTGCGGGGTTCAGCCCGGCGATAATGTGGCTATCACGATGTCGAAAGGCGCAGGACAACTTGTTGCGGTTCTGGCCGTCCTGCTGGCCGGGGCGGTTTACGTTCCGGTTTCGCTGGATCAGCCTGCCGCACGGCGCGAGAAAATCTACGCTGACGCCAGCGTCCGGCTGGTGCTCATTTGTCAGCACGACGCCAGCGCCGGGTCAGACGATATTCCCGTCCTTGCCTGGCAGCAGGCCATTGAGGCGGAGCCGATCGCCAACCCGGTAGTACGCGCCCCCACGCAACCGGCCTACATTATCTACACCTCCGGCTCTACCGGTACGCCGAAAGGGGTAGTCATTTCTCACCGGGGAGCGCTTAACACCTGTTGCGATATCAATACCCGCTATCAGGTTGGCCCGCATGACAGGGTGCTGGCCCTCTCCGCCCTACATTTTGATTTATCGGTTTACGACATTTTTGGCGTACTGCGCGCGGGCGGCGCGCTGGTGATGGTGATGGAAAATCAACGGCGCGATCCTCACGCATGGTGTGAGCTGATCCAGCGCCATCAGGTCACGCTCTGGAACAGCGTCCCGGCGCTGTTCGATATGCTGCTGACCTGGTGTGAAGGTTTCGCCGACGCCACGCCGGAAAACTTGCGCGCAGTGATGCTTTCCGGCGACTGGATCGGGCTTGACCTCCCCGCCCGTTATCGGGCCTTCCGGCCACAAGGACAATTTATCGCGATGGGCGGCGCCACCGAGGCGTCTATCTGGTCTAACGCCTGCGAAATTCACGACGTCCCCGCCCACTGGCGCTCCATCCCTTACGGTTTTCCGCTAACCAACCAACGCTACCGGGTGGTGGATGAACAGGGCCGGGACTGCCCTGACTGGGTGCCGGGTGAATTATGGATTGGCGGCATTGGGGTCGCGGAAGGCTATTTCAACGATCCCCTGCGTAGCGAGCAGCAATTTTTGACGCTCCCGGACGAGCGCTGGTATCGCACCGGCGATCTCGGCTGCTACTGGCCAGATGGCACAATCGAGTTCCTCGGTCGTCGCGACAAGCAGGTCAAAGTCGGAGGATATCGCATCGAGCTGGGCGAAATCGAAAGCGCGCTCAGCCAGCTGGCGGGGGTGAAACAAGCAACCGTTCTGGCGATCGGCGAAAAAGAAAAAACGCTGGCGGCATACGTTGTTCCTCAAGGCGAGGCTTTTTGCATTACCGATCATCGGAACCCGGCACTGCCGCAGGCGTGGCACACGCTTGCGGGAACGTTGCCCTGTTGCGCCATCTCGCCAGAGATCTCCGCAGAACAGGTAGCCGATTTCCTTCAGCATCGCCTGCTAAAACTGAAGCCGGGTCACACCGCTGGCGCCGATCCTCTCCCCCTGATGAACTCACTCGCTATCCAGCCGCGCTGGCAGGCCGTGGTGGAACGCTGGTTAGCATTTCTGGTGACACAACGGCGACTGAAGCCCGCTGCTGAAGGTTATCAGGTCTGCGCTGGTGAAGAACGCGAGGATGAGCACCCGCACTTCAGCGGACATGATTTAACGTTATCGCAAATTCTTCGCGGTGCCCGTAACGAACTGTCGTTACTGAACGACGCGCAGTGGTCGCCGGAAAGCCTGGCCTTTAACCATCCGGCCAGCGCCCCGTATATTCAG
>OGEQ01002415.1_pt1 | contig 12578 bp, 8 predicted proteins | sample 1570731 | NCBI WGS metagenome assembly OGEQ01 (sample SAMEA2582132, study PRJEB24529) | metagenome | biome: Human gut stool | place: China | collected 2011
GCGCTGGCGATGAAGCCGTCGATAATGCTGTTCGATGAGCCCACCTCGGCGCTGGATCCGGAGCTGGTAGGCGACGTGCTGGAGGCGATGAAAAACCTCGCCAGCGAGGGGATGACCATGGTGATCGTGACCCACGAAATGGGCTTTGCCCGCGAAGTGGCCGACCGGGTGATCTTCATCGACCAGGGCGTGATTCAGGAAGAGGGCAAGCCGGGGCAGATCTTTAGCGCGCCGACCAACCCACGCACCGCCGCGTTCCTCAGCAAGGTGCTGTAAACCGGGCGGGCTGGCGCGATGCCAGCCCGCTGAGCATTCCGGGTGTATTGACGAAGATTTTAATCATCCGCGCAAACATTGACTGGGCTCATATATCCCGCGATAACCCCTTTGTTAATCTCAGGGTGTCGATTAGGACTTCTCAAGGAAAATAACGTTGGAAATCTTTTTTTTAACCCACTGAAAAATAGCGATTAACTATTTTTCATACGCCAAAAATCATGGTCCGTTAATCACGGACTCGGTTTCGTATGGGTTAAAAAAGGTACGTTATGACAGTTACATGGACGGTCACGCCCGTGGGGTATCAGCACATTGCCAAACGCTGCCCCGCCTGCAATGTAAAACGCGACTTTGCGCCTTCCGGCGCCATCCGGGTGAATTCGCAAAAGAAGCTGCTGGATATCTGGAGCATCTATAAATGCACGCACTGCGATTACACCTGGAATATCGCCCTGTTTTCCAGGCTGCACGTCAGCAAGATAAACCGTGAACTGCTTCAGCGCCTGCTGCAGAACGATGCAGCCATGGTTCACTATTATGCCGCTGACCTCGCGACGCTGAAGCGCAACCGCGCCGAGCCGTCGGGGCAACCTGATTTTCGTATTCACGAGCAATGGTCGGTTACGTTGATGGCATGTCAGCGGATAACGGTGCGCGTCAGAGTCAGTCAGCCATTTCGCATCAGCCTGCTATCAATACTGAAAAAACAGCTCAAGCTGAGTACGGCTGAAATCCGGTGGTTGGTCGCGACAGGGCATATCGAGGGTATTCCACTAAAACAGCTCAAGACGAAAAAGCTGAAGGCGATGGAATATGATTTTCAGCTGGCGGCGGAAACGCTGTATGCGCGACGCCGGATTACGTTATCACTTTGCGGTAGATAACTTGCCGGGAAGATAAGCCGCAGCGCTTGAGCTGCTGGCTTTTTTATTCCTCGGTGAATAAGGACGGCGAAGTTGGCCGTCCTGACTCCCTTATCTCCGTCTGCATAAGCCACCTCCGCTGCAGCCATTCAATCTGCAGACGCATAGTAAACAAACGCCAGCTTATTGCCGTCGGGATCGCGGACGTAGGCGCTGTGAAAGCCGTTGCCATGCTGCGGCCGGTGACCGGGACCGCCTTCGTCACGTCCGCCGAGTTGCAGGGCGAGGGCATGCAGTTCCGCAATATGTGCGACGGAGCGGGCGTTAAGCGCCACCATCGTTCCATTACCCACCCCGGCAGGCTGCTGGTCAAAAGGGACGCCCACGCACAGGCCGCAGGTGTGGTTACCGTTGAAGGTGCCCCAGGAGGCCCCCTGTTCGTTACGGCCGGCTTTGACGTGCCCCAGCAGCGCCATTAACGGGTCATAGAACTTGATGGCGCGTGGCAGATCGTTCGTTCCCAGCATAATGTATGAAAACATAGTGTTCTCCTGTTGCGGGCAAAAAGGCCTAAACCTTCAGGCTGGCTGAAGGAGATGTTGTTGACGGAGTTTTAACAAGCGCGAGACCAGCATGATGACGACGATTCCCGCTATCAGCGCCAGGCAGTGAAAGGCTATTCTGCCGCCAGGCTGGAAGTAAACCCAGCGCGCTACTTCCACCGAGGCCGCCATAAAACTGAGCGCCACAATGTTGATGGTGGCTGAAACCGTCCCTTTCGGCAGGGAGTGGGAAAAAAGCGCAAAACGGAATAATACGGGGAACAACAGGCCTGTTCCGAGGGCATAGAGACTCGTTCCTGAAACGGACCACCACCAGGTATGGGGCCATGCAATATTTCCCGCCAGTAATACCAACAACCCGGTCAGCTGTATCGGGATAGTGCGCCAGATAAAGCGGGGAGAGGTCGGATCCTTGATAAAACGGGCCACGATGATGCTGGCAATAATAACGCCGCCAAAGACAGGCACCTGGGTCCAGGCATAGGCGCCGCGCGACATCCCGCCGTCATCGATCAGGATCACCGGAGAGAGTGCTACCCAGGTGATTATCGGCAGGTTACTGAATGACAACGCCAGCGCGCCCGTGAGCACCACCGGCTGTTTAAAGGCGCGGACAAACTCGGAAAATACCTCTCCCGGACGAAACCCCCGGCCCTGAGAGGTGACCGTTTCTGGCATGTTAAAAATCAGTAACGCCCAGGCCAGCAAGCTCATGGCGCCGATGATCGCAAACAATAACTTCCAGTGCAGGAAATTCATCAGGCCAGCGCCCGCCAGGGGCCCGATTACCGGCGCCAGCAAAACGATGGATGTCAGCGCCGCCATAATGCGGTTAGACTCTTTTTCATCAAAAGCCTCCTGGATGGAGACATAACCGACTGTCGAAATGAAGCAGATACTGGTTCCCTGGATAAAACGGGCGATAAGATATTGATCACTCGACGTGACAAAGATCATGCTGAAGCAGGCCAAAGCAAAGATGATGGCTCCGGTCAGTAGTACGGGGCGGCGACCAATGCGGGCGGAGGGCGGCCCCAGCAGCCACTGTAATGCCAGCCCCCCGGCTAAATAGAGGCTGACAGAGGCCGGGGCTAACGCAACATCAGCCTCAAATTCCCGGATGATGTGGATAATACCCGGCTGAATGAGATCGGTAGTCAGATAAGCAGAAAAATCATAGATAACCATCGCCAGCGGAAATAACAAGATTCTGCTAAAACGGATGTACGGTCCCAACGCTAATTTCATACGCGAAGACTCCCTGGTCGGTGACGGTTTCCCTGGTATCGGGGCCTGGTTGATGTGGATCCCTTGCGGCTGTCGTCACAGGCTGGCCGCGGAATGACAAACGGCATGCAGAGGGAGTGATCGAGCATGGCAGAGGGATAACGCACCGGGTTAACTGGCTGGGGGTGACGTTTCTTATGCGAGGGAGGGGTCTCGCTGCCATCGCGTGGATGTGGAGCGTTTGTCCGCAGGGGACGAGAATGAATAAAGTCGCTTGCTCCTGAGGGGAAACATTCATACCGGGAAACCTTTGTCATCATCATGGGCAAAATAGGCGAACACTCGCCAGTGTCCGCATTCGATTTCAGCGCAGTGATAATCAGTCTGGCCAGTGATGGTCGGAAGTCTGATTATCAGATGATTAGGTTGTCCAGCATCGACGCCTCAGCTATGGGTATGAATTATTCATCAAAGAAATGATAACACCTACATTTATTATGGGAATTGCGCAGGTAAGAAAATGTGACTTTCGCCCGCTTACTGCGTGAAGCTGATCGCAACAGACCCGGCGCTGCGCTCAGCCTTGCCATGGTACACCGCCTCAATATTATTCCCCTGCGGATCCAGCACAAAAGCGGCATAGTAACCAGGATGATAGTGTCGTTCGCCAGGCGCGCCGTTATCACGTCCGCCATGGGTCAGCGCCGCATGGTAAAAAGCGTCCACCATGTCACGATCTCTGGCCTGGAATGCCAGGTGGTGGCGCCCAGTCAGTTTCCCGGCAGCCTCCGGGCTGTGGCGTGAGGCCAGCACCAGTTCGTCGGCCAGCAAGTATTCATTGGCGGTGGTGATAACCGGGATCTCCAGCGCCGACAGTACGGCGGTATAGAAGTTTTTGCTTGCCTCAAAGTCTTCGACAACCAGCAGAATATGATCGATCAATCTGCCACGATGTAAGGTATTACTTTCCATGGGATTTCCTCTCGGCTGGGGGCCGGCAATGGTTAACAGCAGTGAGCCAGCAAGAACAGGATACCCTCCGGTGAGGGCCATAAAAAAGGGCTGGCGCCAGGCCAGCCCGTGAGGACTACCGTGCGGACTCCGTCGCCTCGTCCATGTCATCTTCCTGCTCACTGGCAAGCAGGGTTTTCTCGTTTTTGCACAGACACTGAATCAACAGGAACAGCACGCCGCTGGCCACCAGGGTGACGATCAGGCCATCGTAACCAGTGATGCCGATCAGCATGCCGCTGACTACCGGCCCGGCAACGCTGCCGGCGGACCAGAAAAAGCCGAACAGGGCGTTAATCATAATCAGCTTCTGCCCATTGAAGGTTTTCCCCGCCCGCACCAGCGACAGGGTATAAAGCGCGCCCGCCGCGGCGCCCAGCAGCAGACAAATGGCCATCAGCTGAATGCGCGAACCGAGCATCAGCGGTAGGGCCAGCAGCGACAGGCTGAAAACCACCGCGCAGCTCAGATGCACGCGGCGAATCCCGACCCGGTCGGCCAGCCAGCCGAGCGGGGTCTGGAACATCGCATCTCCGGTCAGCACCACGGTGACCAGCAGCACCGCCAGCCCTTCATTCAGCCCTTTGTCCATGCCGTACAGCGGCAGCAGGGCGAGGATGCTGGCGTCAAAGAAGGCGAAGCAGAAGACCCCGGAGGCCAGTACCGGCAGAAAGGCGCCGAGGCTGCGCCAGCTGGCGCGCTCCCCGAGGCTTTCACGAGTGCCGGTGGGCAGATGGCGCAGCATCAGCAGGCAGACGGCGGTGACCGCGACAATCGCTATCAGCGCTGAGGTCTGCCAGGCTGGGCCGACGGAGATCAGCAGCGGCCCGGCCAGCTGGCAGCCGGTAAAGGCCGAGGCGTAGAGACCGGTGAGGGTAGCGCGCTGGCTGCCCGCCGCGCCGCCGGTGATCCAGCTTTCGCCGAGTACGATAATGACCCCGGAGGCCAGGCCGGTCAGCAGGCGCGGCAGCAAAAGCAGCGTCATATCGGTAGTCATGCATGAGGCGATGGTCGCCAGCGCCAGCAGGATCAGACTGCCGCTCAGCAGCACGCCCATTTCAACGCGCCGGCACAGCGCAGGAGAGAGGAAAGAGGAGATCATCATGCCGGCGGGCGGCAGGGCGGCCAGCAGGCCGACGTACAGCGGCGCGATCTGCTGCTGCGCCAGCTCAAGACTGATTAACGGCACCGTATAGCCGGTGATAAATCCCACAAGCGACGCGGCCATGATCATCGCCAGCGTGGGGGCAAGACGATTCTGGTCTGGGTTAAACATTTTATTTCCGATGACGGAGAGGTCAGTAGTGGATCCTTCGGCAAATTGCCGTCCTGAGTTGCATAATAATTAATCGACTGGCCGTTGTCACCGTTGAAATCACTACCAAAAAAGGGCCGCAGGGCGGCAGGTGGGCTGTACGCCGCGCCGCCGCCGCATTTCATGACGTTGTCAGCGTGGTAACGACAGGATATAACGGAGGGAGCGGCAGCGCCCCGACGCCGGTGAGCGACGGGGAAAACGCGACGCATGACCGATTATTCAGCATTACGCTATGCAGGAAAGGAGTAATACATGGCCGTATCGCCGTCACTGATCGCCGAAGCCGTTGGCTGGCGACGTGAATTTCACGCCGCGCCTGAGCTCGGATATCAGGAACAGGAGACCTCGCGCCGCGTTGCGGAGCTGCTGGCCTCGTTTGGGCTGCAGGTGCATCGCGGGCTGGCCGGCACCGGCGTCGTGGCGACGCTGGAGAACGGCCCCGGGCCGGTTATCGGCCTGCGCGCCGATATGGACGCCCTGCCGATCACCGAGCTGGGGAGCGTCAGCTACCGTTCACGCCGCGCCGGGGTGATGCACGCCTGCGGCCACGATGGCCATACCGCGATGCTGCTGGCGGCCGCCGCCCATCTGGCGCTGACCCGCCATTTCAGCGGCACCGTCCACTTTGTCTTTCAGCCGGCGGAAGAGAACCTCGGCGGTGCGCGCAAAATGGTGGAGGAGGGGTTGTTTGAGCGCTTCCCGATGGACGCCATCTACGCGCTGCATAACTGGCCGGGGATCCCTCTTGGCGAAGTGGCGCTCAGCGATGGCGCGATGATGGCCTCACTGGACGCCTTCGAGATAACCCTGCGCGGAAAGAGCTGTCATGCGGCGATGCCGGAGAGCGGGGCCGATCCGATCGTCGCGGCGGCGCAGCTGATAATGGCGCTGCAGACCATTCCTTCCCGCCGCTTGTCGCCGCAGGATTCCGCGGTGGTCAGCATCACCCAGATAAACGGCGGCGAGGCGATCAACGTCCTGCCGGACACCGTGGTGCTGCGCGGTACCTTCCGCTGCCTGAGCAATCGCGTTCGCGCCCGCGTGCGGGAGCTTATCGAAAGCTATGTGGCGACCCAGCCGCAGGTGTCCGATGTGCAGGGCGAGATTAGCTGGTTCCCGGGTTATCCGGTGACCAAAAACCATGCGCTGCAGGCGCAGCAGGTGCGCGAGGTGGCTGCCGCCACTCTCGGCGCGCAAGCGGTGCGCTGGAATCAGGCGCCGTCGATGGCCTCCGAAGATTTTGCCTGCATGCTGGAGGCCTGTCCGGGGGCCTATTTCTGGATAGGCACCGACGGCGAAACCCCGTCGAAGCCGCTGCATAACGCCAGCTATGACTTTAACGATGCGCTGATCGGCCCCGGCGTCGCCATGTGGGTGGGGCTGGTGGAGAAACAGCTGCCGGCGGCGTAACCCACCGGCAGCGGCAGAGGGAGCGCGCTGCGCTCCCTGAGGTCAGACGTCGGCAGCGGCTTTCAGTCGCGCTTTCATGTCGCTGTAGGCCGTCCAGGCATAGCGCTCCGCCCATTGCTGGTCGGCAATCGCTTCCACTTTCACCGCACAGTATTTGGTTTCCGGCGTTTTGGAGATCGGATCGAGGTTATCCTGGGTCAGCTCATTGCAGGCGCCCACCCACCACTGATAGGTCATATAGACCGCCCCCGGATTGATGCGATCGCTGAGGTCGGCGCGGGAGATCACCTTTCCGCGCCGGGAGCTGACCCACACCAGCTGTTTGTCGGCGATCCCCAGTCGTTGCGCATCCGCGGGATTCATCTGCACCCGTCCCGGCTCGTCGGCCAGCGACTGCAGCGCGGCGCAGTTGCCGGTCATCGAGCGGCAGGAATAATGCCCGACTTCCCGCACGGTGCAGAGCACCAGCGGCCACTCGTCATCCGGGCGCTCCGCCGGCGCGCGCCAGGCGGTGGCGAACAGCTGCCCTTTACCCGAGGGGGTGTCGAAGCGGTTGTCTTTATACAGCCATGGCGTACCGGGATGATCGAGGGTCGGGCACGGCCACTGGACATGGCCCATATCGCCCATTTTCTCCCAGGTCACGCCGTAGAACAGCGGGCAGAGCTCGCGCATCTCGTCCCAGATCTGCTGGTTGTTCTCATAGTGCATCGGATAGCCCAATTCGCTGGCCAGCAGGCTGATGATCTCCCAGTCGCGCTTCACATTCCCCGCCGGAGGGATCGCCTGTTCAAACCGCTGGAACCCGCGGTCGGCGCAGGTGAAGACGCCGCCGTGCTCGCCCCAGGAGGTGGCCGGCAGCAGGACATCGGCCATTTCCGCTGTTTTGGTCATGAAGATGTCCTGCACGACCACGAAGTCCAGCGCCTCGATGCCTTTGCGCACCAGGCCGAGGTCGGCTTCGGTCTGCAGCGGATCTTCGCCCATGATGTAATAGGCTTTGATCTCGCCGGTCAGCGCTTTATGCGGCACCTCGGTGATGCGGGTGCCGACCTGGTCGTCCATCAGCGCCGGGTCGATGCCCCAGGCGGCGGCGAATTTCGCCCGCACGGCGGGGTTGGTGACCTCCTGATAGCCGGGAAACAGGTTCGGCAGCACGCCCATATCGCAGGCGCCCTGTACGTTGTTTTGCCCGCGGACCGGCCCCACGCCGACGTTGGGCCGTCCCAGGTTGCCGGTGAGCAGCGCCAGGCTTGCCAGGCCGCGCACCACGTCCACCGCCTGGCCAAACTGGGTGACCCCCATGCCCCACATAATGGTGGCGGATGGGGCGGCGGCGAACATGCGCATCGCCTCCCGGATTTCCCGCGCGCTGACCCCGACAATCCCTTCCATCGCTTCCGGGGCGTAATCCTTCACCGCCTCGCGGTAAGCATCCAGCCCTTCGGTATAGCGTTCGACATAGGTTTTGTTGTACAGCTCCTCCTCCAGCAGCACATAGCCGAAGGCATTTACCAGCGCCATGTTGCTGCCGTTGTTGAGCTGCAGATGACGATCGGCAATGCGCGCGGTTTCAATGCGCCGCGGATCGCAGACGATGATTTTGGCGCCGTTGTCCCGGGCCTTGATTACCCGGCGGGCGACGATGGGATGGGAGTCGGCGCAGTTGTAGCCAAAGACCAGCAGGCACTTCGAGTTTTCGATGTCGCTAATCGAGTTGCTCATCGCCCCGTTGCCCAGCGCCTGCTGTAGCCCGGCGACGGAGGGGCCGTGGCAGACGCGGGCGCAGCAGTCGACGTTATTGGTGTTCAGCACCGCGCGGGCGAACTTTTGCATCACATAGTTGGTTTCGTTGCCGGTGCCGCGCGAGGAGCCGGTGGTCATGATGGCGCGCGGGCCATGCTTCTCTTTGATCTCCCTGAGCTTGCTGGCGGTATAGCGAATCGCCTCCTGCCAGCTGACCGGCGTGAAGGCGCCGCCTTTCTGGTAGCGGATCATCGGTTGTTTAAGACGGGGCGTCAGGAGCTGCGTATCGTTAAGAAAATCCCAGCCGTAGTAGCCTTTCAGGCACAGCTGGTTCTGGTTGGTGACGCCGTCGGCGGCCTCCGCGCGAATGATTTTATTGTTGTCGACAACCAGTTTAAGTTTGCAACCCGCCCCGCAGTAGGGGCACACGCTCGTGATTTTTTTCATCAGTAACAGACCTGTTAACAGTGAACTAAGGATCGCTGTCGCGCCGGGCCCGACGGGCAACGATCGCGGTATCGCCTGGTGGTGATGCAGACGCAGGCCTGTTGCGCTATGCAGGTCTTGTGCCAGAATTTAACCTCTTGATCTGTATTGAAAAATGAAAAGAGATTGATGACGGGAGCATGACCTCGTCACTAATGACGATGACGCAGAGCGCCGACGTCAGACGCTCTGCGGGGTAACACGTGGCTAGGCGAGAGGGCGGCAGCGGTCGAAGTGCGATTCGCTCAGGCCGACATCGCGCGCGGCGGCGCAGATAGCCTGCCAGCTGCCGGCATCCAGTGGGATCCCCTGCGCCAGCCGCGCTTCGCGGTTGGCGGCCTCCCATTCGCCGGGCGCCAGCACCGGGGCATCGGCATCGTGCGGCGACTGCTTACACCATGCGATAAAGGCCTCCGTCTGCGCCTGGCTGTCCGGGGCATCGAACGCGTCCGGGCGCAGGATCACCGTGGTCATGCAGTTAAAGATGGCGTCGACGCTGGTCTGCAGGCTCTCCTGATGGGTGGTTTGCCCGCCGGAGAGCGCGCCGCCGAGCACTTCGCACAGCGTCGCCAGGGCATAGCCTTTGTGCTGGGCGAAGGTGAGCAGGGCGCCCAGCGGCGAGGTCTGCATCACCGCCGGGTCGGTGGTGGGTCGACCCTCGGCGTCAATCAGACAGCCGGGGGCCACGGCTTCGCCTTTATGCCAGGCGACGCGGGTTTTACCAAAGGCGATGGCGCTGGTGGCGTAGTCCAGCAGCAGCGGCGGATGGCCCGCGCGGGGAAACACCACGCACAGCGGGTTGGTGCCGAAGCGGCTGTCCTTCCCGCGGAACGGGGCGACCATCGGGTCGCCGATGACGCTGACGAAGTGAATGGAGATCAGCCCGGCGGCGGCGCACTGTTCGGCCCAGTAGCCGATGCGTCCGACGTGATGCGCATTGCGCAGGGAGATAGCCGCCATACCGTGCTGCTTCGCCTTTTCAATGCCTAACTGCATCGCCTCGTGGGCGACCACCTGGCCGAAGCCGGCGTTGCCGTCGAGGGTGACCACGGCACCGGCGTCTTTGGTCACCGTGGCGTGGCGGTTGAGCTGCAGAAAACCACCGGCGTGGGATTTGACGTAGCTGGGGATCATCCCAACGCCGTGGGAGTCATGCCCGGCAAGATTGGCGGCGATCAGATGGTCCGCGACGAGGGTGGCTTCCCCTGGGGTACTGCCGAGATGGGTAAACAGTGAGACGACAAACTGATGCAGATCCGTCGCCAGAAAGCGGTGTCCTGTAGGCACTGATTCTCTCCTGTAGTCTGTTGTTATTTTGTTATGTTTGCCGTTTTATGCTGCGCCGCCCGGCGCAGAAGGTCAAGGGCGGCGTCTCCCGGCGACATGCCGCTGCGCCAGCGCCTGCGCATACGACAGACGATAAAAAACCGGGCCGGGATCGCGTTTTAATTAACGCCATAAACACCACATTTTTAAATTCTGCCAGTGTCACAAAAGCCAGAAAAAAGCCATCCCCGTCGTTGCAAGGGGAGCTGATACCACTATATGTTAAATTTGTGTTTATTAATTGATGATTAAAGGTTGGTATCATGTATAAGAAAATAAGTGGTTTAGTGGTTTCACTGACGGCCGTTTTCGCCTGTGCCGCCTGGGCGGAGGTGCCTGCGGGCTATCCCGCGGATTATCAAAAAACGATTGATGCCGCCGTAAAAGAGGGCAAGGTGGTGATCTATTCCACGACCGATACCAAAGCGGCCGGGCCGTTAATTAAGGGATTTGAAGCGCAATACCCGGGTGTCAAAGTCGAATATAACGACATGAACAGTACCGAGCTGTATAACCGCTATATCAGCGAACAGGCCGCCGGGGGCGGCAGCGGGGATGTGGTGTGGAGCTCATCGATGGATACCGCGCTGAAATTAGCCACCGAATACGCCGAACAATATGCCTCGCCGGAGGTGAAGCAATTACCCGACTGGGCGGTCTGGCAGCAAAAAGCCTATGGCACTACCTATGAGCCGGTGGTGTTTATCTATAACAAACGGCTGATCCCGCAGAATGAGGTTCCGGATTCGCATACCGCGCTGGCAAAACTTATCGCCAGCCAGGCCGATAAATTTAAAGGCAAAGTCACCACCTACGATATCGAAAAATCGGGCCTCGGCTTTATGCTGGCGGTACAGGACAGCCAGGCCGACGCGAACTATTTTGCCGACCTGGCGAATATCGCCAAAGGCGGCCTGACGGTGCAGTCTTCCACCGGCACAATGATGGAGCGCGTCTCCTCCGGCGAAAACCTGATCGGCTATAACATTCTTGGCTCCTATGCCGAAGCGCGGGCGAAAAACGATCCCTCTTTAGGCATTGCCTATCCGAAAGATTACGTGCTGGTGCTCTCCCGCGTCTCGTTTATTAGCCAGGAGAGCGAACATCCCAACGCGGCGAAATTGTGGCTGGATTATGTCCTGTCGGAAAAAGGCCAGCAGATCCTCGCCAGCCAGGCGGATATTCCCTCTATTCGTCGCGATATTGCAGGTAAAAATGATATCGACGGCATGACCGCGCTGCTGGGCAAAGCGTTAAAACCGATCCCGGTCAACGAAACGCTGCTCGATTATTTACAGCCGCAAAAACGTCTGCAGTTTATTAAACAATGGCGCAGCGCCGCCGCGAAATAATCCTCCACTGGGGCATCGCCGATGCCCCTATTCACACCCGGCGGGTTTATTCACCTGACCGAAGGGATGAACCATGAACGTATTACGCAGAAAGTGGCAGGGGCTGCCGCGCGGCGTGGTGGTGTGCATCACGGCGCTGGTGATTTATGTCCCGCTGTTATTTATTGTGGTGCAGAGTTTTCTTTCGGCACCGTTCTTTTCCCGCTCCAAATCGTGGAGTCTGGAAGCCTTCGCCTTTATTTTTACCGACCCGGATTTTTATCTGGCATTAAGGTCAGGTTTTATTCTGGCCTTTGGCCTGGTGATTATCGCCATTCCGCTGGGCGGTATTTTGGCGTTTCTGATGGTGCGCACCGATTTACCCGGCCGGCGGATCATTGAGCCGCTGATCCTGGTGCCGATCTTCGTCTCGCCGATGGTGCTGGGCTTTGGCTACGTGGTGGCCGCCGGGCCGGTAGGCTTCTTTTCCCAGTGGGCGCAGCAGCTGATCGGCTTTGTGCCGTGGAATATCTACTCGATGTTCAGCATTGTGGTCATCGCCGGCTTAACTCACGTTCCGCATGCCTATCTCTATATCTCTTCGGCGCTGCGCAGCGTCGGCTCCGACGTGGAAGAGGCGGCGCGCACCGTCGGCGCCACGCCGCTGCAGGTGATGACCTCGGTGAGTCTGCCGATGGTGCGGCCATCCATTCTTTACGCCTGCGTGTTGCTCTTTTTCCTCGGTCTGGAAGTCTTCGGTCTGATGCTGGTGCTGGGCGACCCCGAGGGCAACATGGTGCTGGCGACCTATCTCTACAAGCTGACTAACAAGCTCGGCACCCCCTCCTACCATCTGATGGCGGCGGTGGCGGTGGTGCTGATCTGCATCACCATCCCGCTGGTGATGCTCCAGCGGCGGCTGATGCGCACCGCCAACCGCTTTGTCACCATGAAGGGCAAGGCGTCCCAGGCGCGGGCGCTGCCGCTGGGCAAATGGCGCTGGGTGGCCGGGGCGGTG
>OGEQ01002419.1_pt1 | contig 12552 bp, 9 predicted proteins | sample 1570731 | NCBI WGS metagenome assembly OGEQ01 (sample SAMEA2582132, study PRJEB24529) | metagenome | biome: Human gut stool | place: China | collected 2011
AGAGCCATGCCGTGCGGACGATGAAGTGGCGGTGGCAGAACTGCTCCACATACTTCTCACCCATGAGCTTGGTGGAGCCGTAGGCGCTGATGGGGCCGGGAATGGTGGCCTCATCCTGCGGGATGCCGCCGTTCTCGCGGCCGGAGAAGACATAATCCGTAGAGACGTGTACCAGACGGGCGCCGGTCTTGGTGGCGGCCTGTGCCAGATTGCGGGGGCCGATGGCGTTGGCCTTGAAGGCAGCGTCATGGTTCACCTCGCAGCCGTCCACGTTGGTGAAAGCGGCGCAGTTGATGATGACGTCCGGGCGCTGACGGCGGATGAAGTCATCCACCATCTTGTAGTTGGTGATGTCCAGCTCCGGCAGGTCCACCGGAATGACCGTGGCGCTCACCAGCTTCTCGGGGATGGGGCCAAGCTCACTGCGGCCTTCCCGGAGCTGCTTGATGATCTCGGTGCCAAGCTGGCCTCTGCAGCCGGTAACAATGATTTTCATGCGGATACCGCCTCTCTTAATACTTCAGTTTGCCGTCGGCCACATTCTTGAGGTGCTGGCCGTAGGGGCTCTTGCCGTAGCGCTCTGCGCTTTCCAGCAGGGTGTCGCGGTCGATCCAGCCGTACTTGAATGCGATCTCCTCGGGGGCGCTGATCTTGATGCCCTGACGCTTCTCGATCATCCGCACAAAGTCGGCTGCCTCCACGAGGCTGTCCATCGTGCCGGTGTCCAGCCATGCAAAGCCGCGGCCCAGCAGCTGGACGTCCAGCTCATCCTGCTTGAGGTACATATCGTTCAGGGTCGTGATCTCCAGCTCGCCGCGGGCCGAGGGCTTGACCTGCTTTGCCATCCTGACGACTTCCTTGTTGTAGAAGTACAGGCCGGTGATGGCGTAGTTGCTCTTGGGATGCTGGGGTTTTTCCTCCACGCTCAGCACCTTGCCGTCCTTGTCGAATTCCACGATGCCAAAGCGCTCGGGATCCTGCACATAGTAGCCGAACACGGTGCAGCGGCCCTTGTTCTCTGCGTTGGACGCAGCCGTCTTGAGGATTTTGGAGAAACCGTTGCCATAGAAAATATTATCGCCCAGGATCATGGCGCAGCAGTCGTCGCCAATGAACTCTTCGCCCAGGATGAAGGCCTGTGCCAGGCCGTCCGGGGAGGGCTGCACCTTGTACTGCAGATGGATGCCGTACTGGCTGCCGTCCCCCAGCAGAGCGGCAAAGGTGTCCGTCTCGTCCGGGGGCACGATGATAAGAATATCGGATATCCCCGCCTGCATGAGGATGGCGATGGGATAATAGATCAAAGGCTTGTCGTAAACGGGCAGCAGCGGCTTGCACACCGGCTTGGTCATGGGATACAGGCGCGTTCCCTTTCCGGCCGCCAGAATGATTCCTTTCATTGGTCGCTCCTTCCGCGCTTTTGTCCAGCGCTGTACTGTTTTGAACGGGACCATTGTAACATGAATGGCGCCGCTTTACAAGGGTCCTTTAGTCGGCTTCCACAATTTTTCGGTGCGGCTTCTGTCTATTATGCGAAAAGCCGGACAGAGCGGGTGCTCTGTCCGGCTGAAATGGGACTTATATGGGGTCGTCAGGCCTTAGCCCAGGACCACCAGCTGATCGTCGGTGTTCACGGTGGTGCCCACAACGGCGGGCACGGCCTTCACGGTGCCGTCCACGGGGGCGGAGACCTCGATCTCCATCTTCATGGCCTCCAGGATCACCAGCACGTCGCCAGCCTTCACGGATGCACCGGCCTTGACCTTGACATCCAGAATGTTGCCGGGCATGGGAGCCTTGACGGCAACGGCACCAGCAGCGCCTGCAGCAGCCTTGGGAGCAGCAGCGGGAGCCGGAGCAGCCTTAGGAGCAGCGGGTGCGGCAGGAGCTGCAGCAGCAACCGGAGCAGCACCAGCGGCAGTCTCCTCCACGGAGACGCTGTAAGCAACGCCATTGACGGTAATATTGTAGTACTTCATGGAAGGATCCTCCAAATCAAAATCGTATCAAAAAGATTTATACAGACAATTACAGAGCCATGTTGCCGTGCTTCTTGGGCAGGCGGGCAGCACGCTTGGTGCTCAGCAGTTCCAGTGCGGCAACAACGCTTGCACGCACATTGGCTGCATCGCAGGTCAGGTCCGCAGCGCCGCAGGCAACTGCATTTGCTGCGCTGCACACCTCGGCGGTGTAAGCAGCAGCCTTTGCGTTGGTGGCTGCAATGATGTTGTCGGAAGCATCGATCTCTTCCTTGTACAGGACGCTGACCGCTGCGCTGGGTTCCAGTGCGCTGACGGTGCAGCCAGCCACGGCAATGCGCAGATCGGCAGCAGCCAGAGCGGTGTAAACAGGGCCGACGGCCTTACCAGCCAGCACAGCCACCTTTGCGGTGGTAGCGTCGGCATAGGTAGCAGCCAGACGGGCAGCCTCACGGATGCCGCCTGCAATGTCATCGGTCGCGCTGGGCACAAAGCCCTCGGTATCCACAATGGTGATCACCGGCACGCTGAAGGCATCGCACAGGCGCACAAAGCGGGAAGCCTTGGCCACGCAGTTGTGGCACAGGGTCTTGCCGGTGGCCACAACGCCCACGGCGTTGCCGCCCACGGTGGCAAATGCGGTGTAAACAGACTTGCCAAAGCCTGCATACAGCTCCACAGCGCTGTCCTTATCGACCACGGCAGCAGCAGCCTTTGCAGGCTCTGCACCGGCAGCCAGAGCAGCAGTGGGCTGCTCGAACTCAAAGATCGCAGGGCCGGTCAGGTTGTTGGCCGGCAGCAGGCCCACGATGTGAGCAGCCTTCTCGGCAGCTTCCTCAGCAGTGGGTGCCACAATGGCGGCCACGCCAGCCTTTGCAGCGGCGGCTGCGGTGCCGGCATCGGCCACCTTGTCGCCCTTGGCAGCAGAGGTGAACGGAGCGGTGAAGAACAGCTCTGCGCCCTCAGCCATGATGCAGACATCTGCATTGGCAGCGCTCAGTGCGCTGGTGCCGCCGCAGACACCCAGAACAACAGCCACCTGCGGGATCACGCCGGAAACCTTTGCGATCTGCGTATTCAGCTTTGCGCTGGCAGTCAGCACGTCCAGACCCTCAGCCAGCTTTGCGCCAACGGAGTTGTAGAAGGTGACGACCGGGCAGCCAGTCTGAGCTGCCATCTCCAGAACTTTGATGTTCTTTTCAACATCCTTTACGGTAACAGCTTCGCCGTTCTGGTAAACAGCGTAAGCCTGCTGACCTGCCGCATAGCCGCAGGCAGCGCTCACTGCACCGTCAGCAAACAGTGCAGTGTATTCCCCGTCATCAAAAAACTTGGCGAGGATTTCTCCCTTATTGATCTTTGAAGCCATGGTAAGACCTCCTGGTTGTCTGTGTGAGCTTTCAAAATTAGTTTTATTATACTGAATTTTCCATAAAAATGCAAGAGATTCTATAAAAGTCCATGCGAATCAACATCTGTCGCGCAGAGTTCTACAATTTTTTAACGAGTCATCGTTCCTCCGATTTCTCGCCTTTTTTCGGGCATTTTGCACCGCACACTCAGCTGCCAAAAAATCTCTTTTAATTTTGTGGATTCTGTCTGCCCCTGCTGCATTTTATTTTATAAGAAGTTATGTTACACTATATTTAATATGTAAATTTTTTTCGCAGAACAGCCCGCCGGGAAGCTTCGGGGCGGGTCATTTTGCAGAATATAAAAGGAAGGCCATGTCAAATTGAAAGATCTGCTCACTTCACTCCGCGCCTCCAACGAAACCTACAACTCCATGAAGCACTCCGCCCGGGCTATCATCCGCCGCGCCGAGATCCCCCTGCTCGCGGTCATCGTCCTGTATAAGGCTGCAACGAACCTGCTGTTCGTCCCCCTGATGCAGCAGCTCTGGTCGCTCACGCTGCGGTTCGCACCCATGCACTACCTGAGCAACAACAATGCTTCCGATATCTTTTCCTCCCCTGCGATCATCCTGTGCATCACGCTCATTGCCATCCTGACCGCGTTCTGGGCGCTGTATGAGTTTTCCGTCCTGCTGCATGGGCTGGATCTTGCCCGCAAGGGCGAAACGATCCGCCTGCCTGCCCTGCTGCGCACCTCTCTTGCAGATATCCGCCACGCATTCCTGCCGCAGAACTGGCTCGTTCTGGTCTACAGTGCCGTGCTGATCCCGTTCACCAATTTTTTCCTCGCCTATAACTATATCACGCAGCTTGCCGTGCCGGAATACATCATGGGTGTCATCCGGGCAAACAGCCGGTATTACCTGCTCTATCTGGCTGCCGGTGCTGCCCTGCTGTTCCTCTGTGTCAGCTGGGTGCTGGTGCTGCCGCTGTTCGTGCTGGAGCGCAAAAGCCTGTGGCAGTCGGTAAAGGAAAGCTTTTGCTGCATCCGCAGGCGCGTCTTCCGTGCTTTTCTTTTGCTGCTGCGCTGGAACCTCTCGGTCGTCCTGCGTTCCCTGCTGCTGACGGCAGCGGTTGCCGTGCCGCTGTACGGCATCATCATCGCGGTCGGGCTGCAGAGCACACAGGCCATGTTTGCACTGTCCCGCGCGGCGCTGGCCATTGAGATGCCTTTCTTCCAGTTCCTGATCGACTGCGCCATCACCATGGCGCAGTGCACGATCCTCGCCATGCTGCACTGCCGCCTGCGGGAATCTCTCCCCTCTGAGCCGGAGCCGGTCCAGAGCGGAAAGCATCACCGTTCCACCGGCAGGCTGCTTCTGGGTGCATCGGTTGCGGGTGCTACTCTGCTCACCTTTGCGCTGGCATTCTGTTACCTTGCCCTGCCCAGAGACGACGAGCTGCTCTCCATGCTGGGCGGCGTTGCGCCGGTAGTCACCGCGCACCGCGGCTACTCCGCTGCCGCACCGGAAAACACCCTGCCCGCTTTCCAGCTGGCCATCGATCAGGGCTGCGAGTGGGCCGAGCTGGATGTGCAGATGACCAGGGACGGCGTGGTCATGGTGACCCACGATACCAGCCTGCGCCGCTGCACCGGCCGCAACGAGAATATCTACGACCTGACCTATAACGAGGTTCGTAAGCTGGATGCCGGGCGCTGGTTCGGCCAGAAGTACACTGGTGCCAAAGTTCCCACACTGGAAGAAGTGCTGGACCTGTGCAAAGGTAAGATCCAGCTGAACATTGAGATCAAGCCCAATGCCGCCACCCCGGAGCTGGAAGCGGAAACCATCCGCATCATCCGCGAAAAAGGCTTTGCGCAGGACTGCACCATCACCTCGCAGAGTTATGAAACCCTCTGCAAGGTCAAGGAGCTGGCACCGGAGATCCGGACCGGCTATATCCTTGCACTGGGCGTGGGCAGTTATTACGATCTGCCTGCCGCAGATTTCTTCAGCGTACAGTCCACCTTTATCACCTCCGGTATGGTGCAGCAGATCCATAAGCGCAGCAAGACGATCTCCGCATGGACCGTCAACCGCGAAGAGGATGCCAGCGAACTGCTGAGCATCGGCGTGGACGACCTGATCACCGATAAGCCGGATATGATCCAGCAGCTGCTGAGCGAGGATGCCGACCTTGACAACAGCCTCGTCCTCCTGCGCGACTTCATCCGTGACCTGTTCGCTCCGTCCGATGTCGATGAACCCACTCCTGAGGAAGAGACCATCGAAGAAGCCATCGAGGACCCGGACGAATTGCTGGATGCGTCGTAATCGCGGCAAACATCAAGTATTCTGTTAAACTACCCGTACACACATAAAAAGCCCCCTGCCGGTGATGAACTGGCGGGGGGCTTGCAAGTTTACCTGATCCAGCTTTATCAAGTAAGATCATTCCGATTCGGTAAGCTTGGATCTTTACGAAGCAATTTATTTCATAAATCGGTGCTGTGAACAAATCACTTACATTCCTTCTTCATAGCAGAATAGCCGATGAGAACGGTCCACACATAGGCGCAGGTCTTGGGGATCATCAGCATACCGATCATGGGGACGGTATTGGCCCAAAGAACAACGGGAATGTAGAAACCGAAGCTCAGCACGATGGTCAGCCACATCCAGCGGAAAGCCGCGTCGTCATGCTCCTTGGCGCTGCGGTAGAACAGCACGATGATCAGCAGGCCCATCAGTGCAAAAGGAATATTACGGTAAATGCCCCAGGACAGCGGGGATTCGGCGCTCAGCCACTGGTTCTGCGGCATCATGCACAGGATAACACGCACGGCAGCCAGACCGTAGACGGCGGCAGTCAGGCCATTGTTGCCCTTGACCCGGTAGCGCTCACGCCATACATAGTACAGCAGCACATAAAAGACAGTCATTGTCACAGAGGTGATCCACTTACCCAGACCCAGGGGGACGGTAAAGTTTTCAAAGCCCGTGGTGCATAGAGCCAGAGCACGGGGAATCAGATGGAACGAGTCGCCGGCACCCAGAACGACAGCCATCAGACCGAACAGCTTGAACTGGTGGCTGCCCTTGCAGCCGCGGATCATCAGGATACCGATGGTGATGACGGATACCAGATACACCGCATCAAAAACAGTTTCTACGATTGCTTGCATAGTTGATCGCTCCTTGTCGATAGATCAAATTGATTGTAACACTGCATTTTTTGCAGGGTCGTCTTAATTTTTACGGTCATCAGGGGCTTGTTTGGCATAGCTGCATCCAAAGCGCAGGATATTGAAGCTGGCAGTGTTCCACACAAGGCAGGCAAGCCGCAGCAGGATACTGCGATGAGCTTTCCTATGAGCATTCCCTTTGAGTGAACAGTGTTCAATTTGGACGTTATAAAATTCCCACAGCAGTGTGGGAAGAAAATGCGGTCAATATAAGGTCCTGCGCACGATCTCCAGCACAGCGGCGGGGTCGTAGTCCTGCCGCAGCAAGGCAGACAGCATAAGCGAAAACAGAACATCGGCAAATTTTTCAACGGTGAATTGCTCATTAAAAGCGCCCGGACGGATCTTGGCATCCTGTTGCAGCACCGTACACAGACCGTTTAAGATATGGCGCCAGATTCGCTGCATGTGCCGTTTGCCATCGGCCTTGTCCTCCTGCATAAAGCCGAGAGAGTGCAGTGTGAAGAATCCAGGATACTGCTCACAGCCGTAGGCCATGCGCTCGTACATCCATTTGACACAGGTCTGCACGTCCTGAAATACAGCCTCGTCCTGCGGGCGGTGGAAAATCTCGCACCAGACGCTCTCGACCGTGGCGCTGATAAGCTCAGCCTTGGAGTCATAATAGTTGTAGATCGAGCCGACCGAGACCCCGCATGCCGAGGCGACAGAACGGATGCTGACTGCCGCCCAGCCCTTTTCCCGGATAAGCTCACGGCTGTTTTTTAAGATCTCTTCCTTGGAGGTCACGATCGTATTCATGTAGTCACCCTCAATATGAACAATGTTCATATTTATTATACTGCCTCTTCCCACTTTGTCAAGAGGATTTCATAAGTCGCGGGCCGGCTGGAAGCTCTGGCTTTCCCAGGGGAAAAGGAACCGTGATACCGGTTTGATCCTGCCTCGGGTGTTATTTTTTCTGTTGCTTTGGACGCGAAAAAGCCCCGCCTTCAAGCGAAAAATCTTGAAAGCGGGGCTGTTTTTTTTTTTTTTACGTTGTTCTGTTCTATTTTCGAGAGGTTCAAAAAGCCGGAAGGCAAATTTTTATTACTCGAGCTCGGTAAGTTCGGGTTCATACTAAATAAATTTGTTTAGTATGGCTATTCTTGAATGTTCACTTTTTCATGAGATTGCTGTGCTAGATGTGGCTTGCTGATTTTTTAGTATCAGGATAGTATCACTCAACCAGCGGAGTCTCTGTGAGTATTATAACGAACTCTCCCTCATAAAGCAAGTCTGTTCTCTACTACCGAATGTTAACAATAAATTCCTTACTTTTCGCTACACAAATTCCATTTTTTATAATAAAGCATTGCACTGAATGTGTTCCTTTATACAAAGTGCTTTCCCTCTTCCCATCAAATCCCTCATTGGATGGTTCAAAATTTCCTCGTAAGCAATTTGCCATTGTAGCTTCTTGCCCAGTATTCACAACTTGCCATATAACGCTATATGGTCGCCTTACTCCAGTTAATGCCCGAAAATGCAATGTGCATCTTTTTTCAAGTGGGATATCGTTGCTTATATACTCAACATCGCTTCCATCTGCTGCAGTCACTCTTAATGTTATAAAAGCAGCTCCACCACGCTGCATAGGCCATCTTGGCTTTTCCTTATAAGGTGCGAATATACAACTGTATACATTACTAACGCTTGAGCATGCAATAGCCTTGCAGCCTTCTTTGGGGAATTCATCTCCTAATATTTTTCTCCATGTATCATTTTCTGTTCCTTCATCGTTTAACATTGAAACATGCTCACTAAGTTTATCTATAAAATTAGAAAAATCCGTTGTACTATACCCAGCAAGCAGATCATTGCCCTCAATTTTTTCTGATGGGTCACTTATAGTTGGATTCACTCTGGCATCTGCATAATCTTCTTTATATGTAGCTACTATATTTTGCATTGTTGCAATAAGAAAATCTTCTGTTCCAAGAGATGAATCTCCCAAATTATCTGCTATGATTTTTTCTAGTGTAATTCCTTTGGGATATTTAATATCCTCTGGACAATTTGTCTGACGCCACCACTTAAATATTTTTACAAGTGGTTTATATTTTTTATTATGTTCTTTGTTGACTGTAGTAGACCACACTTTATGACCTTTAGGATCAGTTTTTGTCCATTCTCCTGTATTAGAATCCCCAATATAATACACTTCCTCATCATCTTGATCAGAGATAACTGGAACAACATCTATTGACAGTCCGCCCATCTCAATTCCAACAGAATGCGATTGAATTGTTGCTGAATTATAATTCGCATTTTGAATCAAGACATCTTTTAACTCACTTATTACTTTCTTGGAATCATCTGTCATCTCATAAGACGTCACAACTATAATGTCCACATCTCTCTTTTTCCCTTTAGATGTGGGTCTAATAGATGTATGTTTTGCGTATGAACCGGACAAAAATGTATCTACATGTATTTTTTTATAAGTATCATGATTCTTCAGATAATCCCTCAATGTACTTTGCAAACTGCTAATATATGCCACTGTTGTACTACTCGGTTCGATTTCCGACAAGAAATTATTGAAATCCCGCTGTTTCGCCATAGTCTTTCCTTTCTTATGGATGTTGATGAACTTCTATCTTTTGCGCATACGCATTATAATCAATTGCTGGTACGGTTCCTATTTCCTGCAATTTTCCCAAAACTTTCAAAAGAAAATATACAAGTGATTTTGACTTGTCGCAGTAACTTATTGTCTTATCCCCTCGATCACATACAAAAGTTCCTGCTGCCACACAGCATATCATATCAAGCCTTTTCAACTCGTTTTCAGATAGGTTGTTTGCAATGTTATCTATAGTACTCGATTCTGCCCAGTCAGATGTTGTTGTTAATAGTCCTGCAACAATTTTGTGTAGTGGTTTAGGGTCATATTTTCCTCCTGCGTGCTTTATTGCCACTGATGTCCGTTTTAATTTTCTTACACTTTCTGTCTTATGTTGGGCATATTCCATATAGCCTTTGTTTAGGCTTTGCTTTACTTCAAAAACTGCATATACGCTTTCCGCTGGAATCAAAAATGTTTCATTGTGTTTAAGCACCAGATATGAGTACTGTCTATCGTAAATGATTACATCTATTTGTTCGCTTTCGTTCCCATCTGCATCAATTACAACTCCTTTGGCAACAGCATATCTATTCGGAAGATATGCCATTAGCCACTCTCTCCAATTATCTTCTGTGTCGTCCCCTTTCATTCCAGGATGCATCAATACTGATGCGCCAGTCTTTAGCCCTGCTTCCATTTCTTGTTGCATTCCATCATACAGTTTTCCAAGATCAACACTCGGCATTTTCGCATTCCTCCACTCTTAATTTCAAAGCATCTTGGTTCCAATCCCAAAGAATTTATCGAAGAAGCTCTTCAGTTTATCGATTACGCCTTGCTTCTTCTGTGCACGGCCACCGCCGCCAAAGCGAGAAACAGGAGGCATCAGTTTGTCAATATCAGTGCCAACAGTCTTGATTTCGCCATCCCGGAACGCATTGGCCAGATACTTGCGTGTCTCCGGCTCCTTCAGTTTTTCCTCTTGGATGATCTTTGCAATCTCTTTCTCCCGCTGTTCGGACACATAGGTGTTCCACTCTGCCATCACGTCATCCACATCATTGACCCCTGCAATAAAGGTTTCGATCAGCTGCTTTTTGCTGCGCAGTTCCGGGCTGGCATCAATCGCCTTGCGAATCGTGATGAGCACTTCCTTGTCATCGCAATGGGTGTCATGGTACTTTTTGACCAGCATCAGGATGTAGTCAATGTTGATTTCCACCTGCCGAATCAGCTCCACCTCAAACACCACATCATCGGTGATGTCCTCTTTGGTTTCATCGTGCTTTTTGTTGCGCCATTCATCCCGCAAATCCTGATAGCGGCCAAGATAATCCTGCAAATCACGCTCCGAAATCAGCTCGTTGCCCTTGAAATCATCAAAGGAGGACAGCAGGTTCCGCATCCGCAGCAATGCGCCAAACAGCACGATAAAATCTTTCTGGTTTTGCTCTCCTACAATTTGCGGATCTGTCAGAGGGAACCTGTTTGTCAGGTCGTCGATCATATCGGCATAACCCTGATGGTACTTTCCCTGCTCATCCGTATAGCCGTGATAGTAGTCCGCATATTTGCGCAGCAGGACAATGCCGCCTGCATTTTTATCTCCAAACAGCGAAATTGCCGCATCCACCCGCTTTTGCAGGTTGCGGAAGCAGACGATATTGCCAAAGGTCTTGATGCTGTTCAAGATACGGTTCGTCCGACTGAACGCCTGAATCAGACCGTGCATCTTCAGGTTTTTGTCCACCCAAAGGGTATTCAGCGTAGTAGCATCGAAGCCCGTCAGGAACATATTGACCACGATCAGCAGGTCAAGTTCCTTGTTCTTCATGCGGAGCGATACATCCTTGTAGTAGTTCTGGAACCGTTCGCCATCGGTCGAGTAGTTCGTGTGGAACATCTCGTTGTAGTCCTGAATGGCGGCATCCAGAAAATCCCGGCTGCTCTGGTCGAGGTTGGAGGTATCTTCCGGGTTTTCCTCGTCCAGAATGCCATCCGTTTCCGCTTCATTGGCTCCATAGCTGTAAATGGTAGCAATGCGCAGCCGCTTGGTCGGGTCTGCCGCCATCTGTTTTTTGAACTCCTGATAATACAGCTTCACCATCGGCACAGAAGCCACGCAGAAAATCGAATTAAAGCCGCTGACACGCTGCTTCTGCTTGATTTCCTCCACCGCACCACGCTGGGCAGAAGCCACCTCTGCCACATTCGTCAGCAGATTGAACTCATACGATTTGTCTCCCCGATAGGTTTTCTGGTCAAAGTGGTCAAGGATATACTTGGTCACCAGCGAGATGCGCTGGGGTGCCATGAACGCTTTTTCCCGGTCGATATCCCAAACCTGTTTATCGTCCATGTCCGGCTCTGCGTCCATCGTTTTGATGTAATCCACACGGAACGGCAGCACGTTCTTGTCGTTGATGGCATCCACGATGGTGTAGGTATGCAGTGGTAGAACCTTTTCGCCTTTTTCATTTGGTTCACCGCCAAACAACTGAGGCGTTGTCCTCATACCGGGTTTTCCGCTCGTACCTGCATTTGCTGCGTAAATCGGTGTTCCGGTAAAACCGAACAGGTAGTACTTTTTGAAGTTGTGAACGATAGCACCGTGCATATCACCGAACTGGCTACGGTGGCACTCGTCAAAGATGATCACCACGTGCTTCTGATAGACCTCATGCCCCGGATTTTTCTTGATAAAGGTCGCCAGCTTCTGGATGGTGGTAATGATGATATGCGCTTCCGGGTTTTCCAACTGGCGTTTCAGGATCGTAGTGCTGGTGTTGGAGTTTGCCGCTCCCTTCTCGAAGCGGTCATATTCCTTCATGGTCTGATAGTCCAAGTCCTTGCGGTCTACCACAAACAGCACCTTGTCGATGTAGGGCAGCTGCGATGCCAGCCGTGCCGTTTTGAAGGAAGTCAGCGTCTTACCGGAGCCTGTGGTGTGCCAAATGTAGCCGCCGCCCTCGATGCTGCCATACTTTTTGTAGTTGTTGGCGATCTCGATGCGGTTCAATATCCTCTCAGTCGCCGTGATCTGGTATGGGCGCATCACCATCAGCATCTTTTCTGAGGTAAAGATGCAGTACCGGGTCAGCACGCTCAGGATCGTGTGCTTTGCAAAGAATGTCCGGGTAAAGTCGATCAGATCCGTCAGCACACGGTTATTCGCATCGGCCCAGTAGGAGGTAAATTCAAAGCTATTGCTGGTCTTTTCCTTTTTCGTCTTGCCGTGTTTGGCATCCTTGATGGCATTGTAGCGGGTGCTGTTGGAGTAGTACTTGGTATTTGTGCCGTTGGAGATCACGAAAATCTACATATACTCGTACAAACCGCAGCCCGCCCAGAACGAATCCCGCTGATAGCGGTTGATCTGGTTGAACGCCTCCCGGATGG
>OGEQ01002423.1_pt1 | contig 12539 bp, 12 predicted proteins | sample 1570731 | NCBI WGS metagenome assembly OGEQ01 (sample SAMEA2582132, study PRJEB24529) | metagenome | biome: Human gut stool | place: China | collected 2011
GTGACGGAGTTGAAAACGGTCTGCACCTGTGGCGGCAAGGCAATGGTGAACGCGAGAATTGACGCGGAGGGCAGAGTTGTTACCGAAGGGGAGCAGTTCCTTCTGGGGGGCAACGAAAGCTATCGTCCGATGTGCTATAAATGCTGGAAGCTTAAGTCGAAATCAGAGAAATAAAGCAGAAGCGGAACAAAATGCGCTGTTTTTCGTCAGAAGAACAGTGGTATTGAGAAAAAATGTGAAATTTATATAAAGATTTCTTAAAACTTTTTGAACATCCCCTGAAATACGCAAGTTTTCCTTGTGTACGGGGGTGTTCTTCTGCTATACTATAATAATGTAAAAGTGTGCCTATCGAGCGGCTGTCTGCTTTCGGCACATGCGAGAAAAGAAAAATGAGGTGAACCAAATGGGTTTCTTGGAAAAAATATTTGGGAACTACAGTGAAAGAAAATCAAGCCAATCGTGGCGAAGATTGAAGCACTGGGTCCCCAGTATGAAAGCCTTTCAGATGAAGAACTGAGAGGAAAGACACAGGAATTTAAGGATCGTCTGACAAAGGGCGAAACACTGGATGATATTCTGCCTGAGGCGTATGCGGTGGTAAGAGAGGCGGCTTCCCGTCCCAATGTGCTGAATATGAAGCATTTCCCCGTACAGCTGATGGGCGGCATCGTGATGCACCAGGGACGTATTGCCGAGATGAGAACAGGAGAAGGTAAAACACTGGTGGCGACACTGCCTGCATATCTGAATGCGCTGGAGGGCAAGGGCGTACATGTGGTTACGGTCAATGACTATCTGGCACAGCGTGACTCTGACTGGATGGGTGAGGTATTCCGTTTCTTAGGGCTGAGCGTGGGCTGCATCCTGAACGGGATGGATAACAACGAACGCCGCGCGGCGTATGCCTGTGATATTACCTATGGTACAAACAATGAATTCGGCTTTGACTATCTGCGTGACAACATGGTAGTACGAAAGGAAAACATGGTGCAGAGAGACCTGCATTATGCCATCATCGACGAGGTCGACTCTGTTCTGATTGACGAAGCCAGAACACCCCTGATTATTTCCGGCAGCGGCTCAAAGTCTACGGATTTGTATCGCGTGGCAGATCTGTTTGTAAAAAAACTGAAAAAGGGTCGTATTCTGAATGAGGATGAGGCAATGAATGCCCTTCTGAAGGAGGAAATTCAGGAGGAAGGCGATTTCGTTCTGGATGAAAAGGCGAAATCTGTTGTGCTGACGCAGAAAGGTGTTGCAAAGGCGGAAAAATATTTTTCCGTGGACAACCTTTCCGATCCCGAAAATCTGGAGCTGCAGCATTATATCAACAATGCTTTGAAGGCAAACTATAACATGCATCTGGATAAGGATTATGTGATTCATGAGGGCGAAATCGTTATCGTTGATGAATTCACAGGGCGTATGATGCCGGGCAGACGCTATTCCGACGGTCTGCATCAGGCAATCGAGGCGAAGGAAAATGTACAGGTGCGCAGAGAGAGCAAAACTCTGGCAACGATTACCTTCCAGAACTATTTCAATAAATATGCTAAGAAATGCGGTATGACAGGTACGGCGAAAACAGAGGAAGAAGAATTCCGTAATATCTATGGGATGGACGTTGTGGAAATTCCCACAAACCGCCCCATACAGAGAAAGGATCTGGATGACGTTGTGTATCGTACCGAGGCGGGCAAATTCCGCGCGGTGGTAAGAGATATCATTGCGGCGCACGAAAAGGGACAGCCGGTACTGGTTGGTACGGTTACAATCGAAAAATCCGAAACACTGAGCAAGCTGCTGAAGATGGAGGGCGTGAAGCATCAGGTGCTGAATGCGAAATATCATGCACAGGAGGCAGAGATCGTTGCACTGGCAGGGCAGATGGGCGCAGTTACGATTGCGACAAACATGGCCGGCCGTGGTACGGATATCATGCTGGGCGGCAACGCCGAGTACCTCTCCCGGGCCGATCTGGTGAAGGCCGGTTACTCTGAGGAAGTCATCGTGGACGCCACCGGCTACGCTGACACCGACAATGAAGATATTCTGGCCGCCCGGAAGCTGTTCGCCGAGCGGATGGCCTATCACAAGGCCATCATCAAGGAAGAGGCTGAAAAGGTCCGTGCGGCCGGCGGCCTGTTCATCATCGGCACCGAGCGCCACGAATCCCGCCGGATCGACAATCAGCTCCGTGGCCGTGCCGGCCGTCAGGGCGACCCTGGCGAGACCCGGTTCTATATCTCTCTGGAAGATGACCTCATGCGTCTGTTCGGCGGCGACCGCATCCAGAACATGATGGAGAAATTCGATCTGGACGAGGATACCCCCATCGAAAACAAGATGCTGACCCGGGCCATTGAAAACGCCCAGACCACCGTGGAGAGCCGCAACTTCCAGTCCCGTAAGTCCGTTCTGGAATACGACGACGTGATGAACAAGCAGCGCGAGATCATCTACGCCCAGCGCCGTCAGGTGTTGGACGGTCTGGACATCAAGGAGACCGTGCTAAACATGATGCACACCTCCGTCAGCAACCATGTGGCACTGGCCTTCGGTGAAAATCAGCAGCTGGACGCCGCCCAGTATCACGAGATGCTCAAGGGCATGGAGGGTATCTACTTCGCCAAGGGCGCCGTGGAATTCTCCGACGAGGAAATTTCCTCCAAGACCCAAGAGGACTTTGACGAGGCGTTCATCGCCGCCGCCGAAAAGACCTACGAGGCCAAGGAGCAGGAGGTCACCACGCCCATCATGCGGGAACTGGAGCGGGTCATCATGCTCCGCGTGGTGGATGAATACTGGATGGATCACATCGACGCCATGGACGATCTGAAGCAGGGCGTCCGGCTTCAGGGCTACGGCAACAACAACCCTGTGGACGTTTACAAGCGGGAATCCTTGGATATGTTCGAGGAAATGGTCTCCGCCATTCAGGACGAGACCGTCCGTCGCCTGTACTCCGTCCGTCTGAGAAAGGACGAGGAGGTCAAGCGTGAGCGTGTAGCCAAGGCCACTGTGGAAAATGTCGGCGGCGACGGTACCGCGCCCAAAAAGCAGCCGGTGAAGAACACCATCAAGATCGGCCGCAACGATCCCTGCCCCTGCGGCAGCGGGCTGAAGTGGAAGAAGTGCACCTGCAAGGAGTATCACCCCGACCTGTAAAGTTTTCCGTATATGCTGCTATGCGGCACAGGAATAGCACGGCTTTACCGTGCGAAATATCCCCCCATTTTCTTTTCCTCTTGCGGAAAAGAAAATGGGGGGGACACTTCCCGTAACATCGCCGCACATTCTTCGCCCTCTGGCTTTCCAGAGGGCATTTTTTGAAAGGAGTATTCGCCATGACCGAACAGGATTCTGCGCTCGCTCTGCTCCATGACATTAAGGAGCTTTTATGGGCTGTTTTCACGCTGATCGGCGGCTGTGCGCTGTTCTTTTTGGGGCTGCTGATACACGGTGTACTGCTCCCAAAGCTCCTGCTGCTCCTTGGCGTTGTTCAGATCGTCAGCGCGATCATTCTGGCAAAGGGCGCCTACCGGCGCCATGCGGACACCCGGCAGACAGAAGATTCTTCCGACCAGAAGGAGTGAGGCAGCTATGTCCTTTCAAAAGCACGAACAAAACGGGCTGGTGTGGTTCACCGCCGATGTTTTGAATGATGTCCCTCACGGCTTTTCCACCCGGAGGGGAGGCGTGTCCCCCGCCCCGTGGGACAGCCTGAACCTCCGCCCCGGACAGGGGGACGGCCCGGAAAAGCTGCGGGAAAATTACCGCCGCTTTTTCGCCGCTTTGGGCCTGGACGAGACCCGTGCGGTCCTCAGTCAGCAGACCCACACAGCCAACATCCGCACCGTCACGGCAGAGGACGCCGGGAAGGGTCTGCTCCGTCCCCGGGACTACACAGATGTGGATGCTCTCATCACCAACGTCCCCGGTCTGCCCCTGACGGTCTTTTCCGCCGACTGCGGCACCGTGCTGCTGTACGATCCTGTCCATCAGGCCATCGGTGCCGTTCACGCCGGTTGGCGGGGCTGTGCCGCCGGGATCGTGGAGAAAACTGTGGCAGCCATGAGTGCGGCCTATGGGAGCCGTCCCGCCGAGCTGCTGGCGGCGCTGGGTCCCTGCATTGGCCCCTGCTGCTTTGAGACCGATGGGGATGTTCCGGAGGCCATGCGGGCCGCGCTGGGAGCGATTGCCAACGCCTATATCACAGTGAAAGGCCCTAAATTCCATGTGGATCTGGCCGGACTGAACCGCCAATGGCTGCTGCGCGCCGGTCTGCTGCCGGAGCGGATCGAGGTCTCCGGCAGCTGCACCGCCTGCCGCCCCGACCTGTTCTGGTCGCACCGGAAAATGGGCGATCAGCGAGGCGTCCAAGTGGCCGTCATTTCTCTGAAGGAGGGCCTATGAAACGAATCACCGCTTGGGCGGCGGTCCTGACTCTGACCCTCTCCCTTCTGACCGGCTGCGCCCAGATCGACGAATCCTCCGCAGATGAATTGCCTTTTCCGTCGGAGGAGACCCCCGTAGAGGAAGAACACAGCGGTCTGCCCGCCGTGTTCGCCCTGCCCTATTTAGAGGGGCAGCCTCTGAATCCCCTCACCTGTCCCGACGGCGTTCAGCAGACGGTGGCCTCCCTCCTTTATGAGGGACTGTTCCGGCTGGATCAAACCTTCACGCCCCAGCCGCTGCTGTGCGCATCCTACACCTACGATTCGGAAACACTGACCTACAAGCTGACCCTCCGTGACGGCGTGGTGTTTTCCGACGGATCTCCCCTCACCGCCGCCGACGTGAAGGCCACCCTCACCGCCGCCCGCAGCTCTGCCCGCTACGCCAGACGGCTGTCGGATGTCAAAAGCATTTCCGCCGGGGACGGTGCGGTGACCCTGACCCTCAACCGCCCCAATACCGGTCTGCCCGCTCTGCTGGACATTCCCATTCTGAAGTCCAGCACAGAGAAGCACAGCGTCCCTCTGGGAACCGGTCCTTACCTCTATGACGAAAGCAGCGAAAGCTGTCTGATCGCCAGTCAGAACTGGTGGCGGCACATCAGTCAACCGGTGGAACGGATCTCCCTCACCGGTACAGCGGATCAGGAGTCCATGCTCTACCGCTTTTCTTCCCGGGATGTGCAGCTGATCGTGGCAGATCTCACCGGCACGGACCCTGTTGCCGTTTCCGGCAGCGTCAGCTACGATGATGCCGACACCACCGTGTTTCAGTATCTGGGGGTCAATGTCTCCGCAAAGGGGCTGGACGATGCCGCGTTCCGCCGCTGCCTTTCTCTGGGCGTCAGCCGCAGGGCCTTGGTGAGCAGCTTGCTTTCCGGCCACGCTAAGGCAGCGCAGTTCCCCGTTTCTCCGGCATCCCCTCTCTATCCGGCAGACTTGGAGCAGACAGATTCTGTGGTGGCCTTCACCGATGCTCTGAATGCCTGTGAGACCCGGCCCAGCCGCACGCTGCGCCTGCTGGTCAACAGCGAAAACAGCTTCAAGGTCTCCATGGCCCGGCAGATCGCCGCCGCATTTACAGCTGCCGGCGCTGCCACAGAAACCGTGGAGCTGCCTTGGGAGGAATACACCGCCGCACTGGCCGCTGGCCGCTTTGACCTTTATTACGGTGAGGTACGGCTAACGGCGGACTGGGACGTTTCCTCCCTGCTCGCCACCGGCGGCAGTCTCAATTACGGTGGATGGAGCGATCTCCAGTGCGATCAGCTTTTGGAGGGCTGCCGCTCCGGAGGAAACCGGGAGGCAGCGTTCCGGGGCCTGTGTCGGTACCTGCAGAGCCAGGCTCCCATCCTGCCCATCTGCTTCAAGACGGTCTCCACACTGTACGAGTCTGATGTGCTGGAGGGGCTGACCCCCACCGCCGCCGAGCCATTTTACGGGTTGGAAAATATCTCCATTCACCTCCGGGCGAACTGAGCAAGCTTTTTCCATTGAAAGCGCACCATGGAAAGGATTCCTTGCGTGACATTTCTCCCGGCTTCTGATAGACTGACGGTGAGGTGAGGCATGATGCGTGACATTGGAAAAAACATCCGGGATCTGCGTCAGCAAAAGCATCTGACGCAGGAGGAACTGGCAGAGCAGCTGTTTGTCACCCGGCAGACAGTTTCCAACTATGAAAATGGCCGCACCCGGCCCGATGTGGATCAGATCCTGCGGTTAGCGGAAATTTTTGATACAGACGCCAACGCTGTCCTCTATGGCCCGCCGGTGCCAGAAGGACGAAAAACTGCTCTGATCCAAGCTGCGGCAGGCTGTGGGCTGACTGCGGTCATCTATCTGCTGTATCGGTTTTTCCTGCCCACAGCCCAGGATATCCAAAGCTTCCACTATGACCCGCGTTGGACCGCAGCTTTGATGTATGTGGTGCGGCCCGTATTCTTATTGCTTCTGGGCTGGTCGCTGGTACAAGTATTGTCTCTCGCCGCGGCAGTCAAGCTCCCGGAAAAGCCGTGGGTCCGCTGTCTTCGCCGGGGCCTTTTGGCCATTGTTCTCTGCGGTATCCTGTCCTCACTCTTTGTTTGTATCGCCTTCTTTGTAGATGTAGGGAATGTATACTCGGTTCTCAGGCCGTTTCTCTATCGGATCATAAAGTGGAATCAAAAACCGATTTTCCATTCCCTTTTGGGTGCGCTTCTCTGTCTTCTGGGCTTTCCGCCGAAGCGAAAGGCCCCGGTAGAAAAACAGATTTCTCAATAAAAGCCACGGTGCCACGAGCATTGCTCATGGCACCGTTTTTTTCATTCCATCCTTCCCGGATTCGCCTTTCCGGTGATCTGTTCCACGGTGATGCGCCAGACCGCTGTCTTTCCCCGGCACTCCGAAAAATCGCCATGGCTTCTGGGATGCTCCGGCGCCAGTCTCATACACAGCAACCGCAATGCCTTTACCTTGTCCGCCTCATCCGTCAGTTCCTCCGCTTTGCCAAGCATGACTGCGGAGGCGTAGCACGTGGTCAGGGCCGGCTGGTCCACCCATGCGCCGCCCTCCACACAGGTGACACACACCTGCGGCTGGTGGTTCAGACAGTCCGTCTTTTCACCGGCCTGCGCGCAGTGAATATACAGGCAGTTCCCCTCCCGTGCAAAATTCACCGGCACGGCATAGGGTGTTCCGTCCGACTTTGTCATAGCCAGTACGCCATAGGAGCAGCGCTCCACAATTTCCCACGCCTGCTCAGCGCTGACTTCACGATCCTTTCTTCTCATAACTCTCACATTTTCCTTTCTTTCATATCCGCTGTCATAACCTGTTCCGTCGGCAGGCCGCCATCATTCACAGGAACACAGACGGTTTAAAAATTATTATCACAGGACTGTCATTCTTCCCGCTTCGTGGCATAGTGCCTGTACACTGCCTCCACATCTGTTGTATCTGCCCGGGCCGATTCCGGTAATGCGGCCCAATAGCTTACCAGCGCTACTACCATTTTCTCCCAGAACCAAGCGTTTTTTCAGGTTCATGGTGTACCTCCTTCGATCAGCGCCAATTTCCGTTTCCGGGGCAGCTTTTTGATAGCCGCCTCCCGGCGCTGGGCGGTGGAGCGGTCCGGAGCCTCCTCTGTGTAGGCCAGCGACACCGGAGGCCGGGCGCGAGTGTATTTGGCCCCGGTCCCGTTCTGGTGCTCCCGGAGCCGACGGGCCACGTCGGTGGTGGAGCCGGTGTACAGGCTGCCGTCCCCGCAGCGGAGCATATAGACATACCAGGCCATTCTCCCACCCCCTTTTCTGCCATTTTAACATGCCGTCCCCGCTACCGCAAGACATAGGGATTTCCCTTCCCGTCATAAAGGCCGCCATCATCGTCGGCAAGAAGGTACTGGACGCCGCAGAGTCTCAGTTTCAGGCAATGGAAAGCCCTGCCTCAGGTGGCAAACATCCACGCCAAGCCGGAGGACCTTCCCGCTGTTATAGAAAAGGCTCTGGCGGACATCGACGGCCCGGTCCAGCCATATCGATCGACGCGGTGATGGAACAGGAGCAGGTTGGCTGATTTGGCAGAACAGAACCACTCCGACGCCAAAAGCATAAGGGACAACGAGAACCAAGCGCTTCTCCGTGAAACATTCTCCTGCGTCATTAAGATCGTCAGTATATCGCCAAGAGCTATATTCCAAGCAAAAAACGAGGCAGGCTGCCCTAAACGGACAGCCTGTCTTACACGTTTATATATGTTGTTTCGCTTATTGATAGGAAAACTGAGGATTCTGCACACAGCGCTTTCCACCGCTGATCTCAACATGACAGCCATTCATGTAGCCTGCGGCATCCGAGGCCAAAAACACCAATACCTTTCCCAGGTCCTCCGGCGTACCGAAACGGCGGCACGGGATGTCCGCCAACAGCGCATCACCGTACTTCTCAATGCTCTCCGCAGCGATCTCTGTTGCGATCATACCCGGCACATAGGCCAGCACCCGGATATTGGCGGCCGCAAACTCTGCCGCCATGGATGCGCTGAGATTTTTCACGGCAGCCTTTGCGGCACTGTATGTTGCCCGCCCCGCATTGGGGTCCAGCGCTGCGAAGGAAGAAGCGTTCAAAATCACGCCTCCCCCCTGCGCCTTCATGTACGGATAGGCAGCCTTTGCCCGCCAAGGTCTTTTGGACTCAGCAGTTGAAAGCATTTTTGATATGTGCGTCGAGATAATAACAGGACACATCAGGCGCTCGCCCCTCAAACAGATAATCTACAAGCAGTTGGACCGCTTTATATCCCTGCTGATAAGGACTTTGATCGATTAAAAATTGGACTGTACCATTCTTCATGTAGGTAATATTTCGCTGTGTGGCGTCAAACCCCACAATCTTTTGAACATCGGCGGTCCCTCGTTCGTATACCGCCTGCGCTACGCCGCTCAGGCCCGCGCCGCTGACGAAGATACCCGTGATGTTCGGCATCTCATTCAAGGCATCCCGCGTACGAGCGTATGCAACATCATGATAGCCTTCTCCATAAATGATCCGGTATCCTGACGATGCCTTTGGGGCAAGGCCCCATTGCTCCAGAAATCCCTCTATCCGTTTTTCGCTGTCCTTATGCTGGGGCGTTACGCCCACGATCAAGGCGTATCCGTCAGGTGGGGAGATCTGCCGCATCAAAAGCGCCGCACATTTTCCGGCGCGGCAGGAGTCAATGCCCACATAGCAGTTTCTCAGTGCCGGCCGCACATCTTGGTTATACGTAAAAACAGGAATTCCCTGATTCTTCAGGATCTGAAGCCGTTCGTCAAACGCCTTGGACTCGATCCCGCGTAAAACGATCCCTTGAACCTCGGAAGCGATCATCTCATCGATCTTCTGCAAATACAGCAGCTCATCATCCGGAGAAACCACTTCGATCACAGCTTCGATTCCATGCTGCTGTGCATAGGCGACACCGTCTTCTATGCCCTGCTTGATCTGTTCTTGAAAGTCCGGTTCACGCGCTGATAGAAAGATCCCGATCCGGTTTCTCTTTTTCGCTATTGAAAAAGCTCGGCCCAATGTGTTCGGCTGAAAATCCAGCTCGCGCATGGCCTGTCGAACTCTCTCGGCAGTTTCGCTCTTGACCTCTCCCCGATGGTGGAGAACGCGGTCAACGGTTCCACGCGACACACCGGCCATCTTTGCCACCATTTCAACGGTTACCATTACACTGACCTCACATATCGTATCTCATTGCCATTTCCGTGTTCGTGCACGAAACAGGGGGTTAAAAGAGTGCTCCGAATCGAGCACTGATTTAAACATGTAAAAACATCAAAATCTCAACAGACTTTGCGCCGGTACAAGAGAATGTTTTAACCAAAATCTATGGAGTCCCATCTTGCGGACCAAGCCGCATTTGGCCAAACCGGACGATTGCCACAGTAATGGATTGGAATGCGAAAAAAATCACAAACAATCCAAATTGATCCTTTTTAAAATATCATACTATTTCTTGTTTTTCAATTGTGAGAATTTTTATAAATATTTAACATTTTTTGTGCTATTTGCACAGCGCTTGCGGCAATGATCATCATTTCTCAATATGCATTTTAAAGCTGTACCACTTGTATATCGTTCAGGAGAGAAGGCTTCCAAACGGTTTCGATCCCTAAAAGCAAGCTTTTCGGATCGGACGAAAGCCCCCTCTCCCTCAGTTCTTCACTATTAGCTTATTGCTTCACCAGATACTGCTCGATCGTCGCGTCCAGCAAGGCGATTTCTTCCGAAGTCAGCATCCACTGATAGACAGCGCAGTTTTCTTCGATCTTCCGTCTGCTCTGTGCGCCGACAATACAGGAAGAAACAAATTCCTTCTGTGCACACCAGTTCAGTGCGATTTGAGACAGGGGCACGTTATCCCGATCAGCGGAGATCCGATCCATGACTTCCAGGACCTTCATGACCTTAGAGAACATCGGCTCCTGGAAATGCTTATAAAAACGGTTCCGACTGTCCGTGGCTTCAAAGGTTGTCAGCTTCCGGAATGCTCCTGTTAAGATCCCGCCGCCCAGAGATCCGTATGTCATGACGCCCATGCCCTGTTCAGCCGCCCACTTCATCTGTTCTTCATTTGTGCGGACAACCATAGAGTACTGCGGCTGATAGGCTTCCAACGTACAATACTGTCCGATCTCCTCCATTTGCTCCCTTGTAAAGTTGGAAACACCGATATGAAGAACCTTACCGGATTTTTTAAGCGCATTCAGTGCGTCAGCAGTCTCAGCAAAGTCGGTATTGACATCCGGCCAATGAATCAGCATCAGGTCGATATAATCCGTCTGCAGGTTTTTGAGGGAATCGTCGCACTGCTGAATGATTTTGTCATAGTGTCCGTCACGAACATACGTCCCATTTCCCATGTAGAAATTTCCGCACTTTGTTGCCACTATGACCCTTTGGCGCGTTCCGCTCTGCTTGAGCGCCTTCCCCACCAGACATTCGGCTGCACCGGCATTATAGGCCGGTGCGGTATCAATAAAATTGACACCATTTTCCACTGCGGCGCAGATCGCATCAATACGGGTCTCTTCCGGATTGTCATCCCAGCCCGCTCCGCCGATCCCCCAGGTTCCCAGCGCCATCTCGGACGCCTTCATCCCGGTTTTTCCAAACTCCTTATACCGCATGTTCATTCCACCTTTCTGCGCCTCTCAACGAGCATACGCCCGGAGGCATCCGCAGTCAATAAGAACAGAAACCCCGGCCGGCGCACCGCCAGTGCACCGAGGTCAGTGCTCCTATTCTCCCAGCCCCATGTTGCGTTCGCTCCTAATTAAAATGCCCCCGCAGTTTTCGGTCCATGGCCGCACTGAAAAGCAAGACCCTGAGCCTGATCTCCAGAGCACGTGATCTGTACTTTCGTTTTAGGGGCTCTTTTTTATAGAAACCGGTATGTAATTTACACCTGTTGGCGTCATCTGTCAACGGGAGCAGCTGCCGCCGCATGAAAAAATCAGAGCAGTCTCTCTGCAGCCGCCATCAGTCTCTGCCATTCATTTTAACACGCCGTCCCCGCCGCCGCAAGACATAGGGACTTCCCTTCCTGTCATAAAGGTGAACAGGAGGTGGTGCGCATGATCTCTGCCGCGCTGATGCTGTTTGCCAATACGCTTTTATTTTCTCTGCGGCTGGACCGCAGCGGGTCCTTTCCCCGGCCCCTTTCCGCCAGTGAGGAAAGGATGTGGCTGGAACGTCTGGCTCAGGGGGACCCGGAGGCCCGGAATGTCCTCATTGAGCGGAATCTTCGCCTTGTGGCACATATTGTGAAGAAATACTATGCGCAAAGTTCCGATCAGGATGACCTGATCTCCATTGGGACCATTGGACTGATCAAGGCAGTGGAAACATACAAAGAGGATTATGGGAGCAGGCTTGCGACCTATGCGGCAAGGTGTATTGACAATGAACTATTAATGCATTTCCGGGCAAAAAAGAAGACGTCGAAAGAAGTTTCCCTGTATGAGCCGATTGGAACTGATAAAGAGGGTAACCAGATCCAGCTTTTGGATGTTGTGGTCAGCGAGGACGAGGATGTTGTGGAATTGCTGGAACAGGATCGCAAAGTCAGGCGGCTGAATGAAATTATTCCGCAGACATTGTCCGGAAGGGAATTGTTTATTATCATAAACCGTTACGGACTCTATGGGAAAAAGACAATGACACAGAGGGAGATCGCAAGAAAACTTGGGATTTCCAGATCCTATGTTTCGAGGATCGAAAAGAGGGCGATCGAAAAACTCAGGCAGGCATTTTAGGTGTATTATAATATAGAAGAAATATTGTAAAATCTGGAAAATGTGCTATACTAAAACTTCATCTGGCAGATGTATGAGGGCTTCTGCCGGATGTCGGAATCTTTTTTTATCAGAATCATTGCAGGATTCCCTGCGGTATCCACAGAGTATTTTCGAATACATTTATTTTTGATGCAGAAAACGAGGGAAAGGAAGGTTATTTGTATAGTTTAGTAACAACCTCGATCATTCAGGGGATCAAGAGCATCCCGGTCTATGTGGAGGCGGATGTCTCAGATGGTATGCCGCTTTTT
>OGEQ01002424.1_pt1 | contig 12534 bp, 10 predicted proteins | sample 1570731 | NCBI WGS metagenome assembly OGEQ01 (sample SAMEA2582132, study PRJEB24529) | metagenome | biome: Human gut stool | place: China | collected 2011
GGCACTCGGTGCGCATCACCTTGGCCAGCGGGCAGACCGAGGTCTTGTAGATATCGGTCACTTCAAAGCGGGTCGGGTCCATCTTGTTGCCTGCGCCCATGGAGCAGATAATGGGAGTGCCCACCTCCTTGCACTTCATCACAAGGGCCAGCTTGCCGGTGACGGTGTCAATGGCATCCACCACATAGTCGTACTGGGTAAAGTCGAACTGGTCCTGTGTTTCCGGGCCAAAGAAGCACCGGTGGGTGGTCACCCTGATATCCGGGTCAATGTCGTGGATGCGCTGCGCAGCCACATCTACTTTATATTGTCCTACCGTACTGCGGGTGGCAATGATCTGGCGGTTGAGATTGGTCAGGCAGACTTTATCGTCATCGATCAGATCCAGTGCCCCCACGCCGCTGCGCGCCAGCGCTTCCACCGTGTAGCCGCCCACGCCGCCGATGCCGAACACCGCCACGCGGGAATTGTGCAGTTTTTCCATAGCTTCCGCGCCCAGCAGCAACTGCGTGCGGGAATACTGATTTTGCATTTTGTTCTCCTTGTTACTTTTCCACTCTCGTAATGGTGCCGCCGCCCAGCACGGTGTCGCCCTGATACAGCACCACGGCCTGACCGGGCGTAGGGGCGCGCTGGGGCTGGTCAAATTCCAGCCGGAAGCCGCACTCCGCCGGGTAGACGGTGGCGGCCTGCTCCACCTGATGGTACCGGGTGCGGGCTGTGACCCGCAGCGGTCCGGTCAGCTCCGGAATGGCGATCCAGTTCACCTCGTCCGCATACACGATGCGGTCGAACAGCATCTCCTCCGGCCCTACCGTGACGGTGTTTGCCTGCATGTCCTTGCCGCAGACGTACACAGGTGCCCCCATGGCAAGGCCCAGCCCCTTGCGCTGGCCGATGGTGTACCGCACCGCGCCGTTGTGGGTGCCCACCACCCTGCCGCTCTCATCCAGAAAATCACCTGCCGGGTAGTGTTTGCCGGTGAAGTCCTCCATAAAGCGGGCATAGTCGCCATCCGGCACGAAGCAGATGTCCTGACTGTCGTGCTTGCGGGCATTGACAAATTTGTGCTGCTCCGCGATCTCGCGCACCTCAGTCTTGTGCAGGCCGCCCAGCGGCAGACGGATATGCGCCAGCTGCTCCTGAGTGAGGTTGTAGAGCACGTAGCTCTGGTCCTTGCCCTCGTCCAGCCCCTTTTTGAGCAGGAAACGGCCGGTGGCCTCGTCCTGCTCCACCCGGGCATAGTGGCCCGTGACCACATACTCCATGCCGTGTGCCCGGGCCCAGTCCAGCAGATGGCGGAACTTCATATATTTATTGCAGTCGATGCAGGGGTTCGGCGTGCCGCCCGCCTCATACACGCGGACGAATTTTTCAATGATCTGTTCCCGGAAGTCGGCCGTGAAATCCAGCACCTCGTACGGGATATCCATGGCATACGCCACCTCTGCCGCGTCCTCGATGTCCTTTTCCGAGCAGCAGGTGTGAAAGCCGGACTGTCCCAGCGTTTCGTTGCGGGTGAGCCGCATGGTGATGCCGGTGCAGTCATAGCCTGCCTGCTGCATGAGCCATGCCGCCACCGAGCTGTCCACGCCGCCGCTCATGGCAATGAGGGCACGCGGCTTTGAATCAGGGGTCTGTGTGGTCATAAGTTCTCCTTTGGTGCATTCAACACACTAAAACAGTAGTATAATAGTAACTCTGAAAAAAGAGCTTGTCAAGACGCAGCGAGCTGCTGCACTGCGGCCAGCAGGGCTTGCCGCTCGTTGGGATATTCTTCCCGGATCACACCGTCCAGCAGCACTTCCAGCACTTTGCGGATGCCCGGCCCCGCCGGGACGCCTGCCGCCATCAGGTCGCGGCCATTCACAGCCAGCTGGCTGACGCGGCAGCATACGCCGTCCGCGTCCAATTGTTCGGCCAATTCGGAAAGTGCAGCAAAATCAGCCGCCCGTTCCGGCTGCAGGGCTGTGCCCAGTGCAGCAATGCGCTGCACGGTACACAAGTTATATTTGCCCAGTAGTCGGCGGGCGTAGATGGTAAAGCCGGGTGTGACGGTAGTTTCTCTGAGGACCGTCCGCTGGGGTGGGACCCTGTTGCCGAAGGCAATAGGGCGGGCGATGGAATGGCCTGCAACGGCAACGACTGCCGCCTGCGGCGGAAACAAGGAGTTGCTGTTGGGGCAGCGGCCAGCAGGATGCGAGTGCTGCTCAAAGCACGAAGCATCCGCTGGGTGCCGCAACCCGTACTCGTGTCCGAAGAGAAAGCTACCGTCACACCCTCTGGCTTCCCGCACCAGCACCGCCGTTTCCTCAATACAGGCATTGGAGCAGCGCAGGCGCCTGAGGGTGCGGCGGGTGCCGTCCTCGCCAAGGCTGTACAGCAGCGCCGCCAGCCGGATGGGCAGGTTTTCTGCACCCGCCGGGCAGGCATCCACCACCGGCTTTGCCGCCGCCAGTGCCTCCGGTGAAAGCTCCGGCAGAATAACAAGCAGTATTTTTTTGTCAAGATATGCCGCAGGGGCGGGTGCGCTCAGCAGTTTTGCAAGCTCTTCCTCGATGCGCTCCACCGATACGCAGTCCAGATGGGCACACAGCTCCTGTGCCGCCTGCGCCGTGGGCGGGTCGATGGCAAAGCCAAACCGGGCTGCGAAGCGGTACAGCCGCAGGATGCGCAGCGCGTCCTCGGTGAACCGCTGGCGGGGCACACCCACCGCCCGTACGATGCCGCTTTGCAGGTCGGCCTGCCCGCCAAAGGGGTCCACAAGGCCCTCTTTTTCATTGTAGGCCATGGCGTTGATGGTAAGATCCCGCCGGGCCAGATCCTTCCGCACATCCGGCACAAAGTGCACCTCGTCCGGGTGGCGGCCATCTGTGTAGGTGCCTTCTGTACGGAAGGTGGTGATCTCGTAAAGGGCACCGCTCTGCTTCACCGTTACCGTGCCGTGCTGCAGGCCGGTGGGGATGCACCGCTGCGCGCCGAACAGCTCCATCACCTGCTGCGGCAGAGCACTGGTGCACAGGTCCCAGTCGTGCGGTGTAAGGCCCAGCAGACTGTCCCGCACGCAGCCGCCCACCACGTAGGCTGCATAGCCCGCCCTGTGCAGGGTGTCCAGCAGCTCTGCCGCACCCTCGTCCATCCGGATGGTCATGGCTGTGCCTCCTCGTACTGCAGGGTGATGCTTTTGCCGTCAAAGCCGCACTCCGCCGTCGGGAAAATGCTCTGTGCCTGCGCGGCATACTCCTCCGGGTCGGTGATCATGGGGGAATAATGGGTCAGCCAAAGCCGCTTTGCTCTCGCCTGCGCGGCAAGGGATGCGCTCTGCCCAAAGGTGCTGTGCCCCCACTGACGGGCCTGGTCTTCCTGCTCCGGAAGGGCATAGGTGGCATCGCATATCAGCAGGTCTGCGTCATGCGCCGCCTGCAAATAATACGGGCAGGGGGCCGTATCGCCGGAAAATACCACGCTCAACCCCTTGCGCGGGGCGCCCAGCACCTGCGCAGGCTGCACCGTTCTGCCCTCCACGGCAACGCTCTGCCCTTTCTGCAGCAGCTTCCATTGCTGCACCGGCACCCCCAGCGCCCGGGCCTGCTCCGGCGAGAATTTGCCTGCACGGGGCAGCTCCAGCCGGTAGCCAAGGCTTTTTACCCGGTGCTTTGTGGCAAACGGCACCAGCCGCGCACCGGCAGGCCAGCCCTCGCTCAGCGCATCCAGCGCCAGCGGCTGGCCCGGCATAAGCACCTGCGGCTTCACCGGATAGGGCAGCGGGCCGGTCAGTGCCCGCACCGCCGCCCAGATATCCGGCAGGCCCTCCGGCCCCAACAGGGCAAGCGGCCTTGTGCGGCCCTGCGCCCCCAGAGTCTGCAAAAGGCCCGGCAGACCAAAGATGTGGTCGCCATGGTAGTGGGTCAGGCAGATGGCATCTGCCCGCATCAGGTTCACGCCTGCCCGGTGTGCCGCTGCCTGCGTACCCTCGCCGCAGTCCCACAGCAGGCCGTGACCGCCGCAGGCAGCAAACGCCGCCGAGAGTGCCCGGTCCGGCAGTGGCATGGTAGCCGCAGTGCCCAGCAGTGTGATGGTAAGCATAAAGATCGTTCTCCCTGCACAATGTATCTCTTAAGGTTTTATTGTACCACAGCCGGGCCGGTTGCACAATCGGTGCCTGCGGCGCATAGGATGGCCCAGCACAGCAAAAAGGGGGCAGCGGGATGAGACGCAAAAAAGGGGATCCTTTTTCCGGCAGGCCGCACAGCGGCCTTGGATGGGTGCTGCTGCTCGCCGCACTGGCCCTGTTTCTGCTGGCCGGTGCGCCCGGCTGCATGGCCCAGCGGATGGCGTGGTCTGCCCGGGGAACCATGATCTTTCTGCCCAGCGGGTTTTGAAAAAATGGGAGCATCCTGCTGCACAGAACGCTCCCATTTTTCTTTTTACTTTCCATCCGAATAAGGCAGCTGGCCGGTCAGGGTCAGCGTTTCGGCAAGCTCGTCCTCCGAGCGGAACCGCCACGCCGCCGCTCCCACGGCCACATAGCAGGCATCGGCACGACCCTCCGGTGTAACGGCAAGGATCATCGTTTCACCGTCGCCCACCGCCGTTACCATGCCATCCGCGCTCACAGTTGCCACGCCCGGATTGCTGCTGATCCATGTCATCGTTCCGTTTTTGGCGCCTGCAGCCTGCGCGGTCAGCTTCTGACTGGCTCCCACTGCCTGCAGCAACATGGCATTTTTGCTCATCTGCACCCGTCCGATCTCCGATGTGACCGTTACCGTGCAGCGCAGCACCTGCCCGGCTGTGGTCAGTGCGCTGATGACGGCCTTGCCGGACCCCTGCGCCTTTACGGTACCGTTTGTGCTTACCGATGCCACCGCCGGGTTGCTGCTGACCCACTGCCGCACATAGGTAAACCCGCCTTTGTTCTGTTCCAGCTTCAGCTGTTTCGTCGGGACAGGCTCCTGCTCTGTAATGGTAAGCGTCAGATCGCTGGTGTTCAGCACCAGGCGGCTGGCTGTGCTTTTGCGCACCGTGATGGTACAGGTGGTCTTTTCGCCGCGCTCATTGCGGGCCGTGACGGCCGCAGTGCCCTCGGCATGGCCGGTCACCTTGCCAGTGCCGTCCACCGATGCCACTGCCGGATCACTGGAAGTCCAGATCAGAAAGAAGTAGTCGTTGGGTGCCTGCACATTCAGGTAGGCCACCGGGGCCGGGTCTCCTTCGGTGATATCCAGCGTCAGTTCGGCAGTGTCCAATGTCATGCCGCTGTCCGGCAGCGGCTGCTCCTGCGCAGCATAGGCCGACAAGGCCCCGGCTGCAAACAGTTCTGCGCACAGCACCACTGCACAAACACACGCTTTGAACCCCTGCTTCATGGGCTTTGCCCTCCCCGCCTGCTTTGCTGCAAGATCCTTTAAATATTCCTGTCTCCGTATTATTTTACACGCAGTGCAAAACCGGGTCAAGTTTTTTGCCCATTCTGCCGGGCAGCTGAGCCTTATTTTGTGGAGAATAATAAAATCCGCTTTTCAATTTTGTACAAAACGCCGCCGCACCCGGCAAACCGGATGCGGCGGCGCTGTTCTGCTTTTGAATTTTCAGCTTAGTAGTTGATCTTTTTCAGCTCAAAGTAGCTCTGCGGATGTGCGCACACCGGGCACTTGAGCGGTGCGGACTTGCCGATATAGGTGTAGCCGCAGTTCCGGCACTGCCATACCTGCTGCTCCTCGCGGGCAAAGACCTTGTTGTTTTTCAGGTTTTCGGCCAGCGCACGGTAGCGCTCCTCGTGCTCCTTCTCGATCTGTGCCACCATGGTGAACAGTGCTGCGATCTGAGGGAAGCCCTCTTCTTTGGCCTCCTTGGCCATGCGGGGGTACATCTCGGTCCACTCATCGTGCTCACCGCCTGCTGCCATGTCCAGACAAGTCAGGGTATCGGGGATCGCGCCGCCGCACAGCAGCTTGAACCAGATCTTTGCGTGCTCCTTCTCATTGCCGGCGGTCTCCTCAAAGATCGCGGCCAGCTGCTCGTAGCCTTCTTTTTTTGCCATGCTGGCAAAGAAGGTGTACTTGTTGCGTGCCTGGCTCTCGCCTGCAAACGCTTCCATCAGATTTTTCTCGGTTTTGGTACCCTTCAGTTCCATGATGCTCTCCTTTCAAAAACGGATCTTCTGTCAGGATCGACCGATCCCGGCTCTATCATTCAGCCCGGCGGTAATTTTTTCGCCTGCGGCTCAGGTTCTGAACAGAGTATACCATATTATTTGATGGAAATCAAGAATAATTCCTATTTATTATGAGAATTTTTCTCAGTTATGCTGTTTCAGTGCACACACAGCAATGCTCAGGGCGCTCCACGCTGCCTGATACATCAGCACCGTTGCCACCGAAAGCTCCCAGATGCTGCCTGCACTGGTGAGCAGCGCTGCAATGATAATGGAGAATAGCACCGAGACCATCTGTACCGTGGTGGCGCTGCTCTCGGCATTCTGGGCCTGATCCGCAGCCTGCAGGCCGCCGGTCAGGCTGGCAAACGCCTTGAGATGGATCATGCAGCAGGTGTCCTCCGGGTCTTCCGGTGCGGCCTTGATGGCGTTGCACTGCTCCTGATCCAGCACGGTGATCATGCCTTCCGGCAGGCGGTATGCTTCGGTAATGTGGTGTGCAGTCAGACTGGGGTCCTGGCATGTGACCAGCAGGCGGATGTTCTCCTTTTGCAGCACGGCAAGGCCGCGGGCCACATTGCGCCCGCCCACATATTTCAGCACGAACATAGCGTGCAGGTTGCCGGACACAGCCAGATACAAAATTTGCAGCTCGCCGTTCTTCGAGTGCTGCATCTCGTATTCCTCGTCCGGCAGTGGCACGCCCTCCTGCTCCAGATAGCGGCGGGTACCAATGAGGATGCGGTTGTTATCGCACCAGGCGGAAAAGCCCAGCCCATGGTGCTGCTCCAGATCCTTGACCGGGAACAGGATGTCTGTGCGTTCCTCAACGATCTGGCGGAACAGCCCCTTCAGGGTGCCGTGGCTCTCGTTCAACACGCTGGCCGCGTACAGGATGGCGCGGTCGATGCGGCCGCCCTTGAAGATGCGGATATCCTCCAGCTGTGCGCTGTCGGCGGTGAACAGGTCGTCTGCATCGATCTGCAGCGTATCAATGCCGCCCAGCTGCTCAATGGCCTGCCAACCGGGCACGACTGCGCCCACAGCCGCAGCCGCACGCTGCAGCCGTAGCGAGGCAACGCCCGCGATCAGGGTAGAAGAAAGCGGTGCGCCCATGCACAGCACAGCGGCCATGGCAGCCGCCGCTTTGTTCCAGCCGGCACCTGCCAGCAGGAACAGCACGCCGCTGAGCAGGGCAACGCCCAGCAGGATGTACGAAACTTTGCGGGCACGGCGCTCGCTTGCGCGTTCACTCAAGCTCTGCTCCACAAAGCCGTCAGCTTCCTTCATCGGGCGGCTCAGCAGCACCCAGGGGTCCTTCTGTTCCAGATCCCGTGCAAGGGCGCGCAGTAGGTCTTTGTCCTTGGCGCGGTAAGCGCCCTCGAACTCCACACCATTGGTCACCAGCTCATAGCCGCCCTTGACAGCAGCCAGCATCACCCGGCTGCCCAGCAGCGCAAGGAACAGCCCCAGCGCGGCCATGCCGCTGAGCAGCGAGATGCCGGTGGTGCCGCGGTAAACATTTGCGTTCAGCATGGCTGTGACCGCCTGCACCAGCGCTGCCACTGCGGCCAGCGCCGGCATCGTCTCGGAAGAAGACCGTCCGCGCAGGCCGTTCAGGCCGTCGCGCAGCACCGGGAAGCCCACGCACAGGCTTGCTGCCAGCAGCAGCAGGTTTGCAGCATAGAATGCCGCCGGGGCAGCATCCGGGTCCAGCGCCGCCATGGCGGGCAGCAGCCCATCCGACACCAAACCAAAATGCAGCAGCACCACAGTCAGAATGCCGCCCAGCACGCAGCGCAGCGTCAGCTCTGCGCTCATGCGGTGCAGCTTATCCGCCGTGGCCTCCGGCTCGGGCAGCTCCGTTTCAGCATGTTCCTCCGGAGACACCGCGTCCTCCGCCTCAGCTTTCAGTTCCGGCTGTGGCGCAGCGGGTGCCTTCTCCGGTGCCTGCTGCGGCTCTTCACCGTCCAGCGGCAGCAGCGGCAGGCTCATGGTGTCCTCTTTTGCGGCAGGCTCCTCTGCCGGGGCCAAAGGTGCCTGCGGTGCGTCCTCGCTCTGCGCCTTGCCAAAGAAATCGGCCACCGGCTGCTTTTCCGGCTGCTCCGTTTTTTCCGGCTGCGGCACAGGTTCCGGCTGCAGCTCCGGTGCCGTCTCCTTTACCGCTGCAAACACAGCCGCGGGCAGCGGTGCACCGGACGGTTTCTTTTTGCTTTCAGCCGGTTCAGTTTCTGCTGCCGGGGCTGCTTCGGCTCTCGGTGCAGGCTTTTCCGGCTTCTGGTCGCTCAGGCCGTTGATCATCGCCTTGAGCTGTGCCATCTCCTGCTGCTCCTGCTCTTCCTGCGGCAGCAGCACCTCCGGCGCATTCTTGGGGTGCCGGAGAGGCTTTGCCGTGCTGTGCTGCTCTGCGGGTCTTGCCGCCGGGACAGCGCTCTGCCGGGGTGTTTCCGGCTTCACTGCCGCCGGGGGTTCCGCCGTTTGCGGTGCAGATTTTTCCTCCGGCTTTTTGGCGGGTGCTTCCGGCTGTGCATCCTCTGCTTCCTTTTCCAGAAAAGGCCACGGGGCCAGTTCCTGTTCCGGGTCTGCCTCCGGCTTCAGCATCAGTTCCAGATCCGCTTCCGGTTCCGGCTGCGCATCTTCACCCAGCCGCACCTCACCGGTGGGCATTTCCTGCGGCTGCTCTGCTGCAGCTTCGTCAGTCTCCTGCTTTTCCTTACCACGGCCAAACAGGCCAAACCGTTTCTGCGGCTTTTCCTCCGGCTGGTTTTCGTCCCTCCGGGTCATCTCCTCCGGGATATCCACCGCCGTGGTGCTGAAAAAGGAGCGGAACTTTTCATCCGGGGTCATTTCCCGGCCATTATTTTTATCTTTCGGCATTCTAGTCCCTCCTGTAATTCAAATTGAGGTTCCGGCCCGAATGCCGGATCATGCCTGCTGTGCTGCGCGCTGGGACTGGATCTCGTACAGAATAATGCCCGCAGCCACCGACACGTTGTAGCTGTCCACACCGGTGCCCGGTGCTGCCATATCCAGCCGCACCACGCCGTCGCACAGCTTTTTCACCAGCTGCGAAACACCGCTGCCCTCGCTGCCCAGCACCAGTGCAATGGGGCCGGTCAGGTTGTTCCTGCGCAGAGACACGCCGTCCATATCGGCGCAGTAGACGAACACACCCTGCTCCTTCAGGCGGCGGATGGTCTCGCCGATGTTGGCCACACGAGCCACCGGCAGGCGTTCTGCGGCACCTGCGCTGGACTTGATGACGGTAGGCGTGACCGATGCGCCGCCGCGCTTTGGAATCACGATGCCATGCGCACCGCACAGCAGAGCACTGCGCATCACGGCACCCAGATTGTGCGGGTCTTCAATGCCATCGCTCAGCACCAGAAAAGGTGCCTCGCCCTTGTCCTTGGCTGCTGCCATCAGGTCGTCTACCGTCACGTATTCGATCTCGCTGGCAAATGCCGCCACACCCTGATGGCTCTCGGTGCCGGTCATCAGGCGCAGCTTGTTGGGGTGCACCCGCTTCACCGTGGCACCCGCTTCCTTTGCCAATGCGGTATAGTAAGCCGCCACGGCCGGAGCCATGCCCTCAGCAATGAGCACGGTGTCCACGCCGGAACCGCTTTTCAGCAGTTCGGTCACCGGATTTTTGCCATAAACAAGGCTCTCGTTCTTCTGCAGCGGCTCTTCCGGGCTGCGGCGCGGACGGCGCGGCTGGTTCTTTTCTTCCATGATGATTTTCTCCTTCCGTTGTATCACCGGAAGGTGCTGTGCACACCCTCCAAAAGGCGCGCCGCACTCTGGGCCGCGCACCGGTATGATCTGAAGATGATAACTCATTTTGAAGTATAGCATAAGCCGACCTTGTTTGCCAGCAAATTACCGTTTTTTATCCGCGTCCTGCAAAAGTTTTTCTGTTCGTGGTGCCGGAGACCGTTTCCTCTTTTTTGCAGAAATGTTCTGCCGCCCTGCATCAGCTTTACCCGGCTGCTGGGTAGATATCCCTCTGTTTTGCCGGAGAAAAAAGTTTTCCACAAAAACGCGGTATACAATCCGTAGAAGAGCGATTATTTTTCCACATGTTGAAAACCCTGTGGAGAAAGTTCAAAAGTCCAGCTTTAAAGCCTGTTTTGCCTGTGGAATTCCACACTTTCCACAAGGTTTTCCACTTTTTGGTTCGACCTTTTTTGATTTCCTGCGTACAATTTGTAGAATACAAGTCGGAAATATGACAATTTTTTGAACTGCATCCTGTCCGCTTTTGCCAAATTGCCCAATATCATTTTGACGAATGTGGATCTGTGTTGAAAATCCGTCCTTCATCAAGCTTTCTGTCTTTCGGCCGCTCGTTGCACATTATATGGAAATTTGTTGCATTCTATCGAATATATGCGCTTCTGGCAGTAACCCCCTGCACCCTGCCAGAAACAGAATCCCCGCATTGTTACAGGAAAAACACCGGTTTGGATTGATTTTGGCCGCTGTTTGGGGTATACTAATTCTGTAGGTTCGTTAAACCGTGCACAAAGCGGATATGAAACGAGCAAGACCCCAATGATTTTGTGGAGGTAATGAATAATGTTGGTAAATGCAACCGAAATGCTGATCAAAGCACGTGATGGCCACTACGGTGTGCCTCAGTTCAACATCAACAATCTGGAGTGGACCAAGTCCGTTCTGACCGCCTGCGAGGAAATGAAGAGCCCTGTGATTCTGGGTGTTTCCGAGGGTGCCGGCAAGTACATGACCGGTTTCAAGACCGTCGCTGCCATGGTCAGCGCAATGGTCGATTCCATGGGCATCACCGTTCCTGTTGCCCTGCATCTGGATCACGGCACCTATGAGGGCTGCAAAGCCTGCATCGAGGCCGGCTTCTCTTCCATCATGTTCGATGGCAGCCACTACTCCATCGAGGAGAATGTGGAAAAGACCAAGGAGCTGGTTGCTCTGGCACACGCTAAGGGCCTGAGCATCGAGGCAGAGGTCGGTTCCATCGGCGGCGTCGAGGACGGCGTTGTGGGTGCCGGCGAGATCGCAGACCCCGAGGAGTGCGCAAAGATCACTGCTCTGGGCATCGACTTCCTGGCTGCCGGCATCGGCAACATCCACGGTGTCTACCCGGCAAACTGGAAGGGTCTGGACTTCGAGGCTCTGGACCGCATCCACAAGGCCACCAATAACATCCCTCTGGTTCTGCACGGCGGCACCGGCATCCCCGACGAGATGATCGCAAAGGCAATCAGCCTGGGCGTTTCCAAGATCAACATCAACACCGAGTGCCAGCTGGTGTTTGCTGAGGCCACCCGCAAGTACATCGAAGAGGGCAAGGATCAGCAGGGTAAGGGCTTCGACCCCCGCAAGCTGCTGGCTCCCGGCGCAAAGGCCATCGAGGCCAAGTGCAAGGAGAAGATCGAGCTGTTCGGTTGCGCAGGCAAGGGCTAAGCAGAAGCTCGTATCGTAACCGGTACACCACCCAATAATGTATGCGGCCCCGTCACGTTGAATGCTCAACGCGGCGGGGCCGTTTTTTCTACTTTTATTCGGAAATGCGGTAATGTCCGACGATGTCCGTTCGTTTTTCCAGAACGTCCTGCTCATAAGCCGTCTGCCATGGGTCATTGTGGTGAATGACATAGGGCACTCCATTTTTATTTCGCCAGTCAGACACGATGCCAATATGTCTTTCAAAGATCACAATATCACCGCCCTGCCATTGCTCCGTTTCGGAAACATTGGTGGTCAGTTTGACCGTATTACGGGAGAAAAACACCTTCAGGTTTCGCACCCTGCGAAAGTCTATATTTTTATCCGGCGCTGTAATTCCATATTCTTCTGGATGTTCCCGAATGTCCGTGTCTACCAGAGCCTGCAGATCATACCCTGCATTTTTCAGAGCATATGCTACCACATCAGTACAGACTCCATAGCCGTCGTCGGGATAACCGGTCTCATAATAGCGGCTTTTGTATTTTGGACGTGTACTCACATATGCCAGTGCGCCGTTCAGGATGTCTGTCTGGTCGACTACACCGTCACCGTCTGCGTCTGCTGTGCTGTGCAGCTGCGGGATCTGGCCAGAAAATCTATCCTTCGGTCGGACAGCAGAAGTGTGCTGATAACGGCATAAAGTCAAAATGGTAAGAGCCGCCAGCAGAAACATCCCCACCGCCCTGACTGCAGATTTTCGCTTCACCTCATATTCCCCCTTTTGATAGACATGATCTCTCCGAGCCTTTTCGTGCACTGTACGCGCAATATGCAGCAAAAATTTCTGAAGCAGATCAAACAAGAAAAACGCCTCAGAATTTCTTCTGAAGCGTTTTTGTTCAAGTCGGCGACTACCTATTTTCACGCGCCGTTTCCAGCGAACTATC
>OGEQ01002428.1_pt1 | contig 12524 bp, 9 predicted proteins | sample 1570731 | NCBI WGS metagenome assembly OGEQ01 (sample SAMEA2582132, study PRJEB24529) | metagenome | biome: Human gut stool | place: China | collected 2011
CAGCGGCCTGACCCCGGAAATCCTGCTGTTCTGCGTCTGCTTTGTGGTTGTGGCGCTGATCACCAAGATCATCGGCTGCGGTCTGGCTGCAAAGGTCTGCCGCTTCAACTGGGACGACTCCCTGAAGGTCGGCGTCGGTATGATGACCCGCGGCGAGGTGGCACTGATTGTGGCACAGAAGGGCTTGGCCATCGGTGTGGTAGACCCGGTCTACTTTACCGCTGTGATCCTGCTGATCGTGGTGTCCAGCGTGGCAACCCCGCTGGCACTCAAGGCCATGTTCACCAAGCGCCCGCCCGTGCCGCATCCCAGCCAGGCAAACTAAATCAGGAATTTAATTTTCATATTTAGGGTTCAGAAAGGCCTGCGGGCGTTTCTGAACCCCTTTTTATCTGAATATAGGCAAAAAAACGGGGCCGCTGCACATAGTTTCGTGCAACAGCCCCGTTTTTATTGTTTACGCAGTATATAATTTACAGCGTCTTGCAGAACTCCTTCAGGTAGGCGCGGAACTCCTCGCCGATCTCAGGGTGCTGCAAGGCCAGTTCCACCTGAGCCTCCACGACCTTGAGCTTGTTGCCCATATCGTAGTGCTTGCCGGTGAATTCCACGGCGGTCATGCCGCCGCGGGTACGGGCATACTCTGCCATGGCATCGGTCAGCTGGATCTCGCCACCGGCACCGGGCTTGGTGTGGGCAAGGATCTCGTAGATCTCCGGGGTCAGCAGCACACGACCCAGAATGGAATAGTTGCTGAACTCCTGCCCCTTCTTGGGCTTCTCGATCATATCGTCCACAAAGAAGTAGTTGTCATGGATGGGGGTGGTCTTGAGGCTGCAATAACGGCTCACGTCGGCCCAAGGCACGGCGGACACGCCGGCAACCGGACGGCCGAACTCCTCGTAGGCACGGATGAGCTGGGCGCAGACCGGGTCCTCGCCCCAGATGACGTCGTCACCGTAGATGACCACGAAGGGGTCGTCACCGGTGAAGGGCTTGGCCATGCTGACAGCGTGGCCGAGGCCGAGGGTCTGCTGCTGGCGGACGAAGAAGATGTTGGCCAGATTGGAGATGCCGAGGCACTCTTCCAGCATCTTCTCCTTGCCGGGAGCGGCAAGTTTTGCTTCCAGCTCAGGGCTGCGGTCAAAGTGGTCCTGGATGATGTCCTGATTGCGGCTCACGATGATAAGGATGTCGGTGATGCCGGAACGGACAGCCTCCTCCACCAGATACTGGATGGCGGGTTTGTCCACGAGGGGGAGCATTCCTTTGGGCATCGCCTTGGTGGCGGGCAGCACCCGGGTGCCAAGACCTGCTGCCGGAATGACCGCCTTGGTGATCTTTTTCATGATTCAGACTCCTTTGGTTTATAGTCTCGGCTGAGGGTGCCTCAGCCGGCAAGAGCAGTAAGCAGAGCCTGCAGATCGGGGCCCAGCAGCAGGGTAAAGGCGCTGCCCCCCACCATCAGCAGCAGCATACACAGCAGCACGGCCCCAAGGCTGACGCCTCCCTGGGCGCGGAGCACGGCCTGACGCTGCTGGGCGTCGGGAAACTCGGACTGGATGCGGCGGATGTGGTCGGCGGCGCTTTTGCGGTAGAGCCACTTGCCGTACATACCGCGCACCAGCATCAGCACGAAGCTGAGGACAGAGCAGACGCGGGCAAATACCGTCAGAGCTGAAGCGCTCATGGCCGGGGCAAGGGCGCTGCCGGAGAGCTGGAGCATCTCGATAAAGGTGGGCGCTGCCAGCAGAAGTTCAGCGGCCAGAAAGCCGAAGGCCGGCTTCCACGCCTTGCGGTAGAAGAAGTAGAAGGGGCCGAACAGCAGAGCCGAAAAGCTCATGGATACCTTGCTCTTCTGGAGCTGCATCCGGCTGTAAGCGGCGAGGTAAGCGGGGGCGGCGGGGCCGATATAGTCCAGCCAGTCCTGACGGGCGATGCCGTCCATCTTGGCCTCTTTGCCGAAGGCGTCCTCAAAAAACTCCTTCTCCGGGTCAGCGGAAGTGCCGAACTGACGGTACATCTGGGAGTAGTCGAAAGTCTCTTCATCGCTGTCGCGGGAAGAAGGAGGCTCCTGCCCCTCGGGGGGAAGCACAGCACCGCAGCAGCGGCACGTTTCCTCATCCCGCAGGGTGCGCTCGCCGCAGGACGGACAGGTGCGGAGCTGGCTCTCCTCGTAGGGGAACTTCCACTCGTAGCCGGCGGCGTGGGCGGGGCGGTGGATGCACTGGCCCAGCTTCTCGTAGCAGACGCGGTGATAAGGCGCGCCGCAGTCGGGGCAGACCACGATGTCATCCTGAAGTGTGAGGGGCTTGCCGCAGCCTTCACACGGACAGCCATAGTATTTTGGCATAACATCCTCCAATGAATAGGGTAGTTTATCAGTATTATACACTTAAAGTGCGGAAAAGAAAAGGCGGAAATCTTCAAATTTCCAGCACAATGGTATTTTTTCCTCTTTACTTTATCATGGATTCTGGGTATACTAATGAAGTATCTGTGTATAAACTGTATCTTTTGGGAGCAAATCTCTCCGTCATTGGCCGAGTCCTCGGGCAGGCTTTCCTTCGTACAACCTCTCCGTCACGCCTACGGCGTGCCACCTCCCCTGGTAGGGGAGGCTTTGGCAGTCCCCGCAAAGTGAACGGTTTCGCCAGAGGCTCCCCTACTAGGGGAGCTGTCGAGCGCCAGCGAGACTGAGAGGTTGTACTAAGACGGGCCTGCCCCTGTGCGTGGCTGATGATGAAGAGGCTGCTCCTGTTCTTTGAGACGAGAGGAATAAAACGATGATCACCACTGATGAACTGAAAGTACAGCTGGCTGAATACCACACCGCTGTAAAGGACTTGGAGGAGGCGCTGGCCATCGACGCTTCCCGCAAGCGCGTGCAGGAGCTGGAGCACACCATGTCCCGCCCCGGCTTCTACGACGACGCTGAGCTGAGCAAGAAGGTCTTCGACGAAGTGGGCGACCTGAAGGGCAAGCTGACCCGCTTCGAGAAGCTGCAGGGCCTGTACGATGACGCCGAGACCATGCTGGTCATGCTGGACGAGGAGTACGACCCCGAGATGGTGCCGGAGGCCGAAGAGGCCGTCAACGCCGTGGGCAAGGCTGTGGATGAGCTGCAGCTGATGACCATGCTGAACGGTGAATACGACCACAGCAACGCCATCCTGACCTTCCACGCAGGCACCGGCGGCACCGAGGCACAGGACTGGGCCGAGATGCTCTACCGGATGTACAACAAGTGGGCGCAGGCTCACGGCATGACCGTCGAAGTCCTGGACTATCAGGACGGCGACGAGGCCGGCATGAAGAGCGCTTCCATGATGGTCAAGGGCGCCAACGCCTACGGCCTGCTCAAGAGTGAGAACGGCGTCCACCGTCTGGTGCGCGTCTCTCCCTTTGACGCCAACGCCCGCCGTCAGACCAGCTTTGCTTCGCTGGAAGTCATGCCCGAGCTGGACAACACCATCCAGGTGGACATCCGCCCCGAGGACATCGAGATGCAGGTCTACCGCTCCTCCGGTGCCGGCGGCCAGCACATCAACAAGACTTCTTCTGCTGTCCGACTCATCCATAAGCCCACCGGCATCGTGGTCAGCTGCCAGACCCAGCGCAGCCAGTTCCAGAACCGCGACTACGCGATGGAAATGCTGAAGGCAAAGCTGTACCAGATCGCCAAGCAGCAGCACATGGATAAGATCGACGACATCAAGGGCGTCCAGAACGAGATCGCATGGGGCCACCAGATCCGCTCCTACGTCTTTATGCCCTACACCATGGTCAAGGACCACCGCACCAACTACGAGACCGGCAACGTGGACGCTGTCATGGACGGCGACCTCGACGGCTTCATCTTCGCTTACCTCAAGGCCGCAAGCCGTGGTGAGCTGCAGGATACCTGAGCCGGAGCACGACCCTGAAAAAATCAGCACCCGCTTTTCTGCCCGATGGGGGAGAGAGGAGGGTGCTTTTTTGTCCGGGAAAAAACGGCTCATGGACAAATCGCTCACGCCGCTGCACGGAAGGTGTGGAGAAGGTGTGGCGCAGCGGCCTTTTTGTGAGAAATGACAAATATTCGTCCGAAAGATTGTTGACAAAATCTATTGAAAAACCTATAGGGGGGGGGGGTAAAATGAAAGAAGGAAAAACCACGAAACAGGAGGTAAAAATTATGCGGTTACGGAAAAACATGAAGCGGACGGCAGCGGCCGTCCTGGCCCTGAGCATGGCAGTGTCGGCAGTTGCTGCCCCGGCCTCGGCTGCTTACATCTGTGATGTGAGTCAGGGCAATGTGGTAGTCTCGGTGGACAAAAGTGGCAATAAGACCATCAAGGTCGGCGACGACAGTGTCACCATCAAGACGGACGGCACCAAGGTAACGACCGGAAACGGCATCAAGGAGGATGGCGGCGGCACAGACGACATCATCATCACCGGCGACAACACCGGCGACAATACCAAGCCCACCGAAAGCCTGAACGCAGAGGAAGAGAACACTTCCGAGGCCGAAAAGTCCGGCGAAAACACCTCTGAGGTTGAAAAGTCCGGCGAAAACACCTCCGAGGTTGAAAAGTCCGGCGAGACCGAGGAGCAGGCCCAGGAGCCCGGCTCTCTGGAGCTGCTGGCCCCGGAGGACGAGGAGAAGCAGGCCCAGCAGAAGGAGACTGAGGAGAAGCCCGCCGACTCTCAGGAGCCGGAGCAGGACGAAAAGAGCGAAAAGACCTCCGATCAGGTAATTGAGTACGGCCAGTATGACCCCGAAGCCCAGCAGGAGGCCGCAAAGCCAGCCGCCAAGCCTGCTGCGGAGCAGGAGACCGGGGATAAAAGGCCCGCTGAGGAGAAGACCTACGAGGCTACCAACGCCCCCACCACCCTTACCGAAAAGGTTCAGGAAGCCGCCCGCAATGTGGTGAAGATCATCAATAATTCTACCAATCCTCTGACGGTCATCCTCCGTAACCTGAAGGTGGATGCAGGGAAGTCGGCCCAGGACGCTATGACCGTTTCCGGTAGTGGCGATGTGACGCTGGAGCTGGAGGGCAAGAATGAGCTGACCGGCGGCAACAGCGGCGCTTATGGGACGAGAGGAATAACATCTGGTAAAGGCAAGCTGACGATCCAGGGCAAGGAGGGCTCCTCTCTGTCTACCACCGGCGGCTCGGGCACTCAGGGCGGATCCTTTGGCATATGTGCTACTAGTGGAAAGCTGGATCTGGTGGATGCAACGGTTACGGCCACCGGCGGTGTCGGCGGCGGCTCAGGCATATCTGCCAACGATGAGGTTAACATCAAAAATTCGAAGCTCACTGCAAAGGGCGGCGGCCAGCTGCACCCTGGAGAGGATACAAGTACAGGTGGCGGCACAGGCATTAGCCTCTTCGTGAAGGGAAAGCTCGTTGTTGGAGAGGGCAGCGAGGTCATTGCCATTGGCGGCGATTATAAGACTGTGAAGAAAAGTGCCCAGGGTGGTGCTGGTATCAGCGTAAGTTTTAATGGCAGTTGTGAGGTCCAGAAAGGCGGTAAGCTGACGGCGATCGGCGGCAATGCAGAGTCGAAAAGCGGCGTTGTTACCGGAGGCGATGCTCTCTGGGGAGCGAAGGGCGGCATCGTGTCCGCCGGCGAGACGACGCTCATCGGTGGCAATGCCAAGTCGGGCTCGGGCAAGGCCACCGGCGGCAATGCGAGTTTCTATGATGGTGATAGTAACCAAGTTACTGTGAAGGGAGGCACGACAACTGCGCTGGGCGGCAAGGCAGAGGGCGCCGACGGCAAAGCCACCAATGGCAGCAGCATCAAGACTAGCAGGAGTGGCAAGATTGGCCTGAGTGTTGAAACGGGCGGTACCCTTGTCACCGCCATGCCGGGCGAGCGGGATGGAAAGGGAAACGGTATCATCGGAAATGTCGAGATCAAGACCGATGGCGGCAAGATCGAAGAGGTGGAGAACGCCAAGGTAGTCAAGAAGGAGGACGGCAGCATTACCGTCACAGGTGACCTAGTCGGCATCAAGCAGGACGGCCACAGCTACGAGCTGACGGCTACGGTGGAGCCCACCTGCACCACCCCGGGCAAGCGGGTCTACACCTGCACCACCGAGGGCCATGAGGGCGAGACCTACGAGGAGACCATCGATGCGCTGGGCCACCACTTTACCGCAGTTGAGGTAGTGGCACCCACCTACACCTCCGAGGGCTACACCATCTACAAGTGCGAGACTTGTGGCGAGACCGAGAAGCGGGAATTTGTGCCTATGCTGGTACCCGAGAGCAACGGCGGCTCCTCCGCTGTCACCCTGACCGTTACCGGGGCAGGGGCCTACGAGACCTCCATTGCCGATGGCCGGTATATTATTGCAGTGCCAGCCGAGAATGCGGTGCTTTCCGGCTGCCTGGGCAACCTGAAGGAGCTGAAGGCTCAGGGCGTGAATACCCTCGTGTTCCGCACCCAGCTCCGTGAGACCGCTCTGAACATCGACAGCATGCTGTCTCTGGGCGTAGACGACACCCTCTTTACCCTCACCCACTCCGGTGAGAGCGCAGAGCTGACGGTGGGCGGCTTTGCACACAACGAGCTGCTCCACTAAATAACCAACCTCCCAAGGCGGAGAGCTTCCGCATCTCCCCGCTTTGTACGAAAAGCCCCCCGGCACTTCCGCATGGTGCCGGGGGCTTTTTGTACCTATCTTATTGTAAGTCGCCCAGGATCCCCGGCCAGAGCGCTTCCTCCTGCCGCATGGCGACGAAGCAGCAGTCGAGGTACATCTTGTTCACGGCGGCGACGATGGTGCCGCGCAGCAGACGCTTTTCGTCGGCGGCATCCGGGTCGAGGTCGCGGATGGTGCGGCTGGCCCCGAAGATGTAGGGCAGGCAGTTCTCCACCTCGTCGCAGAAATAGTCGTAGGCTTCGGCGGCGGTGCAGTGAGCCCGCTGCATCTGGAACAGGGCGTCGATGTTTTCCAGCGAGAGGACATTTTTGGACAATACGATATAGATGAGAGAAGCCAGCTGTTCGCGGGAATACTTCTTTTTGACGGGGTGGGAGATGACTCCTTTCTTGACGTAGTTGCTCACCATGGAGGGGGTGAGCTCCACCCCGGGGAAGCCCCGGAAGCAGCTGTTGACGAGCTGCACGGTCTGGTCGAGATACAGCCCCACGGAGGGAAGCTCCCGGTAGCGCGGCAGGGAAAACCCGGCGGCGCAGGCCGTGACACGGCGTTTCATTTCCTGATTCATGGTGGTAGTATATCGCATTTTTGAGTCGGGGTCAACCGTTTATGAAAACGACGTTAACAATTTTACAAATCGCTTGACAGGTTTTTGAAAAACTGATATAGTGGACTCACCGAACGTAAAAAATGCGGCGGACACCCGCCGGAATGGAGATAGATGAGATGAAACGAATCGTTGTGGACTCTTCTGCCAGCCTGTATCAGATGGACGGCATTGATTTTGCTGCTGTGCCTCTGAAGATCGTGACCGACGAGAGGGAATACCTCGACGACGGCACGCTGGACGCCGTGGAGATGGCGACTGCCCTGCGCACCTATAAGGGCAAGACCAGCACCTCCTGCCCCAACATCGGCGACTGGCTGGAGGCTTATGAGGGCGCAGATGAAATTTATGCCATCACCATCACCGGCACCCTGTCGGGCAGCTGCAACGCCGCCCAGCTGGCCGCAGAAGAGTATCAGGCAGAGCACCCGGGTGCTCAGGTCTTTGTGCTGGACAGCCTGTCTGCCGGCCCGGAGCTGGTGCTGCTGGCAGAGCATATCCGTGCGCTCATCCAAGAAGGCAGGGAGTTTGACGACGTCTGCGAAGAGATGCTGCGCTACCGTCACCACACCCATCTGCTGTTCTCGCTGGAATCGCTGGCGAATCTGGCCCGGAATGGCCGGGTGAAGCCCGCTGTGGCCGCTGTGGCGCGGATGCTCAACATCCGGGTCATCGGCAAGGCCAGCGATGTGGGCGAACTGGACGTCCTCTGCAAGACCCGCGGCGAGCACGGCGCTCTCGAGCGCCTCGTGCTGGAGCTGAAGGGCCACGGCTACACGAACGGCAAGGTGGTCATCGCCCACTGCGGCAACCCCGCCGCCGCCGAGCGCCTGATGCACATGGTGAAAGCTGTCTTCGAGGGCGCACAGGTGCGGGTGACCGAGTGCGGCGGCCTGTGCAGCTACTACGCCGAGCTGGGCGGCCTCATGGTGGGCTTCGAGGACGCGGACGCCTGAGCTTGAAATCTCCGCATCTCTGCGCTATACTATTCCCATAAAATTGCTGCCGAAAGGCAGCGGGGGAGGCGCAGATGTTCTTTCGGCTGCCGGTCGTACGGTTCTTCAATCGTGTCATCAACAGGGCCACGGTCACAGTGGCCCTTGTTTTGCTGCAGATCGGCTGGCTGCTCTGGGCCTTCTTCTCCCTCACCGCCGGAAAGGTGTGGGTGAATGCGGGGCTGAACGTCCTCAGCCTCTTCATCACCCTCTACCTCGTGCGGAAGGACGAGAACAGCGACTATAAGATCATCTGGCTCGTCCTTATCGGCATGATGCCGCTGCTGGGCGGTGCGCTCTATCTGGCCTTCGGCAACAAGGCCCCCGCCAAGCGGATGCGCCAGCGGATGCAGGCGGTGGAGCGCCAGCACACCGCCGACCTCGCCCAGCAGCCGGGCCAGACCGACGCCCTCGACCCCGCCAGCAGGGGACTGAGCCGGTATGTTTCGGAGTACGGGCCGTACCCCGCATGGAAAAACTCCACCGCAAAATATTACCCCTGCGGTGAGGCCATGTACCCTGACCTGCTGGCCGACCTCGAAAAAGCAGAGCGGTTCATCTTCCTCGAGTTCTTCATCGTCCGCACCGGCAAGATGTGGAAGGGGGTAGAGGACATCCTCGTCCGCAAGGCGGCGCAGGGGGTGGACGTCCGGCTCATCTACGACGATTTCGGCAGTCTGCTGGGTCTGCCGTCCGATTTCGTGGTGCAGATGGAGCGGGCGCATATCCGCTGCATCCCGTTCAACCCGGTGGTGCCGCTGGTGTCGCTGGTCATGAATCACCGCGACCACCGGAAGATCGTGGTGGTGGACGGAAATACAGCCTATACGGGCGGCATCAATCTGGCCGACGAGTATATCAATGAAGAAGAGCGGTTCGGCTACTGGAAGGACGCAGCCCTCCGCACCGAGGGCGCGGCGGTCTGGAACTTCACGGTGATGTTCCTCGACCACTGGAACGCCTTCCGCCCCAGCGAGGAGGATTATGCGCCCTTTATGCCTCAGGCTGTGTCCCTGCCCGCCCAGTCGGACGGAGTGATCCAGCCCTACGGGGACAGCCCCCTCGACGAGGAGGCGCTGGCCGAGACGGTCTACCTGAATATCATCAATCAGGCCCAGCGGTACGTCTATATCTATACGCCCTACTTCGCGGTGGGCGAGACCATGCTGGAAGCCCTCAAGGCGGCGGCAAAGCGGGGCGTGGACGTCCGGCTGGTGCTGCCGGGCATCCCGGATAAGAAGCTCGTCTTCCGGCTGACCCGCTCCTATTATGTGCCGCTGCTCCGGGCGGGGGTGCGCATCTACGAGTTCACGCCCGGCTTCCTCCACGCCAAGTGCTACGTCAGCGATGACCGCGCCGCCGTGGTGGGCAGCATCAACATGGATTACCGCAGCCTCTTCCTCCACTTTGAGTGCGGGGCGCTGCTGCTCTATAACAGTCAGGTCATTGCGCTGCGGGACGATGTGCTCCGCACCCTGCCGGAGTGCCGGGAAGTGCAGCTGGCCGACTGCCGCACCTCGCTGGCCGGGACGCTGCTGGACAGTGTGCTCCGCCTGCTGAGCCCGCTGATGTGAGGGATACTGCGGTGGAATAAGTGGCGAAGTTCTATAAAATAGACGATATATAGTTTAATATTGGATGTTCGCCAACTTGGCGAAGTTCCCCTGATTGGCGAAGTTCGAACTTCGCCAGCTGACCCGAAGTTCGCCACTCTGGCGAAGTTTGTTTTACAGCGTTGCTGTGTCATTATTTTGGAACTTCGCCAGATAATACGTCGGTCTCAGAGCACAGTTGTAAATTTTCTGCGTGGTGCTTGACTTTTGCAGGGAATCGCATATAATAAAGATGATAAATGTGGAAGCCGATATGTCATTGGCACACCCAAAGGAAAAGACCCCCTCCCGGAGCGGCAATCTCCGAAAGGGGGTCCTTTTTAGTGCTTACGGCCCTTCAGCCATCCGTCAAGCCACTTACAAATGTAGTAAGAAGCTACATTTGCTCCGACGGACAGGATAAATGTGGAAATATACGCCATTGGGCAACACCTCCCTTCCCATAAAACTGGGCGGGGTAGGCCGCAGGACAAGTATAACACAGTTTCCAACAAAAAGATACATAAATAAATAGACTCCTGCCGGGCTATACTACTCCCAAAGAGATGAAAGGGAGCGTAACGCTTATGACACAGAGACAAAAAGCTCTTCTGAGCTGTGCCGTGGCGGCGGCACTGCTGCTGTCCGGCTGCCGCAAAGGCAGCAGCGATTCCGGCAGCATGAGCAGTTCGAACGCCATGTCCGGCTCGTCCGGCAGCGCCAGCACCACCCAGACCGGCGGCTGGAAGACCGGCCTCGGCATCCTGACCGAGGCTTCCGACGAGGCCCGCACCGGCACCATCCATACCATCGCCGCCGCCGTCCTGCTGGATGGAGACGGCAAGCTGGCCGACGTGATGCTGGATGAGCTGGAAGTGGAAGTTACCGCCGACGGCAAAGGCGTCGTCACCATGCCCACCGACTACCGCACCAAGCGCCAGAAAGGGGACGACTACCCGCTGGCAGCAGCATCTTCGCTGAAAAAGGGCTGGGCCGAGCAGGCCGATGACTTCGCCGACTACCTCACCGGCATGACGCCCGAGCAGGCATCCATGCTGGAAACGGATAAGGACGGCAAGGCTGTGGACGCCGACCTGCTGTCCGGCTGCACCATCCGGGTGGATAAGTACCGCGACGCCGTGGCGAAAGCCTGCACGAATGCGTCCGCCCTCGGCGCGGCGAAGGGCGACCGGGTGAGCCTCGGCGTGGAGGCGGAGAATGCCTCTTCGGACATCACCGCCACCGACGACAAGGATGTGAACGCAGAAGTTGACCTTACCGTCGTGGCCCTGACGCTGGATGCCGATGGCCGTGTGACCAGCGCCATCGGCGACATGGCAGAGCCTGCGCTGACCATCGCGGCAGACGGCGGCGTCACCGCCCCGGACACCGTCCGCTCCAAGCTTGAGCTGGGCGACAGCTACGGGATGCGGAACGCATCCAGCCTCGGCAAGGAGTGGTACGAGCACAGCGAGGGCTATTGCAGCTACCTCAAGGGTAAGACGGAGAAAGAGGTGGCGGACATCCCCGCCGACGGCTCGGACGCCGACCTCGCGGCCCTCTGCACCATCTCCATCGACGCTTTGCAAAAGGCCGCAGGGGATGCGTTTGAGAATGCGTCATTATAAATTGAACGGAAAGTCTGACCGTCACCGTGAGGTGGCGGTTTTTTTGCGTCTTTCGCTCATGGGTAGCCTCACCTTTGTCCAACCTCTCCGTCATTGCTGCGCAATGCCACCTCTCCTTGTAGGAGAGGCCTTGGCATACCGTAAAGCTTCACCTCTTCGCCAGAGGCTCCCCTACAAGGGGAGCTGGCGCGAAGCGCCTGAGAGGTTGTACGAAGGAGAGCCTGACCGTGAGCTGCAGTGATGACGGAGAGGTTTAGCAAAGACGGGCCTGCCCGTGAGCCTCTGGGAGCCTTTTCACCCCCAAACCTGCGCGAAAGGGCCTGAAATCTGCATGAATCGCACTTGCCCCGGGGGGGTATGGTATAATAAAATCACCGAGACACACCCCACGATTGGAGGTAGCGACGATGAAAACTGCAAAACGACTCCTTGCCCTTGCCCTTGCTGGCGTGATGACGCTGGCCCTGCTCACCGGCTGCTCGGACAGCAGCTCCCAAGCCAAGCAGGTGGAAGAGTATTTCCGGTACAGGAGGGGACAATTTGCTGACTATCAGAAGGACGAGACGCTGGACAAAAAGCTCAAGGTCATCGCACGGCAGTTCCAGCCGAGCTGGCTGGATGATAAAAATGGTAGGCTGACCGGGGATGCACAGAACATCATTAAAAAAGAATTGGGAAACTATCTGGTGACAGGCAGCGTTTGGCTTTGGGTCGGAGAAGTGAAGCCGGAGCAGAGTGCGCTGGCGCAGGCGGAGAGTATGAAGTACATCCAGGAGATAGTGATTGCTCCGCTAGCTCCCAACACATCGACTCTGCAAGCCATAGCATTTACAATGACGGGCAAGAAGAGTGACGGCCGCCGCTATTACCTCGCACTGCAAACACAGGCCACCATCAAGACCCCGCAGAACTGACAGAGGAGGAAACGATGATGAAATTGAAAAAGCTGTTTGCCCTTGCCCTTGCTGGCGTGATGACGCTGGCCCTGCTCACCGGCTGCGGCGATAAGCCGGAGGACACCCTCCGGGCCGA
>OGEQ01002443.1_pt1 | contig 12455 bp, 9 predicted proteins | sample 1570731 | NCBI WGS metagenome assembly OGEQ01 (sample SAMEA2582132, study PRJEB24529) | metagenome | biome: Human gut stool | place: China | collected 2011
AAATAAATTTTAATCGTTTTTTGGCGCGACATGCGCGTGCCAAAAAACACTTCTCACGGAGCGCGTGTCGCAGACGCCCTACGGGCGGCAAGGCACGAAGCGCAGTGCAAACCTGCTCAAAAAAGAGAGGCTGGCCTTTGGCCAGCCTCTCTTTTTTGAAGAACTTATTCCTCGCGGAAGACAAATCCGTTCTCGTCCGCCTTTTCGATGACGGCGAGCGCCTTGTAGGGGATACCGCTCGCGCGGAAGCGGTCACCGCCGCCCTGGAAGCCCTTTTCCACGGCGATGCCGATGCCTTCGAGCTTCGCGCCCGCCTCGTTGACGATATCGACAAGGCCCTGCACGGCGAAGCCGTTGGCCATGAAGTCGTCGATGATGAGCACGTGGTCGTCCGCGTTCAGCCACTCCTGGGAGACGAGCAGCGTGACTCTCTTCTTGTAGGTGTAGGAGAACACCTCGCTCTGGTACAGGCCGCTTTCGATGTTGTCGCTCTTGGCCTTCTTGGCGAAGAGCATCGGGACGCCGTACTTCTGCGCGCAGATGGTCGCAAGCGCGATGCCGCTGGCCTCCGCCGTCAGAACGACAGTGATCTTGCTGGTGTCGAAATACTTGGCGAACTCGTCCGCAATGTCCTCGAGCAGACGGGTGTCGACGCGGTGGTTGAGGAAACCGTCGACCTTGACGATGTTGCCGGGCAGGACTCTGCCCTCGCGGCGGATGCGCTCCTGAAGAAGCTCCATGGAATTACCCCTCCTGAAAAAATAATTTCTGACGAAATTTTTCGATTGAAATGGTAACTTCCATTTAACAGGATTTTTGTGCAGAATGCAACACGGCAACTTTGACAAGAATTTGTGCTTTTTTTGCCTCTTTCCGTCTATTTTGGCGGCGGGAGCGCCGTTACGTCCCGTTTTGTATCGTTTTGGCAAAGCCCGCGGCAAAAAGCCGCGCGGCGTTGACGGCTTCTTCGAGCGAATTGCCCGCCGTACCGACCTCAACAAGGAGCGAGCCCGTCGTCATGTGCTGGTTGTAGCGGGAGTTGCGCACGGTGACGGGGCGCATGAGGGTCGGATAGTCTTTGTACAGGGTTTCCTGCACGGCGCAGGCGAGCTTTAAGTTCTCGCGCCAGAGATCGTGACTCAGGCCTCCGCCGTTCGACCCGATGACGAATTCGAGCTGTGCGGCGTTTTTATCTTCGCCGCACAGCAGCTTGAACTGCTGGCCGTTCGCGTCCTGCACCGCGTCGCGGTGCACATCGAGCACGAACGAGATCGAGGGGTACTTTTGCAGATAGCTCTCGATCGACGCGAGCGAGCGGTTGTAAGCGCCCGAATAGCTCGGATAGTCGTAGAGCGAGCGGTCGTGCACGACGCTAATGCCCGCGTCGGTCAGCGCCTGCGCCATCTCGTCGCCGATGCGGATCATGTTGCAGTTCGTGTCCAGCGTGCGGAACGTGTCGGACACGTCGTATTCCTGCCCCGGCGGCATGGTGTAGCTCTCCGAGCCGTGAGTGTGGATGATGAGCACCTGCGGCCCCTCCGCACCGAGCTTTGCTGCATAATCGCCCGAGAGCATCGAGGCGTCGAGCGCGGCATCCGAGCCGTTGTTGATGTACACATTGCCGAATACCGTATAGCCCGAGGGGTCGGACGCTTTGAGCGTGCGGGCGGGCGAGCCGTTTTCCGTCACGGCGATCTCGTCCGGCGTCCCCTCCTGCGTGAGCACCGTGCCCTCGCTGTCCTGCGCGTCGCCCGTTTCGTCCGCGCTGTCATCGGGCTTTTGCTCAAGCTCTGCCGACCATGCCTGCGCGATGTTCTCCTCGCCCTCGCGCAGAAGCGGCGTCGCGTGCAGCGCGAGCGACGTTCGCAGGCTGAGAAAGTCCTCCCCGCCGTTGCCGCGCTCATATCTCAGCAGCATCACGCCCAGCGTCTCGTCCTTGAGCGAGCGGAGCGCATCGCGCGCGTTCTTCGCCGGCGCCGTGACGCTCACGCCCCAGAGCGTCACCGCCGAGAGCGCGAGCGAACACAGCATCCGTCCTGTCCGTTTCTTTTGCATCGTGATTCACCTCTTGGGACAATCCTATGTGCGCACTTGCGCCGATATGACATAGCGCGCCCGCCGCTTTTCGCTTGCAATTTTCGCTTTCGCGTGGTATGGTAATGGCAGCGGAGAAAAACTCATATAGTTTCGCTTACATGGCGCGAAAGTTTCTACGGAGCCGCCGAAAGGCTCTGCTATGGGTGCTCAGCCGGGGGAGAAGTCCCCGGGCGGGGCGCTTTTTCTTTTGCACAAAGCTAAAACAGGAGTGACTGATATGAAGATCCTCAAGGGCAATCTCGTTTCCGCACCGGCGCTCGGCAAGCTCGAGATCGTCGAGCACGGCTGCCTCGTCCTGCATGACGACGGCAGCATCCAAAGCGTTGAAAAGGCCGTGCCGCAGAACGCCGACGCGGAAGTCATCGACTACGGTGATAGCCTCATCATGCCGTCTTTTGTCGACATGCACCTGCACGCGCCGCAGTACCCCATGCTCGGCATGGGCATGGACCTGCCGCTGATCGACTGGCTCAACACCTACACGTTCAAGACCGAGGCGCGCTTTGAAGACAGCGACTACGCCCGCCGCATTTACAAAAAGCTCGCGAGCGACCTCATCACGAGCGGCACGACGCGCGTTTGCATGTTTTCCTCCCTCCACACGGACGCGACGCTCATTTTGATGGAAGAGCTCGAAAAGGCGGGCGTCACGGGCTATGTCGGCAAGGTCAACATGGACCGCAACGGCAGCCCCGAGCTTCAGGAGACGACCGAGCAGTCCAAGCGCGAAACGCTGCGCTGGCTGGATGCGTGCGGGCGCTTCCAGACCGTCAAGCCCATCCTGACGCCGCGCTTCACCCCATCGTGCACCGACGAGCTGATGAGCTGGCTCGGCAAGCTCGCCGCGGAGCGCGGGCTGTACGTCCAATCGCACCTGTCCGAAAACAAGGGTGAGATCGCGTGGGTCAAAGAGCTCTGCCCCGACTGCGCGCAATATTGGGAGAGCTACGACCGCGCGGGGCTGTGGAAGGACCATACCGTCATGGCGCACTGCGTCCACTCCGACGAGCGCGAGCGCGAGGCCATGCGCGAGCATGGCGTCGTCACGGCGCACTGCGCGGGGTCGAATATCAACATCTGCTCGGGCGTCGCGCCCGTGCGGACGCTGCTGCGCGAGGGCAACCTCGTCACGCTCGGGTCGGATATCGCAGGCGGCGCGCTGCTGGCGATGAACAAGGTCATCACCATGTCCATCCGCGCGTCGAAGTTCCGCCACATGCAGAGCGACGGAAAGGACGAATTTCTGACCGTCGAGGAGGGCTACTACCTCGGCTCCAGCGCAGGACACGAGTATTTCGGCGGGCACGGCGGATTTGTCCCCGGCGACTATATCCACGCCATTGTCGTCGACGACTCCGACTTTACCGAGGCCGCGCATCCGCTCTCGGTGCGCGAGCGCTTCGAGCGCGCGATCTACATGATGCACCGGCACAACATCGTCTCCGTCTGGTCAGAGGGGAAAAACGTCGTTTGCTGATAAAAAGCAGGGGAGAGGGCGCGGTCCTCTCCCCGATTTTGGAAAATCGCAAAAATTTTTGGACAAGCTATTGACAAAAGGCTATCTTATTTGGTATAGTAGCTTCTGTCCTGTCGAGCAGGAATATTTGGCGGCATAGCTCAGCTGGCTAGAGCATGCGGTTCATACCCGCAGTGTCCCCGGTTCAAATCCAGGTGCCGCTACCAGATGCACGGGATGCGAAAGCATCCCGTGTCTCATATGGCCCGTTGGTCAAGTGGTTAAGACACGGCCCTTTCACGGCTGTAACATGGGTTCGAATCCCGTACGGGTCACCACAGTTGGAGGCTTAGCTCAGCTGGTTAGAGCGCCTGCTTCACACGCAGGAGGTCACTGGTTCGAGTCCAGCAGTCTCCACCAAAACCCTTGAAATCGCTATGATTTCAAGGGTTTTTTCTTGTTTTCGGCAAAAGAAAGACATCGTGTCTTTCTCGGGAAAAAACAAAAAGAGGGAACGGAAAAACCATTCCCTCTTTTTTCATCAGATAGTGGCCGCTTACTTGGCGGCGCGGTAGAGGAGGGAAACGATCTGCGCACGCAGGCAGTTGCTGTTCGGGGAGAAGGTGGTGTCGCTCGTGCCGGTGGTCACGCCTGCGTTGACGGCCCACTGCACGGCGGGGGCGTAGAAGGCGCTCGCGCTCACATCGGCAAAGGCGTTCGTGCCCTCAGCCGCCGGTGCGCCGGCCGCTCTCCACTGGAAGGTGACAGCCTGTGCGCGCGTGACGGAAGCATCCGGGGAGAAGGTCGTGCTGCTCGTGCCGGTGGTCACGTTGTTTTCCACCGCCCACGCAACGGCCTTTTCGTAATACGCGCCGCTCTTCACGTCGGTGAAGGACGTGGTCATGGACTTCGGCTCGGGGCTGCCGTTGGCTCTCCACAGGAAGGTGACCATCTGGCCGCGCGTGCAGCCCGCGTTCGGCGCAAAGGTCGTGGCGGTCGCGCCGGAGGTGATGTTCTTCGCAACGGCCCAGACAACGGCGTCAGCATAGTAGGCGTCGTCGGCGACATCGGTAAAGGGAAGCGACGCGGAGCCGTCATAGTTCTTGTCGCTCAGGACGGAGGAGAAGAGGAAGTTGCTGAGGTACGCGTACTCGTCTCTCTGGTGGACTTTGTTGGTCAGGGAGTTTGCAAAGAGGACAACGTTCATGCCGTTTTCCTTGTAGGCAAAGCCCTGCACGCCGCCGTTCATGTAGGCCTTGAAGCCCGCGGCGCGCTCGGCAGTGTTCGTGGGGATGAAGCCCTCGGTGGGCGTCTTGGTCTTGTCGCTCTTGACGAGCACCGTCGCGCCCGTGGGAACGGCGGAGAAGAAGCCGAGACCGTAGGCATAGAGGATATCGTCGCCGTCAGCAATGTAGCTCGCGTTCATAAGGGTCTTGTTGGGATAGACAACGGGGGTCAGGCAGTCCATCGCGCCGTCCAGCTCGGTGTATTCCACGCCGGCGATGAGGTCAGAGGCGGAGGACGCTGCGGAATAGCTGTAACCGATGTACGGCAGGCCGTTTTTCACGGCGGTCTTTGCGGCGGCGTCGAGCTTCGTCGCACCTGCGGCGGCGTCCGCCTTGGTCACGTCGGAGGTCGTGGTGAAGCCCATGAGGTTCATCGCGGCGGTATCATAGTTCCAGCCGGCGCTCTGGCTGATCTGCGGCGTGTAGACAAATCCCTTCTCGCTTTCAGCAGGCGTGCCGGGGACGTAGACGGTCGGGGACTTGGTGATGATCTTCGCCTTCACGCTCGTCTTGTCGACGCCCGCGGCAGAGAGCAGATACTTGCCCGCGACGGTCTGATAGTCGGCGTAGGAGCAGATGAAATCGCCCATGTGGTCGCCGCTCGTGACCATGCCGACGGTCTTGCCGGCCTTGAGAAGTTCGTTGACGGCGGCGGTGGAGTCTTCAGAGGCGTTGGAGAGGATGACGTCCTTATTCTTGTCGCCGGTGAAGTAGGAGGTCAGCGCCTTGGTGTAAGCGAGGGCGTCGTCGTGATCCATCGCGTCGCCGCAGACGGCGGAGATGCTCTTGTAGGCGGCGGGCTCGGCCACGGTGACCATGTCGAAGCCGCGCGTTTCATTGAAGGAGGTGATGCCCTCGGAGTAGAGGATCGTCCAGCCGTTGATGAGCGTGCCGTCATACAGCGCGCCGTTGGCGACAGAACGCTTGGCCTGATACATCGAGACGATCATCGTACCGGCGGGGTAGGTAACGCCGTCATAGGTGAATTCCTTTTCGGTCACGTTGACCTTAACGTCGTTTCTCGTGAGCCACTCCATCATGTCGGAGGCGGCCTGGAGGTTGGTCTGATTTTCGCCGTCAAGCGGGATGATGTAGCACTCGGGATAGAAGTTGCCGTTCTGGCCCGTGCCGTTGTACTCGGGACGGAAGACGTCCATCTCCGCGCCCTCGACGTCGTTCTGGTCGCACAACCACTGGCCGACGAGCTCATACGCGTCGGAGTTTAGATTCTTCACGCCGCGCTGATAGATGGTGACCTGGGATTCAAGATAGGAGATCTTTTCGGCGGCAACATAGGCGGCGTTGCCGAGGATACCGTACTGCGCCGCCTGAGCGGTATCATCGTTGTAGGCGGGCAGCTCAACGGTGTAGGCAACGGTGCCCTGGAGCATGGCGAACTGGGGGGTGTAGCTCGTGGACATATCGTCCCACGGGTCTTCCCAGTAGGTCTCGGTGCCGTTGCCGGTGTAGCTCAGGTAATCGCGCTGGGGGATGACATAGCTGTTGTAGCCATCGTTGTTGGCGACCGCCGCGATGCCCAGCGCCTCGCCGCCGGTGATGAGGTGCTCGGCGAGCAGGTCGTACTCAAAGTTCGGCTCGTGCGGGGGATCGCAGGGCTCGCACTGGAAGGCCTGCACGCGGCCGTGGAACTCGGCAAGCGACATGGGGTTGAACGTGCCGATGAGCTGCTGCATGTTGGCCGTCTCGCTCGTGGTCTGGAAGGAGTTGTCGCGGTTGAGGTCATAGCCATTGGTGGAATGTCTCGTCAGGTAAGTACGTCCGTCGACATTCTCCTCGGGGACGAGGATGAAGAACACGTCGGACAAAAGCTCGTCCTTGACGTTCACGCTCTTATTTTCGACGGTGTAATACTCTTCAAGGTCGACCTTGCCGGACTTGCCGTTGTTATCGACCGTCAGGTAACCTAAGTAGCTGGCCTTATCCTTGACGAGGTCGGGGATGGCGACGCTGCCCTCCGCGCCCACAGGGCCCATCTCTTCCTTGAGCTCTTTTTCGCCCGCGGCGGTGAAGCCGGTGAGCGTCTTGTAGTCGATGGTCTTTTCGCTCGTGATCATCTTGGCGAAGTCGAGCACGCCATCGGTGGCGGCGACCTCGTTGGAGTGGATGTTGGAATACATCACGGGCACGCGGATATCGTCGAGCGCGCCGGACTTGATCTGGGCGAGCACGGCATCGGGATCGGTCTCGGCCTGCTCGGTCAGGGCGAGCCACTTGCTCACGCTCGCCTTGGAGTCGGCCACGATGAGATAGGGCATATCACGGCCCGCGGTGGACTGGCCCATGGAGAATTCTTCCACGTAGAGACCGTTTTTCGTGCCGTTTGCCACGATCGTATCGAGCTCCTTGTAGATCTCCCACATGGTGTTGAAGTTTTCATACGGCGCAACCTTGACGCTCACGGAGCCGAGATCCTTGCCGCTGTTTTTGGCGACGAGATCAAAGTAGCCGCACAGGTCGATGTAGTAGCCGCCGTTCACATGGGGCACGCTGTAGTCGACGCTGGTCACGCCGGTTCTGCGGTTGGTGGAGTAGAAGTAGTTATTCACGTGGAAGCTCACGTCGAGGACGGTCTTGCCGTTTTTCTCGCTTGCGGAGAGCTTGATGTCTGTGAACTGGTGCTCGTCGCCCTCGGTCAGCCAGTCATTCAGAGAGCCGCCCGCGTAAGCGTAGGGAAACAGCTCCTCGTTGACGTAGGGGCGGAAATCGTCGCGCTCGAGCGAGAGCGAAACGGTACCGGTGCTGACGGCCGCGGCGAGCACATCCTTCGTCATGCCGGACACGGGGATGGAGAGGGACACGTCCTTGCCGTTTTCATCGGTGACAAGGGTGATCGTCGCGTCGACCGGGAATTTCGTTCCCAGCAGCGCATCGTCCTTGGGGTTCATGTCCTGGTAGCTGACGGCAAACGCGGACGTGACCGCGAGCGAGAGCGTCATTACCAGGGCCATCAGCAGCGCGAGCGCTTTGCTGACAGAGTTTGGATAATGTTTCATGGTTTTCGTCCTCCAGAGTGGTCTTATGCCGCCACACACAGCGGCGGAAAGTTGATGGGTTTAGTGTAACTCAATAAAAATACATAGTCAAGAGAATATTCATACCCAATCACGCCAAATTTCAGCGTTGAATCTGTATTTTTGTTCATCATTTTTCACAAAGCGGTGCGTCAAGTCCCCGTCTTTCAGCTCCTTTTGTGAATGCATCCGTAAATTTATACAGAATCGCACTGCATAGGATATTCTTCTTCGCCGCGATTGCAAATGACGGCAGGGCGCATTATAATAAGAGGCAATCATCATTCAAACGCAGGAGGAACCGAATATGCGGCTGCAAAGCGCAATCTTTACACTGGGCGATACCCTCTTCACCCCCGACGGCGCGGCGCGCGAGGGACTCGACAAGGCGCTTTCACTTTTTAAGATGGAGGGCGTGTGGCTCGGCGCGGTGACGGCGCTCAGCGCGGAGGACGCGCAAAAAGCGCTCGAAAAGGCGGGGCTTAACTCGTATTTCCGCTTCGTGCTGACAGAATCCGTCGCGCTCTGCAAGGCGGACAGCGGCACGATGTTCGAGCGCGCGATGAAGCGCCTGCACTCGCAAAAGGACGATACGATCATCTTTTCCGGCTCGCTTGCGGCGATCCAAAACGCGAAGGACGCGGGTTTTCGCACCGTGGCGGTGCAGGGAAGTGCGGGCGCGGCGGACTGGTCGACGATGCAGCAACTCGCCACGCAGAGCCTTGCGCAGTACAGCGAATTGCTGGCAGATTCTGTGTGAATTTTGGGAAAACGACAGGATTCGACGTTTTTTAGTTTTCGTTGCAGTCTTTCTCAACGGTGATATGGTAAGAATATAACTATCAGAACGGAAGGTTCGCGCCATGTCGGATTTCTACTCGACTATCATCTTCCTTTCGGTCTTTATTATGATTATCATGGACATGCTCGTGAGCGGCAATGAGCTGATGGAGCATGACAAAAAGCAGATGGTTTACACAATCTCCGTACTGGTGACCGCAAGCATGGTATCGGAATGGTTCGGCGTTTGGATGGACGGAGCCGACCCGTCGCTGCGGACGCTGCACATCCTTGTTAAGACCATCGAGCTGTCCACAGCGCCGATCATCACTGTGCTTTGCAGCGACCTGATGGCCGCTCAAGCATAAAAAGCTCATTTATACCCTCATCAGCGTCCACGCGGGGCTCGAGGTGCTGTCGGCTTTCTTCGGCTTCATCTTCTCGGTCGACGCACAAAACGTTTATCATCACGAAACGTTTTACTGGGTCTACGTGCTGGCCTATGTCAGCGGCGTTCTGCTGTTCATTGGTCAGCTGCTGAGCGAGAGTTCGCACCATTATGGCCTGTATCGGGCGCTTGTTATCGTCCTGCCGGTTTTTTCTTCTGTGGGCTGTTCCTCCAGTACGGTGCCGGAGTGCGCATCATGTGGGCGTGCTCAGCGGTCGATGTTCTGATGGTTTACATCCTGTATTCCGAGCTCACGCAGAAAATCGACACGCTGACTCATCTTCTGAACCGCCGCAGCTATGAGAGCCGTCTTGCCTCGTTGCGCGGGCACGCAGTCATCTGCTATTTCGACGTGGACGAGTTCAAGTCCGTCAACGACACCTTTGGCCATGGCGTGGGCGATGCGGTGCTTGCCGAGGTCGGCAGCACGATCTACGCCGTGTTCTCCAAGGTCGGCTACTGCTACCGCATCGGCGGCGACGAATTCTGCGTCATCGCGCAAATCTCCGACACGGCGGCGGAAAAGTATCTTTCGGAATTCCTGCGCGAGCTGACGGCACGGCGAGTGAAAAACGAGCACCTGCCTCACGTGTCGGTCGGCTATGCGTGCTTCAATCCGGTGCTCGGCAGCGTAGAGGATGCGATCAAACGCGCCGACCGGATGATGTACCACTACAAGCGCAAGCGCAAAAGCGAAGCGCTCACAAATGATGGTACCGTAAAAAGCTGACGATCTTTTGACCGTCAGCTTTTTGTATCTGCTTTTATTTCGCCTCAATCTCCGCGTCCTCCTGCGGCTGGAGCTTGCTGCCAAAATACGCAAGCACCGCGCCGAAAATGGCGCACGCGATGCCCCAGACCATCTCCGCTGTCGAGGCAAAGCCCGTCGGAATGATAATGATCGTGGAGGCAAGCACGATGCCGATGACGGCGTGATAAGCGATGGAATAGTGCGTGTCGAAAAGCCTGCTCACAATGCGGGCAAACAGCGCCATCACGCCGGCCATGCCAAGCCCCCAGGGGATGAGCACGGCAAGATCAAGCTGGGCGATGCCGTCGATCAGCGGCGTGAGAAGGCCGACCGCCATCAGGATGGACGACGACGTCATCCCCGGGATGATGAAGCTGAAGCCCCACAGCACGCCGCAGAAGAGAAAGCCCCAGAAGTTTGCGGGCATCTCGGCAAATGAACTGAACTTGACGGCCATCAGCGCGCCGAACAGGGCGAGGAAGCTGACGATCAGCGAGATGTACGAACCGTTGCCGCGCCCCTGCGTGCCCGCCTCGTGCCAGAGGTCGGGCAGCGTGCCGAGGATGAGCCCGATGAAGAGGCACGTGGCGACGGTTTCCGACTGGTGAAACAGCGCAAGGATCACGCTGCCGCCGCCCAAAAAGCCGATCGCCCAGCCGATGCCGACGGCGAGCAGCATCCGCCAGTAGCGTTGAAGCGCGCGCCTGGGGTGCGTGAGCAGCTCCATCGCGGGGCGGTAGATGCCGAATACGACTGCGAGCACGCCGCCGGAGATGCCCGGCAAAATCGCGCCCGCGCCGATGATGATACCCTGCACAATGCGCATGATACCGTTTTTGATGCGGGAATTTTTCATATTGCTGCCTTTTTATGTGCTGCGTCCACCGCAAAGCGGCGGAACGCGACGCGGTTTAATAGCCCTTTCTGCGGTCGACGAGGTGATGCATCGGGCGGCCCGCGGCGTAATTTTCCAGATTTTCGCAGAAGAGCTGCACGTTGCGCTCGCAGGTGTAGCCGAGCGTCATGTTGCCCGCGACGTGCGGCGTGAGCAGGAGGTTCTTGGCCTTGCGCAGCGGATGATCCGCAGGCAGCGGTTCGGGCACGACGACATCGAGCGCCGCACCGGCGAGGTGCCCGGAATCCAGCGCTTTGATCAGCGCGTCCTGGTCGATGGCCGTGCCGCGGCAAACGTTGATGACGTAAGCGCCTTTCGGGAGCAACTCCATGCGGTCTGCGTTCAGGATGTTCACCGTGTCGCTCACCGAGGGGAGAGACATGAAGAGAAGATCGGTCTCGGGCAGGAGCTGATCGAGCTCCGTGACGGGATGAACGGCGTCAAAGTCCGCGTTCGCGCGGCCGCTGCGGCTGACGCCGGTCAGGCTCGCGGGATGGAATGCGCGCACGCGGCGGGCAAATTCCGTGCCGATGTCACCCGTGCCGAGGCACGTGACGCGCGCGCCGTGGAGCGAGTGGATGCCGCCCGGGAGCACGCGCCAGCCGCCCTCGCGGATGATCTCGGTGTATTCCATCTGGCGGCGCAGCAGCATCAGCGAGACCATGACAGAATGCTCGGCGATCGTCGTGCCGTAAGCGCCCGAGGCGTTCGTCAGCAGGCAGTCGGGATTCTGATACAGGTCGTCGCGGCAGAAGCGGTCCACGCCCGCCCAGCAGCTCGCGTACCACTTGAGATTGCGTGCGCCCGCGATAACGCGCTGGGACGGATGGCCGTAGAGGATCGTGCAGTCGTCCACATTGCCCTCCGCCGCCTTGGACGAGGGGAAGAAGACGATGTCGTAGCCGCAGCGTGCGGCGGTGTCGCGCAGCGTCTTTTCGTATGCCGGAGTCAGGAAGTCGATGATGACGCCGATTTTTTCATTCATGGTTCAATTCCTCCAAAATCATTTCTGCGACGCGCAGGCCGTCGGCCGCGGCACTCATGATGCCGCCGGCGTAGCCCGCGCCCTCGCCGCAGGGATATAGACCGCGCAGGGCGGATTGAAAACTCAAGTTGTCGCGCACGATGCGCACAGGCGACGAAGAGCGCGTCTCCACCGCCGTCAAAACGGCGTCGGGCGCATCGAAGCCCCTTAATTTCCGCCCCAGCATCGGAAGGCCCTCCTCGAGCGCCTCGCACACAAAGGGCGGGAGACAGCCGTGCAGGTCGCACCAGCGGACGGAGGGAAGATAGGTCGGCACGACCTTTCCCGCTCCCGTTGACGGGCGATGCTTGAGAAAATCTTCGACCCGCTGGGCGGGGGCGGCGTAATTTCCACCGCCAAGGCGATAGGCCGCGTCCTCCAGCTCGCGCTGAAACTGGACGCCCGCGAGGGTATCGCCGGACGGGAAATCCTCCGGCGTAACGGAGACCAAAAGTCCGCCGTTGATGTTCTCGCCGTCGCGCGCAAATTCGCTCATGCCGTTTGTCACGACGCGCTTTTCCTCCGACGCGGCGGCGACGACCTCGCCGCCGGGGCAGACGCAGAACGAGAACACGCCGCGCCCCTTCTCCGTATGACACGAGAGCTTGTACGACGTGGGTGGGAGGCCGGGCGTGCCCGCCGCCTCCTTATATTGCACTAAGTCCATGTCGCGCTGGCGGTGCTCG
>OGEQ01002444.1_pt1 | contig 12453 bp, 11 predicted proteins | sample 1570731 | NCBI WGS metagenome assembly OGEQ01 (sample SAMEA2582132, study PRJEB24529) | metagenome | biome: Human gut stool | place: China | collected 2011
GTCGTATTCAAGTTGTAAAAGAGTTTGTCATACAAGTCCTCATCATTTGTCACGACAACACCAGCCAAGACATCGTTGTGACCAGCTAGGTACTTGGTTGCTGAATGAAGAACAATATCCGCTCCCTCTTCAATCGGATGTTGATAGATCGGGCTATAGAAGGTATTGTCCACCACGACTTTGGCACCTTTTGCATGGGCCAATTTAGCTAAATGAGCAATATCAAATTCCAACATCAATGGATTGGTTGGTGTTTCAATATAGAGGACATCCACCGGATCATTATCTAGATGGTGGATCAGTTCTTCTTCCGTATTGGCATAGGTGAAAGAGAAACGACCTTCTTGCTCTTGTTGGTTAAACCAGCGGAAAGAACCTCCATAAAGGTCACGAACGGCTAAGACTTTTGAACCAACAGGGAAAATGCTAAAAGCAAGCACAATAGCTGACATTCCAGAGCTTGTCGCCAAAGCATAATCTGCACTTTCGATAGCTGCCAAAGTCTTTTCAGCTGTTGCGCGTGTTGGATTTTTCGTACGGGTATAGTCAAAACCTGTAGACTGACCAAATTCTGGGTGTTGGTAAGTCGTAGAGAAATGCAAAGGAGTCGTCAAAGCTCCCGTTGCTTTATCCGACTTGATTCCTGCCTGTGCCAAAATCGTATTGATATTGCGTTTTTTACTCATATTGCCCTCCGATAATCAATTAATCTAACTGCTTACTATTTTATCACTATTATGAGGAGAGTGGTTTTCCCATTTTCAAGACCCAGCTATAGTTTCAAACTATAAGAAAAGAGAGTGGGACAGAAATCGGTAATTCGTTAGAATTCGATTTCGTCGTCCCACCTCCGCACAGTTGAGTAGGGCTGTAAAAGCTGATGAAATCAGCGTAGTAGAGCCCACTCAACCACTGCGTCTTGCTCGACAATCCAAAAATAATTGAGAGGCTGGGCACTTTTTACCCAACCTCTGATTTATTTGATGCGGAATTTTTGTCTGAGACGTGCTGCTTGCCCTCCGATAAAGCGGTCAAAATACCGTAGCCATAATCCTAAGGCTCCATATATAGCAACTCCTAATCCGCCAATGACGATGATATAAATCATGCTCGATACACGGCCATTTGGTGGGAAAATCCAGCCCAAAATCAAGCCGGCGATCAAGACTCCAAGTAGCATCACCACAGTCAGGATAGAACCCAGTAAGGTCCGCTTGAAGACAATGGTTCGATTAAACTGAGTAATGGTTTGGATCTCCCGATACATGAGAACGATTGGCACCATTAAGGCAATGGTCGTTGACAAAAGCGGCCCATAAGAACGAAAGACCAAAATAAATGGAATTTGTAGGACCAATTTCACCACTACACCATAAAGGAAGTAGCGAATGGCCTTGCGATTTTGAAAGAGAGCTTGAATCATTGGCGATAAGACCGTGTAAAGACCGAGAATTACCGTCTGCAACATCGCTACGATGAAGAGTCCTAAGGCCAAGCTATCTGGTTGCCCATAGAAAACCGTATAAAGTGGTTTTGCGACTGCTACTGCACCAAAGGTGGCTGGAAGCAAGAAAGCTAGCAACATGGTCAAGTTATCCTGTACGAGCTTCCCAGCTGCTTTTAGGTCCCCCTTCACATAATTCTCTGTCAACAGAGGAATCCCAACTCCCCCAATCGAAGTCGCTACTGCTATCAAGATCATGGTAATTTTGTTTGGATTAGCAGAGAAATAACTAAACATGACCATGAGCTGCTTTTGACTATAGTCTGTGAACCAAGACATGACATTGATAAAGGTCATCTGGTCAACAATTTGGAAGAGCTGAATCGCGGAACCTGTGATGATAAAAGGAATGGCCTCACGAATCGTATCAATCAAGAGAGCCCGAGTGTCAATCCCTTCACTTCCCTCTTGCTTTCTAAAAATAGAAGAGAGCAAGCCTGTCTTTGCAAGGTAATAAAAGAGCACCAGAAGGCTCGCTCCCATCCCGATAAAGGCAGCAAAGGTCGACTGCGTCACAGCCTGCACGTAATCACCTGAGCCAATCTTCATAATGAAGAAGGTCGTGAGCAACATCCAGATGACCCGGATCACTTGTTCTGCAATCTGGCTTATAGCGTAAGGCTTCATGTTGTTAAAACCTTGGAAAAATCCCCGAATGACACTCATCGAAGGAAAGATCAAGACAGCCCAAGAAAGACTCTGCATGATCGGAATCAACTCTTTTCCTCCACCTGAAAGGCTCGCAAAGACAGGAGACAACAGGTACATGAGAATAGCAAATCCAAGGCCTAGAATTCCCATAAATTTCAAGAAACCCCGAATCAAAGCAAAGCTATGATCGGCTTGGTCCCGGGTATTGTATTTGGCTACTTGCTTGGCAACAGCTACGGGTACCCCGGCTGTCGAAATCAAGAGAAACCAAGCATAGATATTGTAGCCCATTGTAAAAAGACCATTGGCTTGTGGACCATATTTTCCCATCCAAATATACCAAGGAATAATATAAGCGGCTCCTAGCAAACGGCTGATAAAGTTGCTGGCTGTCATCCAGGCAGTCCCGCGTAGCATCTGGGCTTGCTGGTCATTTTGTTCGTGACTCATTGGTGTCCTCTTTCGTTTCTTCTTCTCTTCATTATAAACTTTTCCATGACACTTGTAAAATAGGGACTTTAGGTTTACAATAGTTTTATGATTACAATTGAACAAACCCTCAACATTTTAAAACAAGACCAAAATTTCCGAGAAGTTCTAGTAAATGGTGAATACTACTACCATCTAGAAGGAACAAGTTTTGATGCTATTAGCTATGATAGCCGGAAGGTTTCTGCTAGCACCCTCTTTTTTGTCAAAGGGGCCAACTTCAAAAAAGAATACCTGGAACAGGCTATTTCTAATGGACTCGGCTTTTATGTCTCTGAAAAAGATTATGAAGTTGGTATTCCTGCCATCCTCGTCAATGATATCAAGCAGGCCATGAGCTTAATTGCTATGGAGTTTTATGGGCACCCTGAGAAACAATTAAAACTATTGGCCTTCACAGGGACTAAGGGAAAGACAACAGCGGCCTATTTTGCTTACCATATTTTGGAACAAAGTCACCGACCAGCTATGCTGTCGACCATGAATACTACACTGGATGGTAAAAACTTCTTTAAATCGACCCTGACAACGCCAGAGAGCTTGGATCTTTTTGCCATGATGGCTGAGGCAGTAGCCAATGATCGGACCCACTTGATTATGGAAGTTTCCAGTCAAGCTTATCTAGTGAAACGGGTTTACGGTCTGACCTTTGACGTTGGTGTTTTTCTCAACATCAGTCCAGACCATATTGGACCGATTGAACACCCAACTTTTGAGGATTATTTCTACCACAAACGTCTCCTCATGAAGAATAGCCAAGCCGTAGTCATCAATAGCGATATGGATCATTTCCAAGTTTTAGCGGACCAAGTCGCGAACCAAGACCACGATTTTTATGGAAGCCAGTCTGAGAATCAAATTGAAAACTCCAAAGCTTTCAGCTTCTCAGCCACTGGTAAATTAGCTGGAAACTATGATATCCAACTGATTGGTCACTTCAACCAAGAAAATGCTGTAGCAGCAGGTCTTGCCTGTCTTCGTCTAGGTGCGAGCCTTGAGGATATTCAAAAAGGGATTGCTAAGACGCGCGTTCCTGGCCGAATGGAAGTCTTGACTCAGAAAAACGGCGCTAAGGTCTTCATCGACTACGCCCATAATGGAGATAGCTTAAAAAAACTGCTCTCAGTTGTCGAAACCCATCAAACGGGGACGATTTCACTGGTCCTTGGATCAACTGGGAATAAAGGAGAGAGCCGCCGCAAGGACTTTGGCTTACTCTTGGAAGACCATCCTGAGATCCAAGTCTTCCTCACAGCGGATGATCCCAACTATGAAGATCCTTTGGCTATCGCTGAAGAGATTAGTAGTTATATCACGCGACCTGTCGAAAAAATCGCAGATCGCGAGCAAGCCATTCAACTGGCTATGGCGACAACCAGCAAGCCTGAAGATGCCGTCATTATCGCTGGAAAAGGAGCAGACTGCTACCAAATCGTCAATGGCGTAAAAGAAGAGTATCCAGGTGACGCCGCCATCGCTGAACGTTATCTATAATCAAAAAAAACAAGGCTAGGAAGTTTTCCTAGCCTCTTTCTATTGTTTGATAAACATCAGTCTTTCCTTATCCAAGTCCACTGCTAATTCATATTTGCCTTCATCATTTTTGCGGATATAACCTAAGACTTCTAAACTATCGACAAAGATGTCCTTGCGCTTTTGCTGGACTTCTTCTTTTTTGAGAAATTTGAGCAAAAAGCTGGTCATATACTTAAGAGCATACTCAGGATTGACATCTCCCAAGATGGCATAGAGCTTTTCTTGATCCTCCGTCAATGGGTATTGGTGAGCTACCTTATAAAAGTAATTGGAAAGGGTCTGTGCATGTCGCGCAAAGTCCGTCTCCTCTATGAGAATCGCTGCATTGGTCGTGTTGCGGAGTTCCGTTTGGAAGACCTTGGCTTTTAATTCTTGATAAACTGCACTGTCCTCTCGAACAAAGACCTCTTGATCCAGTTCAACTCGATCAGTTGACTCTAAGAAAGGCAAATTGAGGGTGTAGCGTTTATTTTCTCGAAGGATGAAGCCCGCTTTGATATACTCCTCCATCAGCTTATCCACTGGTTGATCTGGAAATTGGGCCTTGATTTGCCGCAGGATCACATCGTCGTGCTGATCCAAAAAGTTGATCAAGTCCTTAAGAAATGGCTGACGTGTCAAACGTGTAGGATTAATGATTGTAATCATAAATAGGTCTCGTTTACTGTTTTATCGGTTCGTTCTTATTGTAACATAAAAATTAGTTTAAGCGAAATCAATACCAAAGGACAAAATCTTCAATTTATGTATAGGCAGGCAAGAGGGGAAAATAAGGCAATAAAAGAACTTAGTCTTTTCAATCCAAGTTTACTGTAGAAGCCCCATAAGTTATTCCAACTCATTTCATTTCTATTATTTTGAAAGAAATAAAATCAGTCAGTAGTTGCTTAATGCGTTCTGGACATTCTTCATTGTCCCTACTGTAGATACTCACTAAGCCATGTAAAAAAATAAAGATTCCACTACGAATATTTAGCGCTTCTGCATCAGATAAGTCTTTCGGTAAAAAGACATCAATAGCTTCTTCCAATAAACGATAACTTTTCATTCTCAATTGCATCAACGGTTGCGAACAATCGCCTGAATCTTCATGCTCTCCACGGTAAAAAATCAATAATTCATAAAAATTACGTTCTCTAAACCCAAAATCCACGTATGTTTGACAGATTTGAAGCAGACGTTCCTTATCATTCTGCTTGGAATGACTGATTTCTAAGCAAGTATGATAGAGGTGAGTTAACGGTTTTTCCGCTACTGCATATAATATATCCTCTTTCTTTTTAAAATACTGATAAATAGCTGTATGTGAACATCCTGCAGCTTGAGCAATCTGCCTAATTCCCACCTTCTGGTAAGGTTCTTTTCGGAAAATTTCCTCTGCTACTCTGATAATTCTGGACCTTGTATCCTTTGCCATTACAAACTCCCTTTAAACCCATTCAATGCCTCAAAATCTCGTACTGCATCTTTTACCTCACTACCATGACAAACACTAACAAGTGCCTGTGAATAATCCTTGAGAATTCTTTCACCACTAGCTAAAGCTTGTCTCATATCTGCTGTATATCCTTTCATTGGTGGACGCAACTTTCCATTTCTCGTAGCTGTATAAAGATCTCCAGCAATTAAAACTTGATCCTCTTCATGGTAATAAACAACATGACCAGGGGAATGACCAGGAGAAAATAGTGGTTTTAGTCCTGCACTACTTATCAAGTCTTGACCTTCTTGACTTTCAACAGTTATAAAAGTAGCCGGATCAAAAATCACTTTTTCCGTCTCTTTTCTATTAGGAAAAGGTTCTTTGCCTGAAATATAGGGGAATTCCTTCTCACTGATTAAAGTCGGGATGTTCCCAAAGTGCTGTCTAAGATAGGGCAAACCTTTGATATGATCTGGATGTCCATGGGTCAGAAAAATTGCTTCAATTTTTTGTGGGAGTAAAAACTGGGCAGCGTACTTCTCCATTCCTCGCATTCCCGTATCAATCACATAAAAGCGACTAGATGATTCAACTAGCCATATGCTGACAACAAAAACACCCAATTCGAACTCAAACTTTCTTATATGTGGACTGATTTGTTTTGTACGTGTTAATAAACGATACAAGAAAGACATATTTACTTCCTCCTTTGATTTCCATCAAAAACTAACCAGTGGTTAGTTTTTTTGTGAAGTATATCATATTTTATCTGTCTAAACAAGAAACATCCAGAGGATATTAGAAAAAAATACAACTTTTACAAGTTGTATTCGAAGGTAGAACATATTTTTAAAATATTATTTTTCTTTAGTTTGATGTAACTCTTATAAACTGTATCAAAGATTCAGATTGTTGTTTCATGAATCCAAATCATCCAAATACCTTTCTTTAAACTGTAGCTGTGGTGATTGGGCTAACTGACTCGGGTTGGTCCCGGGCTGATCTAAAGGAACCGCTAGACCGAGCCCTCTGTAGTAATCCAGCCAGAACGGACTAATCTCCTCTTCCTCATCTCCAAACTTCATGGGAATGGTTTTAAAGATAGGAAGTAGTTCAGCGATGAACTGGGAACAGTAATAACCATCTCCATCCGGATAAAAGGAAGCATTGTAGGGAGCCCCTAAAAGACTCTCTGCTTTCTTTTTGACCTCTGGACAAGTAATCGCCGCATAGCGATAAAGGTCATACACTTTCTCAGCTTCAAAGAAATCCTCAGGGGACTGGGCAAGAACGCCACCTTCTACCGTGGCATGATAAATGGAGCCGTCCAAAAAGATGGCCACATGGCTATAGTTGCCAGTTGATGTCTGGATGGCTTGCCCCATTTCTGTATTTTCACTGACAAAAATCAAATCGCCCGTCTCTAACATGATCTTCTCCTAGCAAAAAAGGAGCCGAAACTCCTTTTTAATAATGGGTTTTCCCACCTATCATTAAGCATTAAAGCTTTCTGTCAATTGAGGCACCACTTGTTTCTTACGTGAAACGGCACCTGGAAGGAAAGCGTGGTTGTTTTCAAGTTTGAAGTTGAAAGCTGCTTCTACCTTGTCCATGTTGGCACCAAGGGCCAAAATTTCTGAGTTTGAGTTGACGATATCTGTAATCATCAAAACAAAGTCAGAGTAGCCGTTAGCTGCATTGGCAGCTTGGATAGCTGCTTCGATTTCAGCTTGGCGTTCCAAAACTTCCGCAATATCAACTGTGTTCACTTGAGCCACACGAACGTTGTTTCCGTTCAATTCAAAAGTCTTAGCATCGATATCGATCAATTCTTCTGCTGATTTGCTTGCCAAGTTAGTACCAGCCTTGAGCATGGCAAGACCGTATTCTTCCAAGTTGACACCAGCCAATTCAGCCAATTCTGGCGCAATGACTTTATCAGATGGGTGTGTTGTTGGAGATTTCAAAAGAAGAGTATCTGAAATCAAACCTGAAAGCATCAAACCTGCCAATTCTTTTGGCACTGCTACACCGTGTTCTTTGAACATGCGGTAAACGATAGAAGATGCTGATCCAACTGGTTCCAAACGCATGTAAAGTGGGCTAGCAGTTTCAAAGTTAGCCACACGGTGGTGATCCACTACACCATAAACTTCTACTTCAGCAATATCTGAAACAGATTGTTGGAATTCATTGTGGTCCGTCAAGATGACTTGTTCTGCACCTTCTGCTTTAGCTGATGTGATGACGCGTGGTGCTTCCACACCAAAATAGTCCAATACGAAAGCTGTTTCTTCATTTGGAGTTCCAAGAGCCACTGCTTCTGTATCCAAACCATAAGCTTCTTTTGCAAGATAAGCAAAAGCTACAGATGAGCCGATAGCATCTGAGTCAGGATTTTGGTGACCAAAAACGAGAATTTTTGACATATTTCTACCTCTTTATTTCATTTATAGATTCACTCTATTTTAACACGTTTTTCCGTTTAAAGAAAGGGAAGAACAATGCATTCACTAGAAAAAACAGTTGGGATTGCCAACTGTTTTTCTTCTTTATCCTTTGACCCGTTTCAGGTAATCTTGGTAACTTTCTGTTTCCATCAAATCTTTTGCATTTTGGACCCGTTCTTTTGTCGGTGGTTTCACACCCTCCAATTTGTACGGAATTCCCAATTCACGCCATTTGAATTCCCCCATAGTATGGTAAGGAAGGATCTCAAATTTATCGACATTTTTAAGGGTTTTAACAAATTTTCCAAGCTCGATCAAGTCATCATCTCGGTCCGTCAAACCTGGCACCAAAACGTGGCGAATCCAGACTGGTTTTCCAATATCAGACAAGTACTTAGCACAAGCTAAGATCGTTTTATTGGTATGGCTGGTCACAATTTTGTGTCGTTCATCATTGATTTCCTTGATATCAAGAAGCACCAAGTCTGTCACCGCCATCAAGCGGTCGAATTTTTCCAAATAACGAGGTGTATTCCGGAAAGGAAGGGCACAGGTATCCAAGGTACAATGAATTCCCAACTCTTGAGCCTTGGTGAAAAGTGCAATCAAGAAGTCAATCTGCAAGAGGGCTTCTCCACCACTGACTGTGATCCCCCCTTTTTGGCCCCAAAATCCACGATAACGGAGGGCTTCTTCTAGGACATCATCCACTGTCCGTTCACGGGACTTGTTGGTTTCCATTGCCCAAGTATCTGGATTGTGGCAGTATTGACACCGCATTTGACAGCCTTGAAGGAAGACAATAAACCGGATCCCAGGCCCATCTACTGCTCCAAAACTTTCTGTTGAGTGTACCATTCCTGTTACTTTTCCATAGTCAACTGTTTCATTTTCCATTGAGGAACCTCTTCTCTTGAAAACGTTTTATGATTTTATTATAACACGATTCCATCTATTTTAAAGAGTTTAAGCTTCTTTTTGAAAAGAAACTGTTCTTTTCAGTAGTTTTCATTGTCCTAGTACAGTTTCCAATATGGGACTATCTGTCCTGTATTTTAGGAGAAAAAAAGGAGCCAGCGACTCCTTTTTTAGACCTTTCTTATGAAACACGTTAGTGAGTCATCCTTTTCTTCTTGTACCAGACAAGACTCATCGTAGCTATTGCCACACCAGAAAGAGCTAGATAGCTTGTTTCTTGTCCAGTTGATGGAAGGATTTTCCGCTTGCCTGGTATCTTCGTTTCTGTTGCTGCCTCTTCCTTGTCGTCTTGCTTCTCATCTTCGTTCTTGCCCTTCTCTTTGCTTTCAGATGTTGAACTCTTTTGTTCATTAGCTTGAGCTTGATGAGGGACCAGTTGAGATCCTGTATTCGATGAAGAAGGGCTAGTTTGATCCGTTGGTTGTCCTGAATTCCCTTTTTGATCATCCGTCGGCGTTCCTGGAGTTTGTGCTCCACTAAAGTCGATTTGGACCAAGACAGGATCATGGTCTGATGCACGACCGTGTTCCTTCATAAAGGAAGCATTGATATGGACTGGTTCAAACCTTGCTTTGGCTGCCATGTTGTTTGAGATAAAAATGTTATCCAAAACTTGATTGCTTCCACGGTAGAAATAAGAATAGCGATCGCCTACATCATGTTGAGCCATTAAGTTGGTTAGTTCACTACCCGCAAGGATCTGTGCCGTGGTTGAGAAATCGTAGTCATTAAAATCACCCGTCAAAACAAAGGTGGTCTTCGGATTTTGCTTCAAGCCTTCTTGAACGAATTGATGGATGACACTGGCTTGTGCTTCACGAGTTGGCAAGGTATGTTCCACTGCTGGTTGGCTTGCCCCATAAATAGCATCATCTCCGATTTTTGATTTCAAGTGATTGGCAATCACCACAACTGGTTGACCTTTGAATTCAAATTCAACGGCTAAAGACTTGCGAGTATGATCAAACGATGGGTCATTAGGGGCAATCCGAGCTGGATTTTTAACCAGGTGTCCCTTGTCAAATTGCGCTGCCTCGTTGCTAGTTGCTGTCTCTTTTTTGGCTAAGCTTACGCGTTCTGGATTGTAGAGGATTCCCAAACGAATATTGGAACCAGGCTTGCCTCCGTCAGCGCCATCTACTGGAGCAACCTCCGTATACTCATAGCTCTTGCCACCCAATTCCTTGATCCGATTGGCTAGTTTGCGTCCACTTTCAACACCACTGGTCGTTCCGTCATCCACACTACCATTATTGTCCTGCACTTCAATCAAAGTGATGATGTCAGGATTGTGAATTTCATGGATAAAGGAATTGGCAATCAGCGTCACCTTATCCTCTGGGGTTTCATTTTTGGCATTGTTGGCCGAGAAATTTTCAATATTGTAGGAAGCGATGGTCAGCTTGTCCTCACTTGGTTGGGTTTGAGCTGCTTGACGCTGCAAACCACCATCTTGGACTGTCAACTGTTGAGTGGGCTCTAACTTATAAAAGCTATTTCGATAGGTTACCACTCCTGTCACGTCTTCTGTAAAGTAATCCTTGGCTTTTGCGACAAACTGATTCCCAACATAAATCGGGATCGTCGCTGTATTTTGCGCATGTGGCCGTAGATTCAGACCTCCAATATTATTTAAAGGAAGGCCTGTGAAATCTTCTCCCAAGACATAGATATCTCCTTTGTATTGGGGACCAAGGACATGCGGTTTCTTCACTACTGTGAGCATACCTTCCAGACTTTCCCAATAATCGAGAGCATCGGTTTCTGGAGCATAAGCAGTCGGATTAGGCTTCACCTCTGCTGGCATGCCCGCAGTGATATTCACAGCTTCTGGAAGAGGGGCTGTCCCATCTTTTGTGATCCAAGCATCGACCAGCATGGTCACTGTTAAACTATTCGTTGGTTCCTTAAAGGTTTTCCCAGCTCCCAAGGTAACCTCTTCCATATAGCCTTCCTTGACAGTTCCAGTGATTTTCACCTTGTCGCCGACTTTCACCTTGTATTTGGAAACAACATAAATCCCATCTGAAGTCCGACTATTCCCATCCGATTCAATATCTTGGGCATAAAAACCATAGCGGTCTGTTTTGGTCACCACCGCATTTTTGATGGATACCTTTTGGCCTTCCAGTGGAGAGCGTTGCGATTCCCCTTGAATTTCCCCGATCTTAACCGTTTTCTCCTCAGTATCGTCTGAGGAACTGCTAGATGTCTCTTCTTTATCACTCGAAGCTCTCGTCGTAGCTTCTGTAGTTGTTGTTGTAGCAGAAGTCGAACTATTTGTCGAGCTCTCCTCGCTACTAGTATTCGTCACAAGTGCTGGCTCTGAAGTCGAAGCTGTGGTCTCGTCTGCAACTACCGTGAGGGCACTGCTAAAGACCCCCAACTGACTAGCCAATAAGGTGACTACTCCCAGTAAGCGAATCTTTTTACCGTTTTTTCTCATGCTTTTTTCCATCCCTAAAAAGTTTTCCTCTTTTATTATAAGGGAAGAACTTTGTATTTTCAAGCGCTTTCAAAAATATTTTTCAAAAAGAAAAACACTTCGACCCAAAAAGATCGAAGTGTGAAATACTTAAACTAATATCGCCAGTGTCTGATACGGTTTCAGAATTACCTTTTCAGCAAGCTCTACGTTCTCATAGTTGGACAAGAGCACGCGCCCTGTTTGGTAGTCTTTTGGAATCGCTACTTCGACTTCACTGCCATAGAAATGATTGAGCACTAAGAGTTTTTGACCGTCTAAGTGGCGTTCAAAAGCGTAGATTTCTTGACTATCTTCCAGTGCTGGCAGATAGCTTCCTTCTGAAATGACCCGCATTTCTTTGCGCAAGCGAATCAATTCATTATAGAAGGTAAAGATTGGACCATCCATTTCCTTTTCAACATTGATATCTTTATAGGACTTCCCAACTTTCAACCATGGCACCCTGTTGAAAAACCGGCATTTAGAGAAGCATCCCATTGCATGGGCGTACGTGAATTATCACGTGACTTAGCTTGAATAATCTTAAAGGCTTGCTTAGGAGACTGACCTTGATCCAAAAGCATCTGGTAAGCATTGATGGACTCCACATCCACATAATCTGCCATCGAATCATAGTCTGGATCAATCATGCCGATTTCTTCGCCCATGTAGATATAAGGTGTACCACGTGACAAGTGAATGCTAGCACCACGTTCACTCATTTCCTTGCCCCAAGTATGATAGAGACGCTCAAGCTCTTGCAGGAGGAAGGCTTTATCGAGACTGTTCAAGGGATGGGTTCGCAAGTTTCTAGACAAGCGCACTTTGACTTCCCTGTTTCCCAATTAACCAGTTATCAAGAAATCGTCAAAGCTTTCAGAAACCAATGTCATTCGTTTAGAAAAGATCAGTATCGATGAAAAAGGCGCTAAAAAGACAGGCTTCCCCCTTCACC
>OGEQ01002463.1_pt1 | contig 12389 bp, 10 predicted proteins | sample 1570731 | NCBI WGS metagenome assembly OGEQ01 (sample SAMEA2582132, study PRJEB24529) | metagenome | biome: Human gut stool | place: China | collected 2011
GGCAGAGCTTCAAATTATGGAAACGGAGGAGGAATGACATCCGTGGTATCCGACCGGAAGGGAATCCTGCTGATCGCAGGAGGAGGCGGTGGAGCATCACCGGGCGGTGCAGGCGGCAAGGGTGGCAGCATGGAAAGTGTCCTAGGGCAGCAGGAAGGAGAAGCGGGTATGGCCGGAGGCGGAGCCGGATATTATGGAGGAACCGCCGGAGAGAAGATCGTGCATCACCATACGAATGACTGCTATAGAAATGCTTCTTATACACCAACATTCGGAGATTGGGAATATTTTATGTGGGGATCGAATTGCTTTGATTCCTCAGGCACAAATTCTTATCAGTATAACGGACATACCACAAGTACGGACGATGATGAGTGGAGCCGTGCCATAGTCCGGGTCGGATGGGCCAGAAACGGGAATTATCCTAAGGAACAGATGTGGAATGTTTCCGGTTATCGGGGGATTCCCACCAATGGCAATACGACATTGAATCTTTCATATTTTTGCGATGGATGGGGATCTCTGGGTGGAAATATTGTGAATACCGACTGGCTGCCGGATGAGAAGCAGCCGTCGGAATTTGTAATCCTGGATCAGAAAGGAACAAAAATTGCACAGGGAAAATTTCGGGATTATCCTTTTTATGATAAACATGGCGGCGGAGACCCGGCAGCCAGTGATTTCCGGCAGTCCCTGCATATCTCATTACCGGAAGGAACGACACATATCTACGTGCATCTGAATTTTCATTTAAGAGGAAATGTCTGGTTTACCGCGGGAATCAGCTCACTTAGTTTCAGTGGTGGGAGAACTCTTGTATGCGGTTATACGGAAGGCCAGGTCCTATTCTCGAAGCCGGCATATGGCGGAAGCAATTATGTAAATCCGGAATGTGCACTGCTATATGAAAGTGAAAGTGGAGTACGGAGTGGAGACGGGCTGTTGTGTCTGCAGTCAAAAGCAATAGGCTACCAGGAGACTTTACAGCTGAAGGGAGTCAGGGCAACTGATCTTGCGGTTCCCGGGAAAATTCCGGAGAACGTCGTAAGAGAAGCACTGGACAGTGAAAGAATAAGAATCTCGTGGACACAGCCGGAGGATTACGGGACGGTATATTATCATAGAGCGGAATCTTATCTGACGGGCAGTACTTCCAAACTATGTGACTCCAATATCACAAAAAACACATTGCTTAGCGGTATCAGGGGATATTATTATCTTGTGGATCAAAACAGGGATACCGTCGTAACGGACGATGCCGGTTATTGTAAAGAACCCCATATGGAACTGGAGGTAAAGGATGGGGTGCAGTATCTGCATGTTGCCGCTGTGGATGTGGCGGGAAATGTAGGCGAGACCACACATATTTGTGTGGATGGAAAACAGATTCTGTGGAAGCTTCATACAAAACAGCTTAAGATAAACGAGGCAGAGGGCAATGTATATCCGGCGGCAGCAGACAAAACCTGGTATGTCCGGGCGGACGGAAAGACACCGTTCACGTTAACGAATGCATCTTATATGGAAGGTACAGCCAGACCGGACTATCAACTGAATGGGACAATATATGAAACGGTGACGGAGGACGGTGGCAGGGCGAGAAATATCATTGGCACACCGTCTGCGGAGATAACGGATGATGTGATCCGGACAGATGCGGAGGGACTGTCTTATGCGACTGAGGGGACCAATGTGCTGCAGCAACATTCCTATTCCTATACTTTGCGGTCACACCGGAATCAGGAACTTACCGGAGTACAGCAATTTGTCATAAGTGGAGACCGGAACGGACAAACGATTCGGGTGATTCCGGTAGCGGAAGCGGATCACGGAACAGATAAAATATATTCTGTATCTATGCAGGATCAGAAAAACGGGATCGCTCTGATCGCTGACGGAGAAGCTCCAGTCATCCGGGGGATGGAAATACTGGAGAACCGGGCACTGATCGATCGCAGAGACGGAGCTGTTACCATACGTGTTACTGCCACAGATGCTCTAAGTGGTGTGGATCATTTTACAATTGTTATCAGTAATACGGACAATGCTGTTTCTAAGACCTACCTTCCCGGAGAAGATGGCTGTATCGTGATTACAATCACAGAGGACGAACCGCTGTTCAGCGGGGATTTTACGGTACGGGGATATGCTTCAGATCATGTGGGGAATGAGAGCCGTATCTGTTACGGTACGACGGAATTTGCACTTGAAAGCAGTGTGAAACGTATTTTGGAGCCGCAGGAGCCGGTCTTCAAATGCGGCGAAAGCGGAATTCTTACCTTTACCACATGGGGATATGCGGACCGGGTGGAGGTCATTTTCCCGGAATGTATGACAGCACTGGATCCGACATTGAATAAAGTCTATGATTATACCGAAAGTCAGGGGTATCGTAAGACGGAAGAACTGGAATTTATGGTGCCTTTATATACTCCGGAGAACCAGACACAGGAAATCACAGTGCGGGCCTATAAAGGTGACAAGAGGCTGGAAGATCATCCGACGATCAGCGTGATCGGAGTGTCGGGAAATGTGTTGGATGAACTGCGTACCCGGTTACGGTAAGGAGGTATGAGAGCTTTGGAAATCGTGTTCCGGATACTGTGGTCGGTGGCTCTGGGAGGCCTTATCTATGGCAGTACAATCTGGCTGCTGCGTGTGGAACTATCGGGAGACATCGAGAGGATGGAACCCGGAAAAGCGTGGCTTCTCGGGGGACTGGCCTGGATCAATGCAGTTGTGATTCTTGTTATAGGGGGAATGGATGGAAGACTTCCGGAAGAAAACAGACTGGTGATCCTGGGGGTACAGGAGATCCTGTGCTCCCTGCTGGCGGGAGGTTTGTTAGCGGCGGCCTGCATGGATGCTGTACACAGTTATGTGTATAATTATGTATGTTGGGGCTTCCGGTGTCGGAAGCTTATATGGAGGATGGAGTGTGCAGGATTACTGACAGGTTTAGCATACAGCAGGCGGCAGCAGTGGCATTGTTTGTACTCCTGCAGCAGATATTGTTTGCCCAAATGTACGGAAGAGCTGACTGTCATGCATTTTCTGTATGTGCGTTGGCAGGCTGCGCCTGGCAGGGGAATCTGTTGTGGTTTCTGATCCATATGTTATTGGCGCTGACTTTGCTGGCTGCAGTACAGCTTTGCAGAAGAAATGTGACACCGGATGGAAAACTTCATGTACCGAAGCCGTTTATTCCATATATAGTGGTAACCTTCTGGGTGCAGATCCCGGTAATGTTGTATTTGCAGAGTGGATCTGTGTATATTTATGCATAAACAGTTGCACAATTTTCAAAAAGGTGCTATAGTAATCAACGTTTAAGGACGACTGTCGTCCGTAGAAAACAGACAGGAGGAAAATATTATGAAAAAAGCAATCGCAATGTTACTTGCAACTGTAATGTGCACAGCAATGCTGACAGGTTGTGGTTCCGATTCCGCAACCAATGAGAGTTCTCAGGCTGCTGAAAGCAGTGTGGCAGAGACTGCTACTGCAACAACGGAAGCTGCCGCAACAACGGAAGCAGCCGATAAGACCGAGGGCGGAGTACTGGTATTCGGTACCAACGCTGAGTTCCCTCCCTTTGAGTATGTTGGTGATGACGGAGAACCCGATGGATTTGATGTCGCTCTGATCAAGGCAGTAGGTGAGAAGCTGGGCATGGAAGTTCAGGTAGAAAACATGGAGTTCGACTCTCTGGTAAGCTCTATCGGCAACAGAATTGATGGCGCTATCGCGGGTATGACTGTCACCGACGAACGTAAGGAACAGGTGGATTTCTCCAATCCTTATTACGAGGCTGTACAGTTCGTGATCGTATCGGCAGATTCCGATATTGCAACCGCTGATGACCTGAAGAACAAGACCATCGGCAGCCAGCTTGGTACCACCGGAATGTTCCTTTCCGAGGACATTGAAGGAGCTACTGCACAGACCTATAATAGAGCCATCGATGCTGTCAACGATCTGGTAAATGGCAGAGTAGATGCTGTTATTATCGACAAAAACCCTGCAGAAGTATTCAACACCAAGTTCGAAGGCAAAGTTAAGATCATCGATGGCGCAGAGTTCGGATTCGAGACCGAGGAATATGCAATCGCACTTCCTAAGGGAAGCGGACTGGTAGATCAGATCAATCAGGCACTGGAAGACCTTAAGGCAGACGGTACCTTTGATGCTCTGGTAGCTCAGTACATCGGAGAGTAATTTTTATACAAAATATACACGAAAAAGAAGAGAATGGCTTGTGCCATTCTCTTCTTTTTGCTATATTAAGGTAGGCAACATATACTGTTGAGCAAATTATACACTTTACATTCACAAGAAAGGCATAGGAAATAACATGCAAAATATCTGGCAACATATTTATGCAGCCTTCATTGAAGCGGACAGATGGAAGCTTTATCTGAAAGGCCTGGGAGTCACCTTAGAGGTTTCTTTTTTTGCGGCACTGCTCGGTATCCTGATCGGAACCATAGCGGCATTTCTGAAATTATCTACGAGAAAGAACGGATCCAGGACCATAGCATCCCGGATCGCCGGTGCCTATATTGATATTATCCGCGGAACTCCTACTACGGTACAGCTGTTGATCATGTGGTCCGGCATTCTGGCTGCCTGTAAGAACAGCGTGTTGATCGCCAGTCTGACATTCGGTATCAATTCCGGTGCTTATGTAGCGGAGATCGTCAGAGCCGGTATCCTGGCTGTGGACAAGGGACAAATGGAAGCGGGCAGATCACTGGGACTGAACAAATTCCAGACGATGCGATATATTATCATTCCTCAGGCATTCAAGAGCATTCTGCCGCCTCTGGGCAATGAATTTATCGTGTTGATCAAGGAGACCTCTATTGTAGGTTACGTAGGAATGAGTGACCTTACCCGTGTGGCCAACCAGATGACCTCCAAGCTGTTTGATGTATTTACACCGCTGCTTGGTATTGCCTTCATCTATTTTGTACTGACCAAGGTATTGTCCATTCTGCTTGCAAAACTGGAAAGGAGACTGCGTAAGAGTGATAATCGTTAAAGATCTGCATAAAAGCTTTGAAGATAATCAGGTATTAAAAGGGGTAAATTATCATATTCACCCCGGTGAGAAGATCGTGGTGGTAGGTCCTTCCGGCTCCGGTAAGAGTACATTTTTACGCTGCCTGAACCTTTTGGAGAGACCCACCAGCGGTGAAATCTGGTTCGATGGACAGAACATCACGGATCCCAAGATTGACATTAACAAGGTTCGTCAGCATATGAGGAAGAGGCAAAAGAAAATACCTTGAAGCTGTTAAAGAGAGTTGGACTGGAGGAAAAGGCAGATGCCTATCCGGCATCTTTAAGCGGCGGTCAGAAGCAGAGAATTGCAATTGTCAGATCTCTGGCAATGAATCCCAGAGTAATGCTGTTTGATGAGCCTACTTCCGCACTGGATCCCGAAATGGTGGGAGAGGTACTTGAAGTTATGAAAGAACTGGCAGAGAGCGGTATGACCATGGTGGTCGTGACACATGAGATGGGATTTGCCAGAGAAGTGGGTACGAAAGTGCTTTTCATGGACGGTGGTAATATCGTGGAGGAGAATACTCCCCAGGAGTTCTTCACCAATCCTAAGAGCCCAAGATTACAGGAATTCTTATCCAAAGTGCTGTAGGAACAGCATCGCATGCAAAAAATGCGGGAACGGAGATCCGGAATGATCACAATATCTTTGTGTATGATTGTAAAAAATGAAGAACGGGTTCTGAAAAGGTGTCTGGACAGTGTCAGGGATCTGGTGGATGAGATCATTATTGTGGATACAGGATCCACGGATGCCACAAAGCGGATTGCAGCCGGATACACCGATAAAATATATGATTTCACATGGATTGATGACTTCAGTGCGGCGAGAAATTTTGCATTTTCCAAAGCTACGAAGGAATACATTTACTCCGCAGATGCGGATGAGGTGCTTTCGGAAGAAAATCGGCGAAGGTTTCGACTGTTAAAGGAGACACTGCTTCCGGAGATCGAGATCGTCCAGATGAAATACGGCAATCAGCTACAGAACGGCACAGTGTATAATTTTGATGAAGAATATCGTCCCAAATTATTCCGCAGACTGCGAAGCTTCGTGTGGGAAGAACCAATCCATGAAACTGTACGGCTGGAACCGGTAGTCTATGACAGCGATATAGTCATCACCCACATGCCGGAACAGAATCATGCGGGCAGGGATCTGGCAAATTTCCGCAAACAGATCGCGCAGGGAAGACGATTTTCCAGAAGACTGTACGGAATGTATGCGAGAGAACTGTTCCTGGCGGGAGAGGCACAGGATTTTCTGGAAGCGGAAAATTATTTCCGGGCGGAAGTTTCGTCCCCGGACAGAAGTGCGGATGAGATCACGGAAGGTTGTTGCGTGGCGGCCAGAGCCGCCAGACTGCGGGGAGCTGCTGTGACATTTTTCAAGTACACTTCCAAGGCGATCACGGGGGACGGCTGTTCGGAGATCTGCTGTGAACTGGGGCATTTCTATGAAGAGACGGGAGACTTCGAGGAAGCGGCTGTCTGGTATTATAATGCTGCTTATGAGACACAACCGGTACTGGCGCTGAGGAGTTCGGAAGAAGAACCTTTACAGGGACTGATCCGGTGTTACGAACAGCTGGGACTTCCTGCGCAGGTGAGGAGCTATGCGGAAGAATTAAAACATCGACAGAATGAAAAAACAGATAACTGAAAATAAATTTTTCACACGCAAATTTGTGCATGCGCAAGGGACGAAAGCCCCTGAAGTTTGCAGGTTTTGAGAAAGGCATGGTTATTAACATGAAGTGGGAAGAAAACGTACGTAAGGTGGTTCCCTATGTGGCAGGAGAGCAGCCGAACCGCCCGAACATGATCAAGCTGAATACGAATGAGTATCCTCCCGCCCCCGGAGTACGCAGGGCGGCAGAAAGTATGGAGAGTGCGGCACTGCGCTTATATCCGAATTCAAATGCGCAGCCCCTGGTGGACGAGCTGGCGGCATATTACGGTGTGAAACCGGAACAGGTATTTGTAGGTGTGGGATCTGATGATGTATTGTCCATGGCATTTCTGACATTTTTCAGCAGCGGAAAGCCGATCCTGTTCCCGGATGTGACTTATTCCTTCTATGATGTATGGGCGGATCTGTATCGCATTCCGTATCATACCTGTGCACTGGATGAGAACTGGCACATTAACCCGGAGGACTACAAGCAGCCCAACGGCGGTGTGATCTTCCCGAATCCCAATGCCCCCACCGGTGTGGAGGAATCGCAGGAACTGATCGAAGAGATCCTGCAGGCCAATCCGGATGTGGTAGTGATCGTGGATGAGGCTTATGTGGACTTCGGTGGCACAAGTGCACTGCCGCTGCTTAAAAAATATGAGAATCTTCTGGTGGTACAGACTTTTTCCAAATCCAGAGCCATGGCGGGAATGCGTATCGGCTTCTGCATTGGTAATGAGAAGCTGATCCATTATCTGAATGATGTAAAATTCTCCTTTAACTCCTATACCATGAACCTGCCTTCCCAGGTCATGGGTGTGGAAGCGGTAAGAGATGACGCTTATTTCAAGGCCACCACGGCAAAGATCGTAGCTACCAGAGAGCGGATCAAGAAGGAACTGAACGAGCTGGGCTTTACTTTCCCAGATTCGAAAGCAAACTTTATATTTGCTTCTCATAAGGAAGTTCCCGCGGAAGAACTGTTCCGGGCTCTCCGTGAGGCTGACATCTATGTCAGACACTGGAATAAACCGAGAATTGCCAACTCCCTGCGTATTACAGTCGGCACGGATGAGGAAATGGACCGATTGATCGCTTTTTTGAAAAATTATCTGGAAAAGCGGGCATAAATAAATTAAAAGAATTGGAGTAAACACATGTTAAAAAAATATTTGATGATTTTCCTGGTATCTATGGTTCCTCTGATCGAGCTGAGAGGTGCTGTCCCTATTGCGGTTGGAATGAATCTTCCTTTGCTTCCCAGCTATATTATCTGTATTCTGGGAAATATGCTGCCGGTACCTATTATCTTCTTTTTTGCAAGAAAAGTACTGGAATGGGGTGCGGACAAGCCGGTCATCGGCAAGTTCTTTACCTTCTGCCTGGAAAAAGGACACAAGGGTGGACAAAAGCTGCAGGAAAAAGCGGGCAGAGGCCTGTTCGTGGCGCTGTTGTTGTTCGTGGGTATTCCCCTTCCCGGAACCGGTGCGTGGACCGGAACACTGGCAGCCAGTCTGTTAGACATGGATTTCAAGTCCAGTGTCATTGCGGTAATGTGCGGTGTGGTTCTGGCAGGTGTGATCATGGGACTGCTCAGTATGGGAGTATTCGGCGCACTGGGGACTGTTTTCTAAAAAACTGGAGATGCTGTAACTATGGAGAATACAGAAGAAATCTATACAGACTTTGCAAGAGTATATGACGAACTGATGGATAATACACCTTATGAAATGTGGTGCAATCGCCTGGATCAGCTGATTGCGTCCTATGGTGTATCCAGACCTACGCGGGACGCGGAAGGAATTCTGGATTCCGAGCGGAATCTGGTGGTGGATCTGGGCTGCGGCACCGGCACTTTGACAGAACTGTTATACCAAAAAGGGTATGATTGCATCGGCGTGGACAATTCCGAAGAGATGCTGGGCATTGCCATGGAGAAAAAGGCGGAGAGCGGTTCGGAGATCCTCTATCTGCATCAGGATATGCGGGAGCTGGATCTGTATTCTACCGTGGGTACGGTGATCAGTGTCTGTGATTCCGTCAATTATATTTTGGAAGAAGAGGAACTTTTACAGGTGTTCCACCTGGTGAACAATTATCTCTACCCCGGGGGCATTTTTATCTTTTATTTTAATACGGCTTATAAATACCGGGAAGTTATCGGCAACACGACGATTGCAGAGAACCGGGAAGATTGCAGCTTTATCTGGGAAAATTATTATGATCCGGAAGAAGAGATCAACGAGTATGATCTGACAATCTTCGTCCAGGAAGAGGGTGATACCTTCCACAGATTTACCGAGACCCATTTGCAGAGGGGTTATACCGTAGAACAGATGAGGACACTGGTGGAACAGGCCGGACTGAAGATTCTGGAGATCATGGATTCCGATACCGGTGAGGCGGTAACGGAGACCAGTGAAAGAGTATATATCGTAGCAAAAGAGCAGCAGAAAGAGCTGTAGACAGAAAGGTACGTGGAATAAATGAAGGATTATATGGTACGTGCAACCGCGGCAAATGCGCAGATCCGAGCGTTCGCCTGCACGACAAGAGAGACGGTGGAGACCGCAAGAGCGTCTCACAATACCAGCCCTGTGGTAACGGCGGCACTGGGAAGATTACTCAGCGCAGGCGCCATGATGGGAAGCATGTTAAAGGGTGACGATGAACTGATCACACTGCAGATCAAAGGAGATGGTCCCATTGGGGGCCTGACAGTTACAGCAGATATGAACGGTCATGTAAAGGGCTATGCCAATGTGCCCGATGTGATCCTGCCAGCCAATGCCCAGGGAAAACTGGATGTGGGCGGTGCCGTAGGTGCAGGTGCTTTAAGCGTGATCCGCGATATGGGACTGAAGGATCCTTACGTGGGACAGACAGAGCTGCAGACCGGCGAGATCGCAGAGGACCTGACCTATTATTTTGCGGTATCCGAACAGGTACCTTCTGTGGTAGGACTTGGGGTATTGATGAACAGAGACAATACCGTGAGACAGGCAGGCGGTTTCATTGTACAGCTGATGCCCTTTGCGGAAGAGGAAATGATCAGCAAACTAGAAGAGAATATCAAGAATCTCTCTTCCGTTACTACTATGCTGGATGCCGGCAAGACTCCGGAGGGAATGCTGGAAGTACTGCTTTCCGGAATGGATCTGGAGATCACCGATACACTTCCTGTGGAATTTGCCTGCAATTGCAGCAAGGACAGAGTAAGAAAGGCGCTGATCAGCATTGGCAGGGAAGAATTGCAGTCCATGATCGATGATGGAGAGACCATCGAAGTGAATTGTCACTTCTGTAATAAAAACTATAACTTTACCGTGGATGAATTGAAACAGATGATCCAGTAATGTATACAGTAAAGTGAGGAAGCTTATGAAACAGGGATTTGTCAAGGTAGCATCCGCCACACCCAGGATCCGGGTGGCGGATCCGGTCTATAATGCGCAGGTAATCTGCGAACAGGCAAAAGAAGCGGCGGAGCATGGAGCAAAGATCGTAGTGTTTCCGGAATTATGTATTACCGGATACACCTGTAACGATCTTTTTTTGCAAGAACTTTTGTTGGAAAAAGCAAAAGAAGCATTGCTTACGATTGTAGAGGAGACCGGACAGTTGGAAGCATTATTTCTGGTGGGACTTCCCGTGGACAAGGACGGCCGTCTGTACAATGTGGCTGCGGTGTTGTACCGGGGTAGGATACTGGGAATGATTCCTAAGAAAAATATCCCTATGTATGCGGAGTTCTATGAAGGCAGACATTTCACACCGGGAGAGGAAACAGTGACGGAGTATCGTCTGGGAAAACAGGAGATTCCTTTCGGTACCAACCTGTTGTTCCGGTGTGAAGAACTTCCGGAACTGATATTGGGATGTGAACTCTGCGAAGATCTGTGGGTGGCAGAGCCGCCTTCTACCTCGCATGCACTGATGGGAGCTACAGTCATTGCGAATCTGTCGGCCTCCAATGAGACGGTTTCCAAGGATGATTATCGTACCCTTCTGGTAAAAGCTTCCAGCGCAAGACTTTTGTGCGGGTATATCTATACCTCTGCCGGAGAAGGGGAATCCACGCAGGATCTGGTATTCGGAGGACATGATCTGATCGCGGAAAACGGAACACTGCTGGCGCAGTCCGCCCGCTTTACTACGGGAATTCTTTACACAGATCTGGATGTATTAAAAATAAGCAGTGAGCGCAGGCGAATGGGTACCTTCGGAAAGAGACCGATGAAGCCCTATCTTACAGTTCCTTTTTCCATGCAGCTGACTGGGACAAAACTGGACCGGAAGTTCGCTGCACACCCGTTTGTACCGGAGGACATGGTAGAACGCAACCGCAGATGTGAAGATATTTTATCCATTCAGGCCTGCGGATTGAAAAAAAGATATGAACATATCGGATGCAAGACGGCAATCCTGGGGATCTCCGGAGGACTGGATTCCACACTGGCACTTCTGGTCACGGTACGCACTTTTGATCTGTTGGGACTTCCGAGGTCGGGGATCATTGCAGTGACCATGCCCTGTTTCGGAACAACAGACCGGACTTATGAGAATGCCTGTCTGTTGGCGAAGACGCTGGGAACTACATTGCGGGAGGTGGATATCCGGGAATCGGTCACCAGACATTTTACGGATATCGGTCAGGATATGGAGTGCCATGATGTCACCTATGAGAACGGACAGGCCAGAGAGCGTACCCAGGTGCTCATGGATATTGCCAACAAGGAAAATGCTCTGGTCATCGGCACGGGAGATATGTCGGAACTGGCCTTAGGGTGGGCTACCTATAACGGAGATCATATGTCCATGTATGGCGTCAATGCCGGAGTGCCCAAAACACTGGTGAGACATCTGGTGGCCTATTATGCCGATACCTGTAATAATGCAGAGCTTACCGCAGTCCTAAAGGACGTGCTGGATACACCGGTGAGCCCGGAACTGCTTCCACCGGTGGAGGGGAACATTGCACAGAAGACGGAAGATCTGGTGGGTCCTTACGAACTGCATGACTTTTTCCTGTATTATATGCTGCGGTGCGGTTATGCACCGGACAAGGTCTACCGGATCGCGAGAGAGACCTTTGAAGGAAAATATGACGATCCGACGATCCGCAAGTGGCTGAAGAATTTTTACCGGAGATTTTTCACACAGCAGTTTAAGCGTTCCTGCCTGCCGGACGGACCGAAGGTCGGAAGCGTTGCGGTTTCCCCGCGAGGCGATCTGCGCATGCCAAGTGATGCAAGCGTGAAACTCTGGAGAGAACAGCTTGACCGGCTGTAATCCATCGCATGAGATTCCGGCGCTTCTTCTGGTGCTTGCGATTGACGCGGTAAACTGTTCGGACGATAAGCATTAGAGTGTGTCTGGTTCACAGAATCAAGGATTGACAGATAAGACAACAGAAAAGCAATAGAAAAACAACAGAAAAATGGCTTCGGAGTGAGAACACTCAGGAGCCATTTTTAACTTTATTTGGTTGCAGAAGGATTGCGGGCCTGATCGAGAGCCTGGTCGATTGCCATGACAAGCAGTTCGGAGGTGTAGCGGTTATCCTCGCCGTAAATGAGGCCTTCGGTTGTCTGGTTTACGTAGATCTGACTTGCAATGGAATCGAGTGCAGGCTCCATAA